>Ga0179591_1284745_pt1 | contig 10538 bp, 4 predicted proteins | sample CZOMad2_1_08_16f_FD_182891 | JGI IMG/M metagenome (GOLD analysis project Ga0179591, IMG submission 182891) | Vadose zone soil fungal communities from Angelo Coast Range Reserve, California, USA - CZOMad2_1_08_16fungal (PacBio error correction) | ecosystem: Environmental > Terrestrial > Soil >...
GCGGAGGGGGACCCTCAACGGGGGGACATTCTTGGTTCTACAACGTAAGAGTTTAACGATTTAAAAAAAGGGACGGAACTTGAACTCACTCATTGGCAAAGACACCTTTTCCAGGCGAGCGAGAGGATACGCGGCGGCTAGGGTCAGTCCTATCAGGGCTAAGTAGCGAGTGGAGCTAGGCCTCCGAAGGAATTCTTAACAGGGAGAGAGCGCGGGTCAAGGGAGCAACCGGGACGGATGGGATTTGGGGGGGTCGAGTTCGTAGATACCGGGTGAATATCCCCACTGCTAGGGTATTCGGGGATGGACTCTCGGGCGTCTATGCGCTTTTCTAGACCGTGTCCTTGAGGAGGAGGGGTCTCTCTAGCACGGTTGCATGAATCAGGCGATTGAGAGTGGAAAGAACAGGCTGGGGGGAAGGGGGCTTTTCAGTCCGGGAGCGCAAACGGAGGGAGCCTGGAATCGAGGAATCCATGCGGGCGAAAAGGAGCGGCTACTGTGAGAGAAGCGGGGCAAAGATCCTCTGGGAGTAGCAGGGGGGACGTCACTCGAGGAGGGCGCTCTTCATCTTAGGAAAAGGTCCCGGACTAGTAATCCCTTTCTTTTGGAAAGGAGTCTCTGAGGGGGGAATCTCGAAGAAACAAAGGAGGGTAAAATATATATAGACACCTGACCGGGAGATATCGAAAAATGAAATTTATAGGGGGAAGGTCTGGAAAAAAGGGTGCCTAGGAAGGGGAGAGCCGCGGCTAGGGAAGGGGGGTCTTTGCTCATCAGAGGCTAAATTGTGGAATTCTCCCGAAGGAGAAGGCGCCTTGTTTCTTGGAAAACATATTGGGAGGGAAAATTCAGGTGCCGGAAAAGTCGCTTGGAAACTGGAAACGTACCAGAAAAACTCCTGGCCGGTCCACGTTGACACGGTCCAACTCTAAAGGGGAGAGAGACAACGGATCTATGGGGGGGGGAAAGGGAGCAGTTCAAGGGAGTCATCTTCTCCACAAAAGAATACCCGCTAGGGGCCATACCAAAAAACTTGTGCGGGGGTTTTCACTCCTAGAAAGGGGAAACGTGGGAAACCTAACAAAAAATAGAATTCTTCCCCGAAAAGTTGAAAGGAACCTAGGGAAAAAAAAACTAAATCCTTCTTATGGGTAAGGGCGGAGCTTCTTATGCAGTACACAAGGAAAGATGAAATATGAAAGAACGCTTCCTCTCTAGAGAGGGAGCCTTTTCAGTGTGGGGGTTTTCCCTACTGAGTTAACGGGAGAATTGTGCAAAGATTTTTTCGAAAAAGCCTGTGCCAAAGGAGTGAAGCCCCTGGAAAAGGGGGTCGGCGGGGAAAGGAGGGTGAGGAGAGCAACTTGTGGGACACGTTGAGGCCAGAGCCGGAAAGGAAACTTGAGGGATTCCGGCAAAAGCGCCTGGACCGGGGTTGTTCCGAGGAAGGGAAAAAGGCGAAAGTCTTTTCTACGTGGGAGGAACGGCAACTGGGGGCTTTGCCGTGATCTTGGAGTCACTGGAAGATTATAAGGAGAGCTCTCCAAGGGGCGGAGTTCTTGAACTTTAAAAGGCACAATCACGTCTTCCGCCCGTATAGAGGCAGTGTTCCCGGAGAGGGATTCCTTAATGATGTCGTAATTCAGATCCTTTTTCTTAAAAAACTTCTAACGAGAGGACCTTAGATTGGTCCATGGAAGATTCACTCCCACGGGGGAAGAAAACGAACCAAAAGGGATCCTCAGTATCGACAAACATTTAAGATGGGGTACTTTGCCTATAAACTATCATAAAAATATCTTCATCTTTGGAACATGATATTAGAATCTTCTCTTTCATCTTGGTAGAGACTTTTGTGTGATTGAGGAATAGATTACTCCTTGGGCGTTGGAACTACGTGAACAGTAGACGAAGGTTTCCGAAGGGGAGAAGCCCCCTGACTCACAGCGTCTTCACGGGAGCACGAAGAGAGGGCTGAGTGGGTCGTAAGGAGGAGGCCTTAAAGCTCCGGAAAATTCGGGGCTCTGCGTTCCTTCCGCTCCGGGCATCCCTAAGAGGCATCGCGGAGAAGAACCACGAAATCCGGAGCAGCCCTCGGAAAAGACCAGATGTTTCGCTCGTAACAGGCTATCTCATTGAGAGTCTGCAAACTCCGGGTAACTTATAAGAGGTGTGGCTAACCTTTTTTCAGAGGAGGTTATCTCATTACATTGAGGATACGGAGGTGGGGGAACTCTGGAGTATCCCCTGCGATTATAGGGGGCACTCTCAGGGTTTCATGTCGGCTGTCAAATTCTTCCCGGTCCTCATTCCTCGCCGACGAAACTGTGGGGGCAACCTCTAGACGGGGGGGGCGCTTTCAGAATTCTCAGGAGGGAATCTGGGGAGGTCAGGGTTGGTAAAGGCTAATGGAGGAGTGGCTTGGGCCCCACTAGATACTTCCAACGAAAGAAAAGGGTTTAGGGGGTTGAGATTTTCTTGGACGTGCGAGTTTTGATTCCTTCCGGGACGAGGTAGAGCAAGGCGGATCGGGGGGGGGGGGGGGGGGGGGAAAGAACAGCCCATCAAACGAAGGGGCAAGGGCATCGAGAGCAACAACAACAAAGGGGAAAATAGGGAGATCTGTAAATAATCTCTTTTGTTTTCTGATTTCTATGATTCAGAAGAAGAGTAGGAATCGTCAACCGGCCAAGGGCAACTTTTTCGAAGGAAGGCATGGAAAAGATAAGGGAATCAAGCTGGTCGGGGGTCTGGGGGATCGTCGCATTCAAGCACAACCCCCTTACAGTTGCAAGGGAAGACTGCTCCCGGAGAACTCTTGCTTCTCCCTTCTCAGGTGGGAACTCGCCAACTCTATGGGGTTTACAGGTCTTTCCTTTGGAGGCTTCGGTGAAGGATTTCTGACAGTCCGAACCAAGGAGCTATGACAAGTGTGAACAGGCGAAAATTGGGGGGATCTAGGTTGGACTTGCTCAGGGAACAGGTCCGGATACGCTCCGCAGGCAACGTTTCGGGAGACATTTTATCTGGGTCTGCTGGGATATGAGGGGTCAACGGGGAAGGAAGGGAAAACATCTCAAGAAGGGAGGGAAGTTTTCTTGGTCTCGGGGGTGGTGAGTGCTGTCCTGATCCATTGGGGGTAGAGAGCGTAATTGAGGTTCATTTTAAAAATTTGGATCGCTATCTCCAAGAATTCAGGAGGGGGGATGCTCTTGCCAATTTGAACTAGGGTAGTACGAGGGGATTGGGATTCAGGAATGTCTTCTATGGGGATATGGTCTGGCGTTTTGGAAGAAACCAGGCTCCAGGCACGTCCCAAAGGCGCTCCGCGTCTTAATTCTGTGGAGAGTCTGTAACGGGGATCCTCTTCTCTTACTCTAATAGCTTGCCTTTTGAGCCGTTGAGAGGAGTTGGGAGAAGAGACAGCCTCGCGGTCCAACACGTGGTTTTGACAATCTTGGGGGGGGTGACTCGTTATTAAGAAGGGGGTCGAATCCTCTCTGGGGCGCAGTAGAACGGAAAAGGGGGGACCACTGAGCGTTTATCTAGCCTGGGAAAAAACTCTTCCTAAGGACGTACGGGGGGGCTGCCGATGAGAAGGCTCATTCCGAACGTCAACTGGAGTACCTCCTTTTCCGTAGACTCTGGGGATTTTCACGGGTCTCTGGAGAAGAGGGGGAATATTATAGACACTTCTCTTAAAAGGATGTTGCTCTCAAGATCACTTCCACTCTGGAAAGAGTGGAAGCCTTGAGAACGGAGAAGGCCGAACAGTCCTGGAGAAGGCGCTTAGGGGGGAAGAACAGGAAAGGAACTTGGGGGGGAGGAATGCAAGGAGACCGTAACTGCCAGGGAAATTGGGAAAAGCGAGGGGATAGAGTAAAAACCAATTCTCTCGTATAAAAGGCACACTAATGAGCCTGTACCATTATTCGGGGCTTATAAATCAGGCCCAGTTTAAAAAAGAACTGGGGGAAAATTTGGGAATAGTTAACCCATTCACTCCCTCGGGAGGGTGCCCCCGAGCGACGACAGGTTTGGAACTTCGCGGTGCCTCGCTATCGATTAGACCTGTACCACGAGGTGAAGTGATCTACGTTTGGCGTGGTGGCATCATCCGTTTGCTGGCGTATCCATGAGCTTTTGACGTGCTCTCGCTACGGCACGCCGTGGTTATGGGGTTTAGACAAGTTTCTTGTCGAAGGTCTGTCCGGCGGGGTGAGAGTCTCCTTTATTCCGTTGGTAGTGCGAAGGCTCCAAGCTTTTCACGTCTACCTTTGCTTCGGGTTAAGGCTTTCTCCTGTGTTCTCGGTCTATTCAAATCCGTTGCGAAGGTGGTATCTGGGAGGCGTTGGGGTCCCTGGACCTCTCTGGAATCTATTAAACGCGAAGGGTCCCGTAGGGGAAAAGGCGTTTGTTCAGGATCCGTGAAAGGTTGCATTAAACCTCGGGGGTTGTGAAAATCTTGAAGAGGGCGACACCTTAGCCGTTGTTTTTATTTGAGGGGAATTCCTTTTTGAGAGCTTTACCTAGGGAGGAATATTGAAATAAAGGGGAGGCTCCCAATGAGGTATTACAAAACTCAACTACTAGTATAATCCAGAGAAAGTTAAAAAGAAGAAAGGAACGTCCTTCTTTATTAGCATTCCATGTCCAAGGAGAGGAGAGTCCTCGGCTGGAAGGTCACTACCTTTAGGGGCAATGGGTGAAGCTTCGCGGAAGGAAAGCAACTCTTTGATGAGCTCTCAACAACAAACGGAGTCAAGGGGAGTTTGAAGGGGGGGAGCGATGACAGCGAACAGCCCGGTACGAATTCCAAGGTCGGAAAATTGTTGGGCAAAAGGGAGAAACGACGGAAAAGCGCGGGGAAGAGAACGTCTTGCTCATCCGAGCGGCTCACGTGCCGGCGGGAGTAGAAAAGTCTGAAGAAGAAGGGTTTCATCATCAAATGGGGAGGCTCTATCGAGAAAGTGCTAAGAAAAAGCTGTGGCGCCACCTGGCCTGAAAAGGTAAACAACCTCCTTCAGTCGTCACTAGCTGTTGAAGGATTTTCGCAGGGGTCCTTGGGTGGATTCTCGAAAAAGGCCGGCCGTGATCCCTAGGACCCGCCCGTCTCCACTACCTGCAAATCGAGGCCGCAGAAACATGACCAAGCATCCACGGAGAAGGCGGAAGGGGGAAAAAGGGAAAAGAAGGGGGGGGGGCCGCCGAATCTTTTAGAAAGGCATCTCCACCTCGAGTCGGGAGGTTCTCCAAGGGGAGAGTCCGTAGTTACTACAAGGGGGAACAGTCTTCGTAGAAAGACGCCGTACTAGAGACGGGATAGCCGAAAAAGGACGTTTCCGATATCGGCCGAGGGGGACACTGGGGCGTTGGGGGAGAGTTCTTTGAATCGGTTTCATTAGTCCCTTGTTGCCCGGGAAAGAAGACTGGGCCGTGAGGGTGAAGGGGGAGAAACTCCGGGGAGGTCGAAGGAAAGTGATACGTATATCTACGGTGTGAAAGGGTGTTGGAGGAAATTCCTAAGAGTTATCTGGGAGTTCAGTAACAGAAGGACCGTTTTCCCCGGAATTCGGAAGACGGTCGACACTGAGGGGTCTACTGACGGAGGTTCGCGGGATTGGAGGGAAGCAACCGCCTCAATACTTCTGGACAAAAGGGATTTTCCGAGAATTCTTGAAGAAGCCAACCGACTGAACGCGCGAAAAGATTTCGACAGGAGGGGTCACGTCTGGGGGCCTTAGAAAAGTTATTGAAGGCTGCTGAGGGACCTTTTTCTTCAAGGGGACTTAAAAAGACGTCTCGTGGGACTTGCGGTATGGAGATCTCCCATTCCGGCGGGGGTAACAATAAGCCTATCTCGGGGGGACCCACATCGTGGTTCGGTCCTATCGACTTCCTATTAAAAAAAGAAACCACCGAGAGGGAGAGTTCGACAGGAATTATCTAGTCGTATTCTGATTTACTGTCGTTTGGGGCTTCCGGACCTTTTTTACTTATGAGAAAGAAGTATACGAAGTTTCAAATCCAAGGCTTCCATTCCCTGAAAAGAGGCGATCATTCTGGGAAAGTACGGGGGGAGAGGGAGGACAAATTACCGGAAAAATAAACCCGAGCCCCTTCTCGCGGGGGGCGCCGAAATGGTAACCTGAACCAAGAAATTCCTCGCCATCTATAAGAACGAAAAGTCATAAAGGATGAGGTTGCATATTACCTGAAGAGCATCGCACTCCGATTCATTGATAAAATTTTTTAAGAAAGGGGTCAGAAGGGTATCGCAGGACTTTTTGGAGGACTACTAATTGGGAAAACTCGGTTTCCGAAGGCCGAGTTGTCTCGGGAGAGCTCGTTGGGGGGAACTCGACGGAAATTCGGGGAACTGAGTAACCGACGAAACTGAGGATCGTAAAAAAAAAAAGACGCGCGTAGTGCTCTTGGAATATATGGAAAGACTAGGGGGGAGCTAGTTGAGGGAGAAGAGGGGGCTCCTTTATCTTTGGGGGGAAGGGTCCTTCTACGAGAGGGAACCGCCCTACAGAGACAGTATCTATATGAACAGCTAATACACTTTGGTCAATAGGTCTACCTCAACAGGTATATCTGAACTCAGACAAAAAAGCGAATGTCACGCGACCTCACACTCACACCCACAAATTCCTTACAAAAATTACTTCCCCTGGGGGGGGGGTTTCGGGTTTTCTGAGAGATTTCCGAAAACGCCAGAGGACCGGTCCTTCAACCGGGGGGGGTGGGGGGAGTTCTCCTACCAGAAAGGGAGGAGCACCTGGTCGTGGCTAGTTGAGAGAGGGGGCAACTCCAATAGTGAAGGATTAAGGTAAAGCGCTTCAAAAAGGGGCGGAAAAGGGAAGGCTATTACCGAGAAAAAGAAACCCCCTAAGGTAGAGGTCAGTTTCTTCGGGGGGGGGCCTTCTGTCAGGAAAAAAAGGACGCAGAGAAAGCTCTGACCAAGACACCTCGGTAGTCTACGAGGTGAAAATTCGCCGAAAATGAAGAATCGACGATTCAACCTTTAAACACCTGGCCTGCATCGGGGGGTTCGATTATGAAAGGGATACATCAACATCTCCGCCAAAAGGTCTGGGGTCTTTTTAAAAGAATTCATCAGCAGGGATTCTTATCTTAGGTGACGGAAATAGCTGTGAAGGAATTTTTCCGAGGGTCATTGGAAAAAGGGATCTAGGCCTGGAAAGAGTAAAAACTTTCGGCGCTTGAAGAGGGGAGCCTTTGTGGCACCGGGCCTGGAAGATGGACTCAGGTCGGGAGAAGGGATCGTGAGGGGGGTCTAAACGAGAAGTACTGCAACATTCAATCGGCCCAACTACTCTGACGCAGAAAACGCTTCAAGAGGGGGTCACGCGAAGCTCGGAGTATCGGTAAACTCGTTCCAAAGAAGGCGGCGTGCGCAAAGCTGGGGGAGCTATCGGAAGAAAGGGGAGAGTTTCGCTGTGTTCGTAGCGGGGGAAGGGGGATCGCTTGGAGAGTAACTCAAGGGGTGGAGGACTGTAAAAACGTCCTTTCAAATAAGTTCCGCCAAAGATCTTCCGACGTCATAAGGGGAGGAACTGGGGTAGAGAAGGTTGACAAAAACTCCTAAAACTCAGAGGCTCCGTGGGTGAAGGAAGGGATTCACTATGGAACAACCTGAAATAGTGCTATAGAGGAAAGATCTCATCCTGGGTGGGGGGTTGGGGGGGGGGGGGGGTGAGGAAACTTAAGTTTCGAAGAGGAGACTTCCTACTCGCGCCGACTTTAAAAAAACCTAATGCACCTGGGCTTTCAAAGGAAAAAACACGGGTCCAGTCTCCTTGAGGACTTCTCCGATCTTTCGGTGGGGGCCAGTTTAAATTTCAAAACTTGCAAAAACGATCGATATCCCAGGAAAAGGCTAAGGGCTTCCATTAGAAGAACGGCCCATTGTGGTAAAAAAAGGATGTCACAATTGAAAGTCACCCTTTCACGATGGCACCCACTCAACCTTGTTCCAAGGGGGATGAGACTGAAAGGCGGGTTTCGGGAGGGACCTTATTCTCAGGAAATAAATCGTGTACTGTATCAGAAGAAGTCTACTTCAATAGATTTAGAGAAATAATCTAAAGCCTTTTATGCAAAAGGGGGAGAGCGATTTTCTTCTGGTGAAACCCGTTCACTGAATCTTCTGACCTATGCCTCCCTTGGAGGGGGTAAAGGGGTTCCTGAAAACTCTCTGGGCGATGACCTTGAGTCTATGAAGCGGAAGGAACGTGGGAGGGGTTAATGCCTTTTTCAGGCAGCCGTCTGATATTGGGGAAAAACTCTGTCGCAAGAGAGCCTGCCAGGGGGATTTGAGGGGGGGTTGAGAGACTCTCTTTGAAAGCGAGGGAGGGAAGACGCTTACCGCCCATGAAGGGGAGACAAGCCACCCGGGGGGCCTGAAAGGGCACAGAAGGCAAATGTGAAGCTCGGATTAAGACTACGGGACATTTCGTCCCTCGGGAGGGGGAGCGCAGGGAAGTCTGGGAGGCCCTACCGGGAAAGAGGGTTCCTTGCTTGAGGAATGCGACAGGTCAACTCTGGGGGGAATCTCCTCAACGAAAAGGTGATTAGGAAAGAAAGGGGGAACCAGGGGAGAGGCCGGTCGTCTATCGGCGCGAAAAGCCTGATAAGAGAGGCAGTTTCCGGGAGGTGTGGCAGTATTACTATCAGACGCCTAAGGTACTACAGTGAAGAGGGAGAGAAGCAGAATGTCTCAAAGGGGAGGACCGGTCTTCTCTAGGGATTTGAGGGGGGGGCGTGGGAGAGACCTCAGGGAGGGGGGCCTATCTATTCAAGGGGAGAGGGGGGAGCTCCACCGAATAGGCGCCGGCACCAGGGGAAATGGAGGGAGCAACTGGAAAGTTTTCCAAAATATGTGGCTAAGTGCAAAAAAAGTAGAAATGAGACCTCCTTTCGAAAGCCTGCATATTGAAGAGCTTCAGGAGGAGTCGCGTAGGAAGATTACCAAAGGTCTTGAAGGGGTCTTATATTTGGGACTATATAGGAAGGGTATAATGGGAAACACTGCCGGGGGCGGAAAAAGTTTCCTCACTTAAAGGAAGTAGGGGGACTCTCTAAATCCGATTTGTGGCCGGAGTTCTCTGATGAGGGAAGAATCTCTTACTAGGAACTCCGTAGGCTACCATTATCCTCGGGAGGCTAGTATCTCTATAAGGGGTCGTTAGGGGTGGGCAGTGACTAGGGTGAAGGTGTTCATTCATAGGGGTGGGGGCAACGCATTTTGAGGAAACTCCTTTCCTTGGGGACCTGAAAGAAAAGAGTAGGGAAAATTTTTGAAAGGGAGAATTCTATCTAAGGGGTGCACTTTGGTTCCGTTCTGGACAATTTAGGTGGCTAGAGGGGCGAGGTCTCCAAGGCTAATGGGCCGATCGCCTGGGGGGAGGTCTGAAACTTAGGGGGGTGGTAAGGGAGGAGAAATTCGTCTTTGGAAGATATGTGTTGCCACAAAGGATCTTAAAAGGCATTTATTATAGTCGAAAGTCCCGGAGGAGTAGCCTCGCACTCCCCTCTCCTCAGGCCCAAGAGGTCTAACTGGCAGTTGTTCAAAAGATCGGGAAAAGGGGACCCTTGAGGGAGTGCTTCGGACTAGCCGGAGCCCCAAAAGGCGGAAAACTGACGGACCGTTAGAGGGGGGTCCCCTGGGGGGGCTAAGACAGAGGGAGAAGGCGAGAAGAAAACAAAAGCATCCTCCGGCGGGCTTACAAACATAGTGGGGGTGTCGAGAGCCTATCTTCGGGGAGTGCCACCGATGAAACCACCTATCTTAAAGAGGGACCAGGGTTCTACATAGAAAAGGATAAAAGTTAGAAGGGGTAGGGGGGGGATTTAACTGGTGAGGAAAGGAAAATTTGAAATTGTAGGACACGTAAGATCCAGTATCCCAAGAAAGGGGGGGACCTCATCAAGAGGGGGGACTTGAACCGCGGAAACTCTTCTTCACTATCAAGGAGGGACTGAAGACTTTGGAGGAGACAAATGAAAATTCCGAGCAAAATGAGCTAACTGGCCCGTCTGGTAGCACTGGTCATACAGAGCCTACAAACGAAAAATCATAAATAGGAGGATGTGTCAGGAGTACCGCGTTATCATCCTCGGGGCGGGGGGTCCGAAAGAGGGGGTTAAAGAAAAGGGCTATGGGGGGAGAAAAGATACCTTTTTTCAAAGACTAAGTTTAACAAAGAACTTCGCTATGTGGGAGGGGAATCTCTCGGGAAAAGAGCGATGGGGGTATTCTTAGAAGGAAAAGGACGATCCGACTACTTAAGGTCGACCAAGAGAGGGTTTCTCTTTAGAGAGGGGTACTAAGAGTCTTAAGGGGGTTTTCTTACTCCTTGAAAATTGGGATTGGTCTTTTGTGCTAAGGGACACCCAAAAATAAGGGTTAATATGGTTACGAGTTAGGGCAAGGTTTCAATTGCTCGGGAGGCCGACTAGGGTCTTCTTGCATCTGAAAAACAGGATGAGGAACAAAGAGGCACTCTTCCATG
>Ga0179591_1346031_pt1 | contig 10537 bp, 14 predicted proteins | sample CZOMad2_1_08_16f_FD_182891 | JGI IMG/M metagenome (GOLD analysis project Ga0179591, IMG submission 182891) | Vadose zone soil fungal communities from Angelo Coast Range Reserve, California, USA - CZOMad2_1_08_16fungal (PacBio error correction) | ecosystem: Environmental > Terrestrial > Soil >...
GCGACGAAAGGACACCGCTATACACATAACGGTATCGCGTGCGTCAGCTCAAGGCTCGTCAACTGCAGCAAAAAAAAGGGAGAATCGACCAGAGACGAAAAATCAGCGTCGATGACGGGATGATGTTACGTAGGGAAGTGGTGACTGCAGGCGAAAAAAGAGAGGGTCAAGGAGCTCGAAAGGAAAGAGATGAGCGGCGCGGGGGGGTCTTACAAACTAGGGATCGTCGGGGACTCATAAAGATGCAATCGCACTGTCGCTGAATGAGCGCTGACGATGACCGGAAAGCACGAAGCCCCGGAATCAAGAAATTAAGGAAGAGATGGCTTCAAACGTCGATGCCGGCTGATCTTCGTTATTAGGAGGGGAAACGCGGGCCTCAAAAAGAAGACGCAAGTGCGGGACCGCCCGCAGAAAACCAGGCCGGTTGGGGCAAGAGGGTCAAACACGGAGTCCTTCACGGAAATAAAAGGGGGCAGCGCCAAAATCACTCCTCCGCATTGACCGGGGGCGCCTAGAACAGGCGAGTTAAAAGGGGGAAGGGACGGAAAAAATTAAGGACAAGAGGTCTAGGGTGGTGACGGTGCGTCTCGGGATCAGGGGGGCGAAGAAGAGAAGGTGACTTCAAAAGAAGAGTGACAAAGGGGTGTAAAAGTAGGCCAGGATCTAGAAAGTCCCAGGCAGGCGCCCGGAACGACAAGGAAAAAAAAACATGGAAAACGCAGACGAACTAGGAGTCATCGGGAGAATAAATCAAACCGACAGCGGAGTCGAGATGGAAGGTTAAATCATCAGGAAAGGGGGAGAATCAGAGCAATACTGAGAGGGAGAAAAAATAGCCCCAAGCGTGTCTCACAGCTCGTAACAAACTCATGGCGCTGGACTGGGGTGACGCGGTAGAGAACCGAAACGGGGGGCGAGCCCAAGGAAGATGAACCACCTGGAAAAAGTCAGGCGAGGGGGCGGGGGGCGAGAATGGAAAATCTATGGTGCGCGCGCATTGGAACGGGGGCCTGGCCACCAAAAAAAAGCCAGTGAGGAGTGGAAAGGAGCGCATAGAGGACGAGTGCGTAACTGCAGATGACGGATTCAAGGGGGGGGAGGGGGAATAGGATCGGTGGGGGTGGGGTTAGAAACAGATGGTAAAGGAGGTGCTCAGACCGATGGTCGCTGGGACGCGATAAGAATCGACTATGAGAAGATGTGGCAATGGGGGGTCACCAAGAAACGGCAGAATCCAGAAAAAAGCATTGGAATATGGCGATATTGCGTCATCGCAGGCTGATGACAGTTCGAGTCTAGCAACGGATAGCAGTAGGATGAGCAAGTCGGGATGGGGGAGGACGAGGCAGGGAATCAGTGTCCAATGTCTTCAAATCCAACAGGGATCCGCCTTCGAAAGGATGTTCCTATGCGGGGCGCACCACGGAAGACTCGGGCGGAAAAGACGAAGCAGGGAAACGATCAACAAGATTAGGGGGGGGGGGGGGGCGGGTTCGGCTAGGGGGACGAAAGGCGAAAGGTGACTACTGCATAACGTTAATAGAGGTGGGGGGGGGCTAGGACGGTGAGTGAGGTCGGCGGGTCCGTTACATTTGCAGCAGAGAAAAGGACGACTCTAAAGCGTTATAGTACGCTCCTAAAAGGGGGGCAGTAATAGTACAAACAAAAACCACACAAAAAAAGAAAAGCGGGGTGGACCGCACACTGGAAGCGGAAGGAATACAAGCACACGGGGGGGAGCAGAGCGTAAACGAGTCGGGGAGGCGCATAGAGTCGCGATCAAGGTCGTTGGTAAGTAGGAGAAAGTCGTGTCGCGTAAAGAGAAGAATCCCAGGAGGGCACCGAAGAAGTACAGGGGGGGGGGGACCTGTGAACTATACTCTCGCTAGGCAGGGGAATACTAGACAATCGACCAGCATGGGCTCAATGGCGGCTCTGAAGGCATGCGTCTAGAAAACCGGGGCTGTGAAGGTCAGATGGGGGCGCGGGTGCACGGACGAGAGCAGATGTCCGGTTGAATGGCCGAGAGACAGAAAAAAACTCTCTCGGGAAGCACGACTTTGGGCGGCGGGGGCGGCGTCCAGCCCTCAGCGTGACCCGGGCAAATGGGACTGGGGGGGGGGGGGGTGGGGGGGGGGGGGCGGGGGGACCAGACGGCGAGAATAGAGGGGTGTAAGAGAGCGTGTCGCAGACCTCGGGGAGCGGCCCGGAAAGCGTCAGTAACAACCCGCGTGGAAAAAAAGAACTCGCGGCTTAGGAGATACAGGGGCAGTAAGGGAGGGCGCGGCTGGGTCACCAGCACTTACACGCAAAAGCTGACACGCTGAGTAAAAAAAGGTCAAGCGCACTGTACTGATTAGGCGTCACAAGAGTAAGGAAAGTAGAAAGCGCAAGGCGGAAAGGTCTTGGCGACGGCTACCGCCGCAGAGAATAAGTAAGGAGATACATAGGGGGCGAAGCCGATCGGGGCCGGAACAAGTGCAAGGTACAACTGTGGAGGTACGGGAGGTGAACGACGCGATTAGACCGGGGGGCTACCGAAAGGGGAGCGGGGGGGGGGGGGGGATTCAGTTCGGAAAGGTGTGGGTTGACTAATGCAATGGGGAGCAGGGCGGGGGGTGGGGCGAAAGGGGGGGGGGGGGTGGAAGGCTTGGGGAAACCCGGGGGCGGGTCGAAACGTCAAGCACGGATGATAAAAGCTTAACAAACGGACCTTGTCTAAGCGGAAGAGCACGCCTACAGAAACGTGGAGAAACGTGCGGACGTCGCAGGGGGGTCGGAGCGATCCGTAGGGGGGGGGGATGGGCACAGGCGGTGTCCGCCGGGATCCTAAAAGAGGAGGCTACAGGAAAAAAAGGGAAAGGTCGAAGTCTCAATGGGCGAGGGCTGTCGTAGGCGGGTGTATTCGAAGCAAGGCGCGTCGAGAGGGACGGGCTGAGGCTGGAAGAGCTCTCGTCGCGGAAAATGCTAGCGAGTAACGTCGGTAAGCTGGGGGCGGGGGGCGGACGCGTAAGGCGAGGTGCGCCCTACGGGTATGGCCGCAAGCGATGCTGTGTGAGTAATCACTGCCATGCAGTCCTCATGCTACACCGATCCAGTAATGCCTGGCGATACGGCCTATCTCAGGACACAGCAGGGTGGTCTGGTGCACGTGTGGCACACGGGGGGTGGGGGCGTAGTGGGGTGAGGGACTGTGCTAAAACGGGAGAGGACGGGCTCAGGCGGGATTTTGGGGGGGAAGGGGCGTGAGGGTTCGGGGAAGAGGGGGGGGTGTGGAGGCATGTCCACGTCGGGGGGGGGGGGGGGGGGAAGGGGGGGGGGGGGGGAGGGTGGGGGGGGGGGAGGGGGGGCGACTGGGGGGGCAATATGGGGGGGGGGGACCGGGGGGGGTTCCTCTTAATTCATTGGGAGGGGGGGGGGGGGGGGTGTGGGGGGGGGGCGGAAATTCAAAAGAACCCGCGGCCCTGGACCGGGTATGTCGAACAGGGGAATCGTGGAACTGGAACATGATCTTCACTCCAAACAGACAAAGAACAAGGGTGGGCTGGGCCACTGGGTGAACGGGTCTACAGAGGGTCAAGTTCCGATGAGGTCTAGGACTCACGGGCAAAAATAGCGGTGGGACAAAACACGAAGAGGGGCGTGTGCTTCACGGAGTCAAGGAGATAAAAAAAAAAAAACTCGGCACGGGACGGGGGGGGAAAAATGAGCAGGGTCGCAGGGGGGGGTGGGGGGGGGGGGTCAGTGGGGGGGTGGCTGTGGGGGGGGGGGGGGGGGGGGGGGGGGGGGGGGGGGGGGGGGGGGGAGGGGTGGGGGTGGGGGGGGGGGGGTGGGAAAGGGAGGGGGGGGCGGCGGGGGGGGTTGGGGGGGGGGGTGGGGGGGGAGGGGGAGGGGGGGGGGGGGTGGGGCGTGGGTCCTCAGCGGAGGGGGGGGGGGGGGGGGGGGGACTGGGGGCAGTGGGGACGGTGGGGGGGGGGTACAACGCGGCGGGGCGGGGGGGGGGGGGGGGGGGGGGGGGGAGAGGGTGAGGGGGTGGGGCGGGGCGGGGGGGATGTCGGGACGGGGGGGGGGGGAGGCTGGGAAGCGGGGCGGGGCGAGGGGGGGGGGGGGAGGGTGGTGGGGGGGTGAGGGGTGGGTGGGGGGGGCATCGGGGTCCTTCCTGGCAGGGGGCTGGGGCGGGGATGCGGGTGAGACAGCGCATAAGATAGACGTGGCCTAGCTCTAGGTTGGCTGTCCACTTGAGAGGCGGTGGTTGAGGTCGAAAAACCAAGAGGGATCGGGGCAGGTAAAAGACCAGCTGGATGGCGGGGTGGGCTTGGCGGTGTTTCATGATCTGCCATTGCGATAAAAGTCGAGCTACGGACGGAGGTGAAAAGCGGTTAGGCGGTGGGCGAGTGCATTGGGGGGGGACGGAAGAGCAGGTTCGTAAGTAGAGCCGACTGGCGATTAGTCATCACCTAGACTGGAAACTGAAAAGGAGGGCAGGCTGTCGCATAAAAAAAACGGGACAGCGCCGGGCCGGGTGCGGTCACACACGCAGAGCATAGGAAAGGGAAGGGCGGACGTGTCGAGACTAGCAGGGGTAGAAAGAGGGGCCCGCAGAAAAAAACCTTGCAATGCGTGAAGAAGCAGGCCTAAGTAGTGAATGGGGGCTACTGTACAAAACCAGGGAAGAAAAGGACGGGACCGTATTTGTCAAGGGTCTAATCGGCTCAAAAAAAGCTGGGAGACAGAAGTGGGACTGTCGGGGCTAAAGTAAGACGACGGACGGCGAGCAGGGTGTATGCCGACACCCGACCCCGGTACGGCGGGAAGGGGCTAACTGGTCTCCTGGGGGGGAAACTCTTCTCGGGCCTAAAAGGGACACAGGTGCTAGACGGTCAGAGCGGGCGGTCAGAGAGAAATAAGACACCTGTTGCGGCCAAACTATTCTATGGGTGGGGGCGGGGGGGGCAGGAGGGATTACCGAACAGGGATGCTCAGATCACAATGACGTGGGCGCAGTGAACAGTGATGTGGCGAGCAGTGGAGAACCAAGGCACTAGGGGAAAAAGACAAAAAGGAAGAATTGGAAAAGGAGACGGTAATGATGTGTGAGAGTAAAAAATGACGCGCCGAGAGGACGGTCGGCTGACGTCGCTCGAGGGGGCGTCTAGATAGTCTCTCGCTACCGAGTTACAGTCAAACGTGGCGAACAGCCTTGAAAAACTTGAGGGAAAGAGTGATCGTGGCGAGTGCACAGCTCGCTGTACTTGCGAGCCTAAAGAACAAAAAACCCTAGAGAACGTTGAGATGCGGCATCGCGACGGACGCCACTGATAGCTCAGCAAGAGAAAGTGACTGCTCTCGTGGGCAATTTAATTTGGAACCATCTTGAGAAGGTCGATGCCAGAGAGTTCACACCCGACTTGCAGGGGGGGAGGAAGGAAAGGCTTACATAACGTCAGCACTGAAAAAGCACGGCAACTGCAGAGAGGTCGGGGGCGACGGAGGGCGCAGCAAAAGTCGGGTCCTGCATGGACTGGTCGAGGGGGGGAAACGCAGGGTCGAGTCTCAAAGACGGAGGACGAGTGCTCAGCGTTTGGAATTTAGAGCGTGGATCGACAGGGTGGGTGTAAGTCAAAAAAGGACAATGAGGAATTTATAAGAGAAAGTTTGTGGGGGAGGAGGGGGGCATGGTGCGGCGGGGGGCACGACTAGGCAATACGACCTGGCAAAAAAGAAGCGGTAGTGGTCGCGTCGAGCAAGACTAACAAGTAAAAGTGAGGGGTGTCGGGCGTGCAGCGTGGAAGGCTTCGTCGTAACTGGGCGTATCTTATATGAGGGCGCTTCGACGGCTATCGAGTCAGGCAAGCAAAGCTTCAGCGCTAGGGGGGGGAGAACCTGAAAATCGTGGAAAACGAAAACCAGCGCAGGGCTGTTGTCCATGCGGTCACGGCATCGAGCACTCGTCTACTAGTGGCGCTGGTTAGCGTTAGCGAAAAGGAAAACCGGGGGCTATGTACTGGGACCAAGAGAGAGGGGTGGGCTTGCATGAACAAGGCGAGGGGATAGCAGTTAAGCACAGGCGGGGGGGTGGGCGGGGGCGGGATGGCGAACTGCGTCTGGGAAAAGGAGAAAACAGAATCCGCTAAGAGCTCGGAATCAGTGAGAACAGCGTTGTGGGGCAGGGGGCACTCAGAGCGAGAGCAATGTCGAAGGGGGGGGGGTAGTGGACGGACAACCGGAATCCCAAGAGTGGAGGAACCAAGAAATGGCAAAGAAACGTCCGTGGAATCAAGGGAGCATAGCGGCGAGGGGATGCTCGTCGCTACTGAAGGACTGAAGGTATAAGGGGGGGGGGCAGTGTCGGAACTCTTGGAACCGAAGCCTAACTGGGGGGCAGGGGGGGGTGGGGGGGGGGTGCGGGGCCACAAGACAGTACAACAGCGGTTTAGAACCACTGGGAAGATGTCCGGCCCGGTCAATTCTGGAGCGGGGGTTCAGGGCGGATGACGTGGGAGCAAGGGCGGGAGTGCAAGACACTGGAAAGTTCGCTGAACCATCGAGGCATGCGTCGATTCGCGGCGATCTGAAAACGCAGGGGGGCGTAGAGGGACGTCACTCGCTGGACGGGTATAGGGACCTAGGGTGTCATGTCCGTGTACAGCAGAATGAGGACGGAGGGCGGACACGGTGCGGCCGAGTGGGGGGTTGCGTGGGTGGGGGGGGGCTAAGAGTGCGTGGGGGGGGAGCACAGAAAGGGATCACACGGAAAAATGTGACGGAGAAAGGAAATAGTACATGAGTAAAGGTGATGTGCGTTGCTCGGCTAGAGCCGCACAGGAGGAAAGAGAAAAATCATGAAGGGCCAAGAGGAAGTGGGCGGGAGGCACACGCAAAATCCACCCTCGGCGGGGGGGAGCGGGGGGGGGCGGGGTCGCTGGCGCAGGGTGAGGGGGTGGCCTGGACTGTTGGGGTGGAGGGATGCGGGGGGGGAAAACTATGAAAATCCGCGTTGGAACGGCGTGCTCCCGGGGGGGGCTGTTTATCTACAAGAGCGGTGGCGGGAGACAGTGTGGGGTGGAGGTAAATTAGGCAGGTTAGTAGACTGTACGCTTAACGGTGGGGGTGGGCGTGGCTATGCATGAAAAGTCAAGGGGGGGGGGTGGGTCTGGGGGGGAAGGACGTGGCTGGGGCGGCGGGGTTACGCGGGGGTGGGGGTGGGGAAAGTGGGGGGGGGGCGGGGGGGGTGCGGGGGGGGGGTAAGGGGTAGGGGGGTGGGGCGGAAAAGTGGAACCGGGGGTGGGGTCGGGGGCGGGTAGTTCTGAGAAGACATGGAGGGGGGAACGGGGTGGTCGTGCGGGGTCGCGCGCTAAATGGTGGTATGCCACATACGTGGGAGCAGGGGTGTGGGGGGGGGGGGGGCGTATAGTACCCCATCGACTAACTGGGCCGAAAAAAGCCATGACAAAGGCAACGCTCTCTGAAAAGTAAGAAAATAGTGATTGTGGGAGCTATACGAACAGCGCCGACAAAGATCGTTAAGGAAGGGGAGAAATGGCTGAAAGGGGCTTATGATACAAATTCCCAGCTGAGGTAAAGCCGCCTTTAACCGATAAATATAGAGCAGGTCCATCAGATACAAGCCTGCGGGGTCACGACTGGGGCCCTAAGCAAACACGTCCGGGACGCTACAGCTAAAGAAAGTGGAGAAACTCAAGGAGGTAACATGCGCTCGGGGAAGAGACGGAATTTCTGGATGCCATCGCTTCGATTCTGATATGTCCGAATAGAAATCAGTCCGAGCCTGATGCTTAGGGAAAGGTAATGGGGTGCCTGGAGTCAAGGGATGACATCATTCGTACGGGGTCAGCATCGGGGACTTGGGTCCCAACAAAGCGCGAGCCTACGGTGGCATGAGAGAGGAAAGTAGTACACAATGGGGGGCTTATCAGAAGAGTCACCGCGTGTACAGTTCGAAAAACAAACAGTGTACCGCATCAAGCAGGGGGAACTGGCACAGGTCGCAGGGAATAAGGTTAGGGGAAACAGGCACGGGCAGCTGCCAAAGGGGAAAAAAGCCTGGACCTGCACAAGGAAACAATACCGAAAATGGGGACGCCGCGCGCAGATAGTATTCATGGCAACCTGCTCTTGCTCGGCACTAGATTTGCATGTGCGGAAGGCAGGCAAAACTCACAAGGGTCAAACCAAGCAGTACAACCGGGACCCGATGTACTGCGGCATGGTTTGGGGATTACTGAAAAAAAAGAGCAACCTAGACGAGGCGAAAAAAAAAAAAACTCGCCTACTGCTGCAAAGCAGGACAGCTTCTACGACTGGGGAAATCCGTCGGGGAGGGGACGATGGAAAAAAAAGAGGTAAGGAGCTACGCAGAATCGGCTTACATTCTCGGAAAAGTTTAACTTGGAGGCGAAAAGGATTGAGACATCGAACCAACCTCTCTAGTGAGAATCGACATTCCGCCTCAGACTTCATAGACTAATCCTTACTGGGGAAATTAAACCGAGAAATCTGACACTAAGAAGGGGCGGGCTGCGGATTCGTTAAAAAGACGACTGGGGAGGAACTCGCACTTCGCCGCCGTGCATAGCAGGGAACAGAGAAGAAAGCGAGAGGCCGCAAAATGCCCGGCTCATTGTGGCTCCGGAATCCGCCGCTGTCCCGAAAAGACAATCAAAAAAGAGCACGGACGTCCAGAGGGGCATCAACGGGGAAGACGATCAGATGGCAGGGGCGTATTAGTTGTGGGGTCTGTGCGTGGTCTGCGCATCATCTCACCGGAGACATGTGGGCGCATGATCGAGAACGAGGCGGGTTCTTTTTACCGCCTAGGCGACGTTCGCGTTCAGGGAAGAGCTCGATAGGCTAGACGCGGACAAGTTGCTCCGCATCAAAAAAGAGGCAAATACAAGCGGATAGATTCAGCGATCCAACCGGTTAGTGCGAGAAAGGCACGGACCGGAACCGGGGATCGTCTAGAAGGAAAAGCGAACAGCGCGAGATCCAAAAACTATCATACGACCTGGAACTCAGGCAATGGGGGGGGAGTCTAAGGGGAAGAAGCATAAAGGAAGGGGGACCGATGTATTCTAGTGAGAGGATCACAAACCGACTGTGCTACCAGCGCACGCATCGGGAGGAGGGAGTTAGAAAAAACGGCGAAAGGAAATGACAGGAGCAAGACGTGGTAGGACAGGCAAGGCGCGCGGGAGGAAATTAACGGGGCGCGACTACGTATTACTCCAAGGACAAAACACGGGCCTGTGGCGTGATAGGGAAAGGATGAGGTAAACCATTAGAGGAGAAGCTATGCAGGGGGAGGCCGGCCGGTTTGAACGAGACAGGGCCGAAGTTGTGGTAGATAGGTCGGCCAAAAAACCGTCCCCTTGGGGAGGAATCACGACTCAGGGGAAAGCCAATAAGGGACAGAAGGTCCAAGAGGGGATCTGCTGTAACGGGACGGGACTCGGGGGGGCTTAAGACAGATCCGTTCAGACTGGGAAACGTGTAGGCGGAAGTATAAAAACGGCAGTCACGGAGGGGCTCGTGGTGTGTTTTAGGGACCCTACTTAAGGACCATGCACGGACGGTCGGTAAAAAGAGGCCCCAGCTGCGCCACCTTCTACTCGAGGGCCGAGCAATAAAGTGAGCTAGTAGGTCTCGATGCGGACACTTGGTCTTGTAGTAACTACCTATTCTCAGGACACAACTGAAAAGGGGTCGGGGGGAGGGAAAGCGTGCCTAGAGGACGCGCATCTGTAACTCCCAGCCAAAAGGCGTTTTAATCTGCAGGGGAGGGACAGATGTTAAATAAAAAAAAAGCGTCATCCACGCTGGGGGGGGGGGTCACAGCGTGTCGACTGGCGTAAATCCGCCGCTACGCGTGGTCCGACTGCTATCACCATGTCGACAACAGTACTCTTCTTTGAAAGAGAAAGCAAACTGGACGGCGTAGAACGCAAGCAAGAAAAGGGCGGTGCCAAGCTAGTCGCTGATCCGAGGACGGCTATGACGCTATGGGGAAAATCGGTTATGGGACCCCTCAACCTAAGAGAATCACTACGAGGGGTTGGACGGCGCGGTCGTAAGAACTCGCAACCGAGAAGAGACATTTGAGGGAGCGCAAAACGAGATGACCGCGTGCTGAATCCAGGGGGCGTGAGGCAGCGTCAAAAAAACTTGAACTGGGGAAAATGTAATTGACGATCATGGTGGATGCCGGGGATCAAAAGTCTTAGTCATCAGCGACAACGCCGGAAGAAAGTGTAGGGAGATAGGGAAGAGACGGTTCCGGGCTCCTAGTCCTGGCGTTAGACCTTTTCTGACGATCTTCGTAAGTTGTCTAAGCTTAAGCAAGAGCCGGAGATCAGGCGACACAAGGTACATTCCGGTGGCGTTCATGTCTGCTGTCAGAAGAGAACTACTGCTCGTTTTATAACAAACCAGGTATTCGTAAGGAGTAGAGGGAGAAAAGTCGTGACCTCGGGAATAGTTGTAGCTCGGGTGAATTATGATCAACAGTTCCGAC
>Ga0179591_1277458_pt1 | contig 10536 bp, 11 predicted proteins | sample CZOMad2_1_08_16f_FD_182891 | JGI IMG/M metagenome (GOLD analysis project Ga0179591, IMG submission 182891) | Vadose zone soil fungal communities from Angelo Coast Range Reserve, California, USA - CZOMad2_1_08_16fungal (PacBio error correction) | ecosystem: Environmental > Terrestrial > Soil >...
GGCGTAAAAGGAAAAGGGGCTCCTTTATGATTTCAAAGGAACGGAAACATTCCATCAGCTTCAAGGCTAATAGCTTCGAAGATAGTGAAGAGGGGAAGGGGAGATAAAAGAATGGGCCGGGGGGGAGAGACTGTACTTTGTGGCGTTTTATATAACAAACAAGGAAAGGGGCAAGAGAGGTGCATCGAGGCCTTCTAAGGACGACTGTAAAGCTTGAGGAAACAGGGGACTGCGGGACGCATTGATTAATACTAACATGAGTTTGGGAACGGGGCCGAAGGGGGACTATTTCTAGCGGAAAAGTATAATAGCGATTGGGAAAACTTGGACATAAGGATAAATGGCGTTTAGGAGCAATTGACTCAAAGAGGAGCGGACATTGTACAATGGGTGGTGTTTCGATGAAAACTAGGTAAAATTGAGGTCAAAGGGGCCAAATCTGTAAATGAAGGGGTCATATACAGCGGAAGTCTGGGAGGGAATCGCAAAGATGGGCACACCGAGCCCGGAAATGAAGCACCAAAGGGGGGCTGGTGACGCATGCACGTTCGTGATTGGGGGAGTAAAAAGGAACACAAAGGGAACCTTTCTTCCCCGGAAAAGGCGGTCCCGCAACACTTTGACCCAATCAGAAAAGACAAAAGGCTGAAAAGGGGCAATGTCAGGATGAAAACGCATTTATAAAGGAGCTCGACCGTAAACGACCGCGGGAGAAAGAAATCGGGGCCCCTAAGAGAGGGAGGGACAATTGAAGGGACTGCCCTTGCGAACGGCAAGAGAAAAATAATCGGACATGAAACGAGAATGGGAAAAAGCGGACCAAAGAAACTAGCCAGGGGAGGTCATATGGGGGAACTTCGATGAAAACAGCGGGGGAAGCACCTTAGAAGAACCCCGCAATTTCATGATTGAAGGAGCCCCGGAATGGGGGGGCGAGACGAAAAAATCGTATTTGAGCAGCATAGCTCAAGGGCAACGCAATGTCGGTTTAGACGTTGCGGCTTGAGCACAGCTGATCATTGATCAAGACACAAAAACCAAAAAAAAAAAACAAAACCAAAAACGACGCATCTCGAAATTGACCATGGCCGAAAATAGACGGGCGTCCCTTCGGATGCCAAAACATCAAAGGTATGCCTTGGGAGAGGGTTCATGACTAAACACCCGCTCACTATGACAGCGAAATGATTACCTATTCAGGAAAAAAGCATAAAATGTCTGTTCAAATAGGAAGTCTTCCTTGCGGAACGGAGGGCCATTCTAACTGTTCAGCTAAAACACGGCTGGGTTGATGGGGCATCAATGAAAAATAATTATTTGGGATTGGACCTAGATGGAAGAACTCCCGCTCCTGGAAAAAGAGGGCTATTCAGGAGATCGATTAAAAAGCACGCGGCCAGACTGGGTTCGACCGACACCTGGGTGGTTGGAGAAATTGAACTCACGGGAAACGAGGGGCGTACGTCCAAAAAAGATTTCACACAGAAAACGTGGGCGAAAATGTAGGGGCTGTTCCGAAAAAAAGAGCCAACTTTTACTATGTCGCCGCGGAACTTACTGAGTAACGCGGGGGAGAAGCCACCAAGGGCATCAGGGATGGTTTTTGGAAAAGCCATCGCGCGACTATCTGAAAAAAAACTCATTCCACCAGGAAAAAAAATCCACATTCAAGTTGGGGGGAGTCTTAGCATCGGGTGCAAAAAGCGCTCAATGCGGAGGTCATGAGGGAGGGGTCGGGACCCGTCATAAAGCGCCGCACAAAAACGGACAATTCGGTTTAGAGGGGGGACTTCGCGCGGCAAAAATCGCGCACGAACCACCAGAGGTGGTCTTTAAGCGAATTGAATGAGAATCATTGATTTTTCGGGGGGACCAAGGAGTCGGCTGCTAAAACAGTGGACGAAAGAAAGACCTCAATCGACGCGTCCTTAAGCAGGGACGCGACTGCGCCTCGTCTTGCAGTGGGAAAGGGGAACCCCGAACGGGAGCTGAATTGCCACCGAACCCAGGGTGTGGGGCACTTCGCAAAGGAAGGAAAGGAAAAGGGAAATAAACTTTAAAAGGACTCGGGGAAGAATCCTTCTTCCGAGAGGTGACTCAAGAGAGAGCAACAAAAACCAACGGAGGAGGGAGAGGAGTGAGGGCAAAAAGCCGCGGACATCTGAAAACCGAGTTGTCTGGTGACCTAGTGTAGGCAGAGGGGCGATGCCGTCAATGGTGCATAGCCGGGGGACACTACAAGGGATCGGAGTACGCAGCGATCGGACGGTTTAACCCAGAAAATCAAGTCTACATACGTCCCGGGGTGAAAAAGGATCGAAGCTGGGAGGAGGCGTGCTAGGAGTCGGGCTGGGGAGAAAAGGGTTACGCGAAACTACCGACCATATCTGCTCAACAGTAACGTCAACGGGCGCTGCCACCCATAGCCGGGACGGGCAAAGATGGTGGGGGGGGGGGGCTCAGGGCACGCCCAGGCAGGGAGGAAACAACGATGACAATCTCGTGGAATGTCCGACGGTTCGGCGCTGAGGAAGTACAAGTGAAAGTCAATAGTGCGTAAAAGACGCCTACGGGGGGAAGCGGGAGGGGGGGGCAACGGGAACGTCCACAAATGTTGATCGTAAAAGGCAATTCCCAAAAGATGAAGCAGCTTACGCGAGGGGATTGTAAAAAATCACCGGTAACGTGGTGGAGGACAAAAATACAAACGCGTTAATCAAAAGGGTAAGCACAGCGACATCGGGGGCAACGAGAACGGTCGTGGTGTGAAACGGGATGCAGCCTCAAGGGTGACGCCGAATGGGGGAGAGAAAAACGAGTGAAAGCAGCTGTGTTGACCGTCAGGTTTCGGCAAGGCCAGGTGGAGGTAAAAACGGGGGACGAAATAGGAAAACAAAAAGGACAGAAGTGTTTCAAAAGGGGCGGGGCGTTAAGCAAAAACTATTTCAGGGATGCCCAACAAGCCTGATGTCGATAAACAGGCGGGCATTTTAGCCCGTTAAATGCGAGAAGTGGAAAAAGAAGCTGGGGCGGGTTTCAATGGCAAATCCTCATCACGCAACGGTGAAAACTTGTTTGAAGCACCATGAATCGCCAACATCCCATGTTAACGGGCTAAATGCAGCCGAAGGGCAACGATATTGCTTTCAGTGCGAGAAAAAATTGACATGGAACTGTCGGTGGGGGAGGGGGGGGGGGTTGGCGAGGGGCTCAGGGAAAAAAGCGTGGGAGAAACAAGGCTATAGTGAGAAAAATACCACAGGGAAGAAACAGGAACAAGGCCGCAAAAGAGATGTGTGGGGGCCGCCTCATCGGAAAGAAATCCGCAGTAGAAAAACCTCAGTCAGTACAGAGGACGGGAGCTAAAATGCTGCGGGGTGCTTGCACCTTTTGTGAACGAATACAAAAGCCGAAGGGGGGAAATATTTCAAAATCGTCTCCTCTGGAAAAAATTCTCAACACCGAGATGGGGGGGGAGGACCGGGGGGCGCAACGGGAACGGAAAAAACTCACTGAAGTTAGGGAATTCAGAGGGAAAAGTCCGACGGGAACGCCTCTGTATCACGGGAGTTGCGCGGGGGGAACTTGAGGCCGATTTGGGCGAGGGGGAGGCTCGCCTCACAAATGGGGGGGTGGCTTTCTCAACGTATGGGCGTGTAATAATCCGGGGTTGGGGCAGGGCAGACTAAAAAGGTGACGTGGGTTGGTCGATACCCTTCCATATGGGGGAAGGGTGATTCCAGGCTCAGTGCGCTTGAGACATGAGGCCTACTCTCGTAAGGGAGAAATGAAAAAATGTCCAGATGGGGCACGAAAATAGAGAACGGAGTGAGGGCATAACAATCCTTGACCCTTCGTACTTCCTTTTGAGAGTCAAAAGCATGGGAAGGACATTAATCGATGTTGGGGAAGTCTCCCATCTCTGAAGATTAAGGGAACTAAAAGGAATTCGCGCCAACCTTAGAGGAGACACGTATTACGATTAAGAAAGGAAGGAGGGAATGGTCTTCCAATCAGGGAGATTTATGAAGGAGCAACGGGAGGAGAGGGAAAGGAAATCGAGAGAACGGGCGGCAACAAGACACCTCTGCAAACTAAGTCAAAAATCCCATATTTAGGTCCTTAAGAAAAGTGAAAAGGGGGGAACAGAGCGGCCAGCGGAGTAGGGTGGGAATCTTGCTTTACTGGGAAAGGAGAAGTAGGGAAAGGAGACGGGCAGAAGAGAGAATAAACAAACAAGAGTAGTAGGAAAGAAATAGAAGAGAGAGGGGCAAGCCTTATTTAAAAGACATCAGAATTCTAAATACCGGCTGGGAGACTGGTCAGAATGGGTTCACTTAGGAAGGTGAGAAGGAGGGGGAAGGGGGGGAGAGGAAAATTTTTTTCCGAATGGGTGAGACTGCGGCGCGCAAAATTTTCAGAGCAGGACCGGGCTCTTAGCTGAGCAAGTACGACCTTTGAGGCTAAAGGAGGGGCGAAATTTCTTGAATCAGATCGAATCTGTGTCCCAGCGCGAGGTGTAGCGATCCTTATCGCGCGGAGAGGATAAAAGATATTTGGCAAACGGAAAGGACGGGACGTTTGTTAGGGACGGGGAAGGTCAGTCAAAGGATCGCAAAATACGGTCAAGGTTTGTGGCGCCGAACTCAATTTATTTATTTGGAAAGAGTCCAAAGGACCCGGTTTGGGGAAGAGCACGCTTAAAACGTAGGAAAACTTGTCGCCTGAGACGAGTAAGAGCCGGGAAACCTTTAAATAAAGGGGCCAACATATTGTCGCGGGTTTCGGGGACTTGACAACAAGGTTCTTCATGGGTTTGCGAATTCAACAGGGAACCACCGGGACATCAACACGCGTTGAAAAGCCGGACCCGAACTCACAGGGGGGGGGGCGATATAATCAGGGGGGAGGACAAAAGAGGGCCCAATGTCAGCGGGGCAAAATTGGCAGAAACAGGCAAAGGTCAGGCCGCGAAAGAGGGGGGCCAAGATGGCCCGGCGAGGCAATTGGAATTCACTCAAACAAGTTCAAATGGGGAAATTCCTATATCATTGCAGCAGGAACAGAAAGAAACTCTGGCACGGTCACGGCAGGGTCAATAATGATAAAAAAAGAGGCCACAAATCGACGAAAGCGCGCAGTGCATAATTGATCCTTAGGAACAGTAATCGTTTCGATGAAGGCCAGGCATTGCATCAAGAACAATCGTCTTGGGAGGAGGGGTTTTATTCGATGCGCCCAATGTCGTCCGAAAGGAAGAGGGACCAACGCCACCCTAAGACAAAGCCTCCAGATCGGAGGGAACGATTAATGAGAGCCATGGTAGGACCAAGCCTCGGCTTCCTAAGAACCAAGAACGTTGTGGCGAGATTTAAGGGGTTTCACCCAGGCCGACAAAGAAGAAGGATTATGCAACGTTATTCTCAATTTAAACTTCGGCAAAGACTGAGGCATCAGGCGGAAGAGCCCATGTCGGACACTGTTCATAACAAGCCGAGTGGTGAAAGGGGGACCCTATAATGCTTCGGTGTTTACTGGGGACGGGTAGGAACTCGCACCGAAATTTTGGCAACACGAGGGCGAAGGGGAAGGGAGGATAAAACGCGTGCCATTAAACGTGTTCCCCGCAACCGGGCACTTTGTGGCTACCATTTAGCACGGGAAAAAACAGGGCCTGGCCAGTCGGAAGCAATGATGAAATGGCAGACAGGAGAAAAAACCGCAAAAACCCAAGAAGACTCCTTTATCGGTTGAACTAGGTCGCCTGCGGACGTAAAAGCAACGGGGGTAGAAGCCCACCACCAACGGTCAATCACCTCTGAAGGTTGAAGCGGCGCAACTTGCTCTTAACGTCATTTTGGAAGGTGAAGAGATAACATTCTGGGTGGAGGAAGTCTGCATGCGGCTGAACAAGCTAGCAAGAGGATTAGAAAAAGGGAAATGGTCATGAGCATACAGCTCCTCACAAGTAGTTAAATTGTGAATAGGTGTGAAGGGGCGAGCAAGGGCCGAGATAACGTCACAAAAATCCACCATAGGGACTGGAGATGGGGGAAAATGCGCCATTGATACGGGCGAGACCCAGATAGGGGGAGGACTCTATTCGAAATGCACGAAAACAAGCCGATAAACATCACAATCTACCGCTTAATGTCCTTCCCAGGAGCGATGCAGGGGGCGGCAAGTAGGACTTTAATGGGTAACACCGGGGTAACAGATCCTGGGGTAATTGGTCCTCAAACAAAATTGGTTATTGTTACCCCGATCTTCAAAAAAAATGATGGCAAGACAGACTTGAAATAAAACCATCTCCCAAAAAACGGAAGTTTCTAGGGGTCGGACAGAGCTCGATCAACCAACACGAGGAAGGAGAAGATCTAGATCGGCAGCGCCAGGGAACAGCTCGAATCAAGGAAGTGCCTGTGTCTATTGCTTTCAGGAAAAAGGGAAAGTCAGTTTGCATAGAGTGCCAACTCTCACACATGTTGGATCCGGGACAATGAGGAGACTAAAAATCTTGGGGGGCCAGCACCAAATGGCGCATGCCGCAGCGCTCAATGGGAAGGCGTTAAAACGAGGAGCAGGGAGGATTTGTCTGGTGACAATGTGAGAGAATCTGAAATACCGAGAGGGCGCAACCGCATCCTGCTGTCGTCGAACCGCCCAATAAAGCCTATGGGAACAAAAGAGGGGGGGGGGGATTGCGCAATCGGGGCTAGACCGGACCTCACTAGGGTACAATCGTGAAGAGGCAGTTGGGAGGGTTATGGCAAGAAGTTAGAAGGGCGGACATCCAGCATTCCATCTTGGGTAAAGCAAAATTGCCGAGAAAAACACCAGAATTTGGACTCTTCAGTGATGGACTGAGAAGAGAAGATTCTAACGGGAGGGAAAAAAAACAAAAGCACCTAGCCTTTTGGGGGGACACGCAGCGGCGCGGGGGGGTACTTCCGAAGGATAGCAATAAATTAGCGTTTCTTGGGTGGGCCGGTCAGCCTCAAGGTTCAGGTGAAAGGTTCCGCAGGGGGCGGCGGAACGTTTAAAGAATAAGGTTGGTCCTTAGTCAATTTAGGCAAAAAGGCAGGGGGAGTCCTGGAAGCGAGAGACCGGACAGGCAACCGACGGGTGCAAATGGCGGGCCGAAAGCAGAAGAAAAAGCCTCTAGGTGCCAACCGGGAAAGCAAGGGGGTCGGATGCCGACATGTTAAAGTGGTAGCAAAGGGAAAGTCCGAACAAGACGAAGCGTTCAATGGGGAAAAACCTAACTCATCATCGCAGCATAAAGGGGACGGGTGATCGAATCCTGAAATCTCGGACAAGAACAGATTTTTTCTTTAGGGCCCGGGAAAACCCAGATCTGGATGGGGAAATAGACAAAGAGCTGGCGGAGGGGGGGGCGGATTCTTGGCGGCGTTTTCGATGGCTCACACGCGGGGGCCAGCGAACCTAGTGCTAAAAAGAACAAAGAATGAACTGAGTATCGGCGCATACGAGCGACCTGCATAGGAGCCTGAGGAAGCGGAAAAGAGCCCGCTCATCCGGGAGCGCGGCGTCTTCAATAGGCGCGCTTGTGGACTGGCCTCTGGGGTGGCGAGCGATGAAAGCCATTGGAAGGTGGGAACCGCGGGGGAAATGCAGAGCGGCATGTCCACCTACATGTGATGGGGCCGCGCAAGGATTCGTCCTCCGTGGGGAGGCAGGGTCAAGGGGCACAGAGGAGGGACTCCTACGTGCCAACGACTTAAAGGGGGAGGGAAATGACCGAGTATTTTGGAAGGGCCAACAAAGCCACACATTTCTCCACGAGGGGAAAATATAAAGGGGGGGGGGGGTCGGGATGAAAAAAAAAATAAAACCGTGGGCGTTAAGCCCATACCACGGGGGTGTTACGGGGATCGTCAAAAGTTCCTTCAGGGTGGAGGGAATGTCGCAACAAAAAGGCGTCGCGCGGCAGTTAAGAGGGGGGTCAAAAAATGGATTGAACAATGGAAGAAGTCGGCAGAAACACAGAAAGGACCTTTAGTACGTTATTTGATAAGCTACAAAAATCACATGGGATGTACGGGACAAGGCTCCCATCCTATAGAGCGTAAGATCGAAAAAAGGCTCCTGAGAGGAACGATGAGTGGAGAGGTACTTCGTACCTTAAGAAAGTCGGGACAAGACTTGATGTTCTCGATGTGTACGGAGCAGCGGGACAGCTACTTACATGCAGGAAGAAAGTGAGAAAAAACATCACAACTGCAAACCTATCTCCAACGGAAAAGTTATCAGGGCCTCCTATTATGAAGGACCAGACGGGGGGGTGGAGCAGGATCTGCTGACTGGGAAGGGATACCAAAAGAGTCTTCTAACAACAGGAGAAGAGAGAAGAAACAAACCTTTGCAAGACTTAGTATTTCCTACTAAAGGCCCAGAAAAATACTAAACGCGGGGCGGAAGAGGGGGATAGAAGGGTCGCCTAATCATGGCAAGTTGGGAGATCGTAGTTGGGCAGAGTGTGATTGCAGAGAGCTCCGAGTCAGAGCAGGGTCCGTGTCAGGAGCGAATCTTGAGAAGTCTTAGGCGTGGCGACCGGGGGGCTTACTGTCCAGGACAAAAGCGCACCATCTTGGGCCAACGATAATGGCGCGATTAGGTTCGCAAGACGCTTATCAAGATGGAAAGACGTTGGAAAAATCAGGGGAACGTTGGGGGATCGCAAGGGAAGAAAGGAAGCGCAGAATCCAAGGGGAGGGGGGTCAGAGTCAGAACGACGGGTTACATGGTTCAATTGCCAAAAAAAGGGGGAAAGGACAAAACTCAGAGGCAGGGCAGGAGGCGGAAAAGGGAGAAAAGCAATGCCGAAACACTAGAAACTCAAGTTGTAGTCGCTTGCAACAAGGTGACTGGGTAGTCAGGAACAAAAAACACAATGAAGGAAAAGGGGGGTAAACCACGCCCTACGGAGCCCGAAAATTGTTTGTAATGAAGCAACCCAACAGAAGATGGGGAACGCCACTAACATGATACGATCGCCTTCCCTTCCGGGCCAGAAATCATCGGGGGCCCTAATTGCCCAGCGCGGCATAAGGAACGCCGAAGCAAACAGTCAACGTTGGATTAGGCATTTTTCCAGCGCGGAACGAAACGGGCCATTCCGGTTCAAGAGTGGGGGACGGGATGAAAAACAAGAGGCATCACAAGCCCGCAAGAGAAGAAAGCATGGGAAGTGGAGGGGCCCGTAAATTGGGTAGGGTTGGGCTAAACACATCGGGGGGTTCGGGAAGTGTAGCACCACACGAATGAGGGTCGGATTTGTTCGAATCGTAGCCGTTAGTCCTGGAGCCACAGTGGGGTGGGGAGAAAAACAAACACCCGAACCACACAGAAGCAAAAAAAAAAACCGCCCGAGCTTTCTGCGATGGACAGTGTCCAGACGAAAAGGGAGGGAAGTCATGCCGGAAACATTGTATGTATGGTTCTGGGGGCTTGCGCGAAAAAAAACAACGATAAAGATTCGCAAGGGGAAACGATTCTGTATAGGATCAGGAGGGAAGTTGGAGTCGGCCATGGTCAAAAGTTCATATCCTACCTGTGCAGAAAAAGGGAGGTAGGCGGCAGTTGGGAGTCGACTGAGAACCAGACCTCCTTATAACGTGAGGAAGTCATGATATGGAAAGATGAAGCGCGGGGGGGCCCACAAAACGGAATGTGAGCAATTGCTCACGAACAAATCTTGAAAAAGGCGACGCCAGCGAAGCAGAAAAATGGGTGATAGACGGCAACAAAGAACAATTGAAACGCTATGGGGGGAAGGGTTCGCCTGAGACGTGGGCCAACCAAACTGGATAGGGGTAAGGTTCCACTTCACCCGGGATGGATGGGGGTTTGGAAAGCCCTCGCGAGGAACTTATTCTTACTAGGAAGGGGGGGGCATGACTAACAATCCACATGCTTTGGATGTATACGTCGTCAATCTGAGAACCGAAAAAGCCAAGACCGAGATGGGAATTCCGGGGACGTGAACGGGGGAATAGGAACGCAGGAAAGAAGTCACACAGATTGTTAGGTTGCCGATTTCGATCCGGATCGAAGCGGCGCTGCACGAACATTTGTAAAGGGTCGTAGGGGGGGGGGGAGGGGGGCACGCAAAATACCGTTATCGTGAGGGGTGGCGCCACGTAGGGGCGCAGATGGGCAGAGCCAAAATTGTCAAAAGCCGAGAAGCCCATTCACGAAAGCATCAGATCTAAAGGACCTTAGGAGGGCGCTAAGGTGGAAGAGAAGTAGGTCCTGGGAAAGGGGAAACACCGGGAAAAATGAAAAAGCTTAAAATGAATAACCCTACCCATTTTGGGACTTGTAAAAAAGAGGAAAAGCAGCCAATCCTTGAGCCTCGCCCAAAACTTCCGTGGAGGGCAACTCGGCCGGACTCAAGGTCGCGAAAAAAAAAACAACGGAGAGAAAGAGATCGGGGAGGGGGGAAAAAGAGGAACTCGGAAGTGTTCAGGCGCAGAGGGGAGAGGGGATGAGTGTCTCACCGTAAGAAATGTA
>Ga0179591_1265188_pt1 | contig 10534 bp, 16 predicted proteins | sample CZOMad2_1_08_16f_FD_182891 | JGI IMG/M metagenome (GOLD analysis project Ga0179591, IMG submission 182891) | Vadose zone soil fungal communities from Angelo Coast Range Reserve, California, USA - CZOMad2_1_08_16fungal (PacBio error correction) | ecosystem: Environmental > Terrestrial > Soil >...
TAAGCTTCGTTTCAACCAGGGGGGTGAAAAAGATACAAAGGGGGGGGAACGAGATATATTGTTGTCTAAGTCAAGAAAAGAAGGGTTAAAAAACTCTATTGACTGAGAATTAGTGTCGGGAAAATCCGGGAGGGGAAAACAGAAAGCAGGATAAACAGGTCAAAAAGTGATGAGAGACAGGAGAGAAATGATTAATGGAAAGGCAGGCAGGGGGGCATCACAATTAGTCAAAAATGGGAGGCCAGATTATATCAAAAATGAAAAAAAAAAAAAAACTAGGGGCCAGATCGCTACTAATGGAAAAAATGAAGTAAAAAAGAAAAAAAGAGTTAGATAGACGAGGTGAGAAAGTGCTGAACTCTCGAAAAAAAAAAAAGGGAGGGGGGGAAGGGCGGAAACAGAGAGAGATTCTATCACTTTGGCAACCGAAAACCTGGACTTCCATTTTTGAAGTGGCACCTGAATTTGGGGGGGGGGGGCTCATTAGTCGGATTTCCAGGTGGGCAGGCAATACAAAAGCGTGTCATTTTGAATCAACCCTGAATGGCAAAAATGATAAGGGGAACAGGGCATTCTTGAATCATGGCGGTTATACAAATAAGGTCAGAAAATAAGAACGGGTTGGGAACCTTAGAATGTGCTTCAACGGCCATTGAGCAACGAATTCAGGGTGAAGAGACGTTGGAAAAAAAAGGTCTTAGGAATGAAGTAGGGAAAAACACCAAAGTATTATAGGCTTGACTACCCCCAAGAAAGAGGGACACACAGGGGGGGTGAGTTCCACCTAACAAGAAAGGTAACCAACCCTCATAATTTTTAATCAGGGGGATTTTCGGGGAAGAGAACGTGAGTGAATGCGACGTTCATGTTGGGGGGGGGAATCTTTTTGGAAAAAAACAATATATGGCAAGAAGTGGGGTAAAAAATATGGCTTGGGAAAAGTGGTTTATTTTTCAAGACGGGAAACAACAAAAAACCCCCCCAAAAGGGGGGAGGACGAGGGGGAGGGGGGGGGGGGGGGGGGGGGGGGGGGGGGGGGGGGGGGGGGGGGGGGGGGGGGGGGGGGGGGGGGGGGGGGGGGGGGGGGGGTGGGGTTGTGGGGGGGGAGGGGGGTGGGGGGGGGGGGAGAGGGGGGGGGGGGGGGGGTGGGTTGATGGAGGGGGGGGGGGGGGGGGAGGACAGGGGGCAGAGACGGCGGGGAGATAAGATCGGCCTCATAAGGAGGTGAGCCGCATATCAAAGGACATAGTACTGTCTTCATCCAGAGACCGTTGGGGCAGGCGGAAATAACGGTTGTCGGGAAATCAGCAACCGGGGAAGTTGAGTGTTCAGACTTGTCATTGGAGCGAGTTTTGCAACAGAAAAGCCTGGTAGGGGAGCCAAACTCCGCAAAAGCGGGCGATCTGCGAGGGGAGGAAGGGATCTTGTCTTTGGCAAAAGGACAAAATAAGAGCAAGAGCGAATGACACGATACCAACCGCTGAAAAGTGCAAGAAACCGGGTGAGGTGACACAAAGTATTTGACTTCGCTTGGGTCTACTGTCAATGGAGGGACAGGGCAGGGGGGGGAGCTGGTGACTGGGTTCTGTTGAAAAAAACTACGGGTTGGGGGGTGGCCAAATAAGTGTCATACACCCTACAGCGGGTCTTGTACTTTCGGGGGTGGTGGCAGGGCACGACTGTGAAAAGAGCAAGATATATGGAGGTCAGAAAATCAGGGGGGGAAAAACGGTATTACGAAAGAAAAGCACTTGACCAGGAAATAAGGAAACCTCAAGGGGGGTCGGCTTTGGAGATTCAAAGATGTGGGGGGGGGGGGATGTCCGTAATCCCAGGGGGGGGCAGCGGGATAAGAATGGTTTTGAGGGTATAGGTGTACTTGATAGTCCTGGGGAGAGGTCTAAAATTATATGAGTTTGCAAGAAAGGACTCGTCAAGCAAAAAAGAGTGTTGGTAAGTTTGTTAAAAAAAGGAAAATAGATGCACAAGGAAAGTGAGAAGGGTCTTACAGTTACGTTCGAACCTCACCTTTTCTTACAGGTATTAAAAAGGGAAAAGGGTTAATGCTACATGAATCGCCTATGCAAATGAAAAAAAGACTGGGGATATTGAAAAAAGGGCTATTCCGGGGTAAAAGGATTCCAAATAAGCCATTCTTATCTTTCGGAAAAAAGGGGTTAAGTGTCAGGGGATGTACAAAGAATTTTGGTTGCAAACCAAGAAGATGCACACCAAGCATTTAAAAAGGAATAGAACACAGGAAGGGTTAGCGCCCTGAATATGCCCCAGGCTTCAATTTGAGAAAGGAAAAGCCAGGGAAGTGGGGGGGTAGAAAAAAAAAAAAAAAAAACCAACTATGATCAAATGTTAAAAGGCTTGGGCAGTCTGCGCGGGGCAGAAAAAAAAGGCAGAAGAAAGCCATACCAAGAAAAAAAATCAAAAGGGCGGTTCAATGGTGAATTGTTTTGAGTATAGGGGCCCGGGACAGGAGCGGGCGCGGTCATTTTTGAAGGGCGGAAAGGTCAAAACTGGAGATTAAAGAAGTGGGGGGGGGAAAAAAACTCAAAGGAAAAAAGGAGGGGACCGAAATTGGTAAGAACAGGATCACTGATTTGTACAGTTTGGAGATTGAAAAAGTCAAGGTTTTTTGCGAGGTGGTGGGAGGGAGGATCAGGAGGGAATCAAATAAGGTTGAGAAACGAAAAAATTACCGAAAATCTAGACACCCCCAAAAAAAAGGGAGAAAAAGTAGGCGGACAACAAGAGCGGCATCCACTGCGGGGGGGGGGGACATGGCCAAAGAACGAAAGGTGAACCACTTTTGGAATGGACCTGCAAGCTGGGCAGGCGTAAAGTAAAAAGAAAGGCGCTAATTGCGGTAAAAAATGTGACGATTAAGTATGTGGGGAGTGTTCACTAGGGGGGGGGGGGGGGGGGGGGGGGTCGAAAAAACAGAAAAAACGAATCAATAAGAGGAAGTATGGGGGGGGTGAAAAGTAGGGAGGCAAAAAAAGATCATTACAAGAAAAAAAAAGAAGACAGAAAAAAAACAAATTGGAAATCATGTGAAAACTTAACAAGCCGGATAAAAAGAACATAACTAGCTTTTTGGGGGACACCTAACAAGGGTTGATTGGGGGGACTATGCATGAAATGGGTGGGGAAGGAGAAGGAGAGAGGGAAAGAGGAGGACTGATAAAGATAGGGGGATAAAACGTAGGATATACCCTCAGGGGAGAAGGGGTGGCGGGAGATCAAAGTTTAAAAAGACGGATAAAAAGAGGAGGGAAAAAACCTACGAAAGGAACATTCAGTCGATGTTCTTCTAAGAAACCGGTGGGGATGAAAAAACGGGAAAAATAGGAAATTTAGAGTTCATGAGACTGGCTCAGTACTCGCGGAGGAAAAGCCTTGCGAGGAAAGATGCAAGAGTCCATATTTGGGGATTTGCGACAACGGAAATAAAAAACATGAAGTAAATATCTCTTTATAACAAAGGGGGCAAAACTATCGTCTGAAAAGGACAAAATAACTATCAACATTAAGAAAAAGACTACTGGCAAAGTATAAATATGAAAGGGAAGTGGGGGGGGAGAAAAAGATTCTCTGGTTGAAATGAGAGATGGAGGAAAAGAAGAAAGGCGGGGGTGGGGAGGGGGGACGGAGAAAGACAGAAGAAAGGTGGGAAGGTACAAATTAGACTGATGATAGGGAGAAGGAGAGGGTAGATGGGGAACAAAGTCAGGATTGGAAGGAGAGAGGGGGGGGAGCACGGAGAGATGAAGAGATGAGGAAGTCGAGAACAAAAGGAAAGTGGCCAAAGGGAGAAGGTGGGGGAGGTAGGAACGGGGGGAGGAAGGAGGAGAGGCGGTGGTAAGGAAAAGAAGGAACCCGGTAAAGAAAGGAGGAAGAGACAGGAGTGGAAAAAGAGGTAGAGAAGGAAGGACAAGGGAGTGGGCGGGTGGGGGGAAATTGAGGAGGGAGAGGAGGCGGAAGTGGTGGCAGAATGTAGGGGTGAAAGGGGGGGGGTGGGGGAGAAGCAAGGGGGGAGAAAATGGGTGGAGGGAGTGGCGAAGGGAGAGGAAAAGGATAAAGGGGAGCGGTCGCTGACAGAAAGGGGTAGGGCGGAGGTGAAACAGAATGAGGAAAGGGGGAGGTGGGCGGGAAAGGGCCCCTTGTTGAATATGACATTGTTAAATCCTAAGACAAAACTAGAAGGGGGGGGGCATGTAGACTTCAGAAAGATGGGGAAACGCGCTATTGCACACTTAGAGGTCTGCGGGAGGAGAAAAAAGACAAGGAAAAGGCAAGTTCTTCGACCAAGGAGAGAAAATCTAAGTATTCAGGAAAAAGGCATTGCAGGAGTCATTGCCTTTCAGAAACAAAGAAACTAGCGACAGCGCATGGATCACATATCGTCAACAAAAAGGAGGAAAAGAAACAAGTGGGGAAAGTTGAAAAAAGCGAAAAGGCGAAAGGGATAGAAATCAGAGAAAAAAAAACGTAGAGAAAAGGGAGGAAGGATGCTAAAAAAAGGAGAAGACGCTCTCTGCCCCTTGGTATTGGAAAAAAAGAAGTTGGGCACATTCTTTCTTCTGTAGTCAAATGGCAGCGACGTTTTGTGGTCGGTTTAAGAAAAAACTTAAGGTGCAAGAAATGCTCAGTTACTGCTGCCGGGGTCAGTACTTACAAGCAGAAAGAACTTGGTGGAAAAAATGTAGGGGAGGTCCCTTAAACAGGGTCATACAGGGCTAAGGGGGAATAGGAGTGGAAAAGGGCGTGGAGAAACTGATTATAAAACCCTGTAAATTCACACTGGTTCAAAAGAGCGAAAAACTGGGCACCGGGTCATAATTGTAATCAGGTGAAATTGCCCAGGAAAAAGTGGGGACAATGGCTTCGGGGGTTTGGACTGGGGTCAAGAAACGATATAAACCAGAAGGGTGCATAGTAAGGGTGCAAGGGGGTGGAGGGGGGAAGAGAGCAACTGCCACTGGATTACTTCCGCCTCAGGAAAAGGTCACAACTAAGGCTCGTAAAAAAGAAAGGGGGAAGCGGGCACAAGAGTCATCCATAGGGGGACGTCGCTGGAAAAGAAACCGGTGGCATTAAAGAAAAAAGCTGGGGGGAAGGTTGAGGGTGTTCATTGTAAAAAATCATGCGTGTGACAAAGTTCAAAGGCAAACTGTGGGTAAGGGAGGCGCCAATCCTAAACCGCAGGCGTACGCACGTAAGAGCTGTTAAGGGGGGTGGGGACAAAATTAAAAAAGGCTAATAAACGAGGAACCAACCCTGGATGATCAAGACGAAAAAGGTCGGAAACACAAAACGCGCGGAGGAGGAGGGACATTGGTGGCGGACTGGGAGGACCTGTCAAATACTGGAATAAGTGGTTCTTTTTTAAAAGACGACGAGTTTTGGGGGGAAACTTTTCATAAAACACGACATCGTCTTAAGCAGGGGGTTGTGGGAATGGAAAGGGGGACTAGTATCAATAAGGCCCAAGTAAGGAAAGAGGAGGACAAGGACAGGGTTTGCTAGTTCGAAAGAAAAAGAGGGATTAATACCCTGCCCAAGAGGTCCAACCACCCAAAGAACCCAGGTTGGAAAACGGGCAAAAAAAAATGACAAAGATAGGTGTCTGGAAGTATCGTTGGCCGGGGGGGCACGGTAATGGGTGTGGGCGTGTAGATTTTCACCGGAATCGCCTGTGGAGAGGGTAAGGAGAGGGGAAGGGCCAGGATGAGGCAAGCTAATCAAGGGGGGGCGTTTGTATTTGGTTCCAGATAAAAAAAGTGCACCAAAGCCAGGATCTGTACACTTGGTCCACAGAAAAGGGGGAGTAATATTTTGAAAAAAACTTAAGAAAAAAAATCCCATCTGCACAGTCCGAAGGAGATTTCCGGATTAAAGGGGCAGAGAAAAAATTTAAAAAACATGAAAGGCCATCAGAGTTTTAAAGAAAAACAGGGGGAAGGGAAGTTTCTGTTCAGAAGAAAACTTGTGGGAAAAAAAAACAACGATAAACTGCACACAAAGGAACGAAGTAAAAAAACAGAAAGGGGCCTACGGAAGGGTTCAGAAGGAAGGGGGGGGGAAAAGGGGGAAAGCAGGTAAGTAAAAAGAACACTATCGGGAAAAGGGCATGTGATTGGGTGAGAGCAAGGAAAAAAAAAGAACAAGCAAGTAAACATTTGCGAACAATGAGGCAGGTAAAATTGGGGGGGGGACCGGAATCGCGGGAAAGGGAAGAAGGGCAGTCGGAAGGGGGAAAAAGAGGATTTCATGTATGGTGGGGGGTAATACTGCGAAGCCCCGTTTCGGCCTTCGGTGTACAGACAACACGGGGGGTGGGGGAAGTTTGGGAGCAAGTTCTGGAAAAAAAAAAGGGTACAACCTCTTTGGGTGCTTGTGGAAGTCAGCGGAACGACAATATCAATAAAACGCAAGGCGAGACCAGGGGATAACCGAAAAAAAAGAATGGACACAAGTATGCTTCAAAATACCGGATCAACACAAGTAAGAAACAAAACTAAGTGGATTGTGTAACAGGAAAAGGTTGGCATTCGATCCTACCGTTCCTATTCGGGAAAAGATCCAAAGGTGAGGTTGAGAATGAGTAGGGGGGAAATGGGGGGGTCCCTGACCCGCAAAAAAAAAAAAATGACAGACAGGCTGAGTGGGATAAGGTCTTTCGTCCAAAAAACATAGATAAATAACCATCGAACAAACAGAGGGAAAGCCAGGTGGACAGGAAAGACACACAAAAAAGTAAAAAGAAAGGAGAAATGTTTGGTTTCACAACGGTGGCTCATGCCATGGGGGGGGGGTTCTTGACATTAAAAGGGTCTTTGAGGTTGCAAAAATAACTCGAAGTACCGAGAGAGAAAAGGGGGGTTATTGGGGGACGAGACAAGAAAAGCCAAAATTTAAACATACAAACTGGGGGGAGGAACAAGAAACAGCACGACGATTATTTCTAAATGAAACGATTAAGAGCAAGATGGGGAAGAAGTGATGAAACAACTTGGCTGATTACGGGAAAGCAGAATGGGCATAATATTGGGGGAGGGCTGGAAAGAACAATACAAAAAAAGACGTTTGAGAGGAGGCATTGCCCATCATAAAACTGAAAAAAAGACGGCACTCAACGAAGAGCAGCTTTAACACTGAGGGGAAAAGTATGAAGGGGGAATGGGCTAAAAGTCGGGGGGGGAAAAAGGTGTAGGGATTTGGGTGAAACAATCGGGGGGACGGAGGGCAATCAGAAGAGGCAAACTATATTGCAAAGGAGAGTAGGGTCGGCAAGCCGGAAAGGGAAGAAAAAAGGATCAGGGGGGCAAAGTGATAGGAGAAAAGAGGAAAGACGATTAACGAACAAAAACAGTACGATCGGAAAAAACAAAGTATTCAAGGGGAAAAAGGGAGAAAGGCTGGCTTGAAGAAGAAACGAAAGAAGACAAAAAAGAATGTTATTTGACATGCAGAGGGAAATGATAGAAAACTCTCAACAACAACAACGGAGGGATTTACCCTAAAATCGATTTCTATTGGAGGGGGCACTTGTCACTCAACTCAAAAAATCTCACTGTCAACTGTCAAAGGGGTAATGGGGAAATCATGTGTGAAGGAGCGATTCTGGGGGGAAAGAAGAGGGAGCTCATTTTGGGAAAGGGAGAAAGGAATTGGAAAAAATGAGCTGTGTACTGGAAAAAAAGGGAAGGAATTAGCTCTTTATGCTTGGCAAATGTGATAATCCTGGGATTGGGAGGCAAGGGAAAGTATGGGAGAAAAATTCGAGGGGAGGAATCGTTGAATGAGAAAAATATTTAGGAATTGCCACCCCATTAGCACAAGGGGAATTTCCAACGCAAACGACATATAGAAGACGGTCAAGGTGGTAAAGAGGGGAACAACATTTTCAATACTATGAGTGCGGCGTGAATGGGGTGTCTGGGGACATAAAGGAAAGTTGTTAAATTGCGAGGGGTAAGGTAAAAAACGCAGGGAGAAGAAACATAGTAAGGCTCGGGGAAGCACAGGCCTGTTGGAACGCGCGTTAGAGCAAGTTCGTATCGGTCCTCATGCAAGCCTTCTTACACTAAAGGGTGGCAATTTAGAGAGGAGGGAATGTTGAGTGGGGACTATTGTTCAAGGAGCTAGGGGGGTGGAAAATTCACGACGGGGGGAGGAAAACAGGAACAGAGCGAAAAACGCTATAGAGGTAAGTAGATCGTTGCAGGGGGGCAAATTCAAAAGCTTCTAGAGAGAAGACTGACCCAACCGGGGCTGGGGAAAAAAATTCACATGGGAGTTTAAACCAAAACCAGCGCGGAGGTGTACGTTTACTTTTCGGCTGGCTGTGAGGGAAATGGCATGAGGTAACCAAGGTTGTTCGGTGAGGGATTCGTGTGCTAGGATTGGGTGGGGGAAAGAATTTTCACTAACCCCTCCAACAGTCTTGGAGGGAGGTTGTAAGCCTAGTGAAGAGATAAGAAAAAAATACGATGAGAAAATACCTGTGGGGGGGAGGAGAATTTATTAAGGTAACAGAAAGAAAAGGAATATAAAAACCAAAAACTTTGTGAAAGAGTGGTATGGGCCCAGCAAGGACTTGTATACGTAGGTGGAAGGAAAAGAAGGGGACGCTGGTTTTTTGAGGGGGGGTAGAGATTTTTCCAGTACGACTTTAGAGGTAGAAAAGAAAATAGAGGTTCAAAACCGATGAATTCACCCAGCGAAATCAACTTGGGGGGGACGGTTTGAGAATTGCAGTAACAAAATGTACAACCTCCAGGGTTAACGGGGGGAAAATTTACGACAGCCGCCGAAAGGGGCGGATATATTGAAAAAAAAAAACGAAGATACAAGGAAATCGCCAACAATACAAAAATTTAACAAGAATTGGGAAACTGCTGATTCCGGAACCAACATGGAATGAAAGCAATTCTGATCGGTGCCCAAATTGGGTACTTGTCTTGTTCTGCAAACGTTTTGAAAGTGAGGAAAAAAGGCACAAAAAAAAGAGGCCTTTAAACCCGTAGAAGGAGGACAGAGTAAATGTGGGAGGGCGCAAGAAGGGGAATTACAGGGGAAGTATGAAGACACCGTCTTAAGTGAACTGTATTAAGGGAATGCGGGGGGGTGTGAGAAACGCATGAAAAAGGAAAACAAAGGGGGAAAGTAAAGGAGAAAAAAAGATCATAATTTCGGAAATTGGGGGGGGGGGTCATTTAAGAGCCCGGTAAATGCTGGGGGGGGGCATTAAAAGGATTTTTCATTTGATTTAATGAAAGTACAAGTTTGGGTTAAAGAAATGCAGACCCCTTTCGGGCAGTAAGACACTGAGAACTGGATGGTGTTGGGGGAAACTTAATGAAAAAAATTAAACCTATGCTTGGTGTCGATGTAATTAAAACTCATTTTATAAAAGCGAAAAAGGCAAGAGGACATCTATAACTAACAAAACAGGAGAAAAATTTTCTTCCCATCCGTTGAAAAAGGGCCAGGGGAACTGGCCAGCAACTAATTTAAATTAGAGGCAAGAAGGTCAGGAGAAAGGTCCTGGAAGACAGGTCAGGGGGAAAGCACAGGGAGTTAAAGCAAGTGGGATTAAGGGGATCTGTCCATCAACCGGAAACAAACAGAAAACAAGAGCGCTGGATTATATTGGATGAGTCACAAAACCAGAGGTAAGGACAAGGAAAAAGACAGCAAGCAGGGAAAAGGTAAAAAGGCAAGACAGCAAAAACGTAAGCAGATCGAGGGGGTGTGGGTCGGGGGGATTGACTATGAAAGAGGGTTTTCCTTCGTCATTAGAAATAGAAAGGGAAAGATTTGAATTGGCAAAAAAGAACAGAGCTTTGACTGACAGGAACACGCCAATGTTTGGGGGGCGATACAGACAAGCTGAATTTTGGGTCAAACCAATCAACAGTGAGTGACAAGAGAACAAAACCCAAACCCGCGTTCGAATGAAAACGGGGGAGGAGGCACACGCTATGGATTAAGCTTTGTGACGGATCTTAAAAGACACGCGCGTTGAAACAAGCCATGACTTAAGAAAGAGGGACAGTTTAAGCCAAAAAAAAAAACAGGCTAAAAAGCACTAGCTATGAAAAGCTCTGGCCATGATCAGGGGCTGAAAGAACAAAACATTGCACTCAAGGCGAAAGGGTCCTCCAAGCCGTAAGCTTGGAGAGTCATTTCGCTGGCGGGACCTTAAAAACGTGGAAAAGGGGAAAGGGGGGGAGGCAATCAGAAAATGGTGTCTATACCGGGACGAAGGAAACTACTATTGGGCCAAGAGGGACTCAATCCGTAATTGAGAGCCCGGGGGATAATTCAAAAAAGTTAGGATTGAGCCAGGTAAGGAATTAGGACGGCAAGGGGGCAGGGGGATAAGGCTCTGGCCATCAAAACAGGTGGAAAAAAAAAAGGAAAAAAAAAGGGAGGACGACAGCTTCTGAAAAACTCTCCAAGAAAGGTGAAAAAAAAAGAAACAAAGGGGAAGTGTGAGCGAAAAAATGGAAAG
>Ga0179591_1360407_pt1 | contig 10534 bp, 13 predicted proteins | sample CZOMad2_1_08_16f_FD_182891 | JGI IMG/M metagenome (GOLD analysis project Ga0179591, IMG submission 182891) | Vadose zone soil fungal communities from Angelo Coast Range Reserve, California, USA - CZOMad2_1_08_16fungal (PacBio error correction) | ecosystem: Environmental > Terrestrial > Soil >...
GAGGGAGAGGGTTTGCGCACAATGAAAGACAATGAAAAAAATCACAACAACAAAAAGGAAAGGATGGGAGAGAGGATCGCAACGGGGAACGGCAGTTTCTTCCTGTCTGGGCTAAAAAAATTCTCCCTTCAGGACAGACCTCAGGGCGAGACGGGATCCGACGGGATTCGCTCAAAGAAAGAAGAATAGTCCCCACCGCGGGGAAGGAGAAAAGGGAAACGCAACATCCGCCACAGGTCTGCACTGACAGTAAGAACGTGCGGCAAGTCCAGCAATGCCGGCTATGCCCCCGAAGAACGCTCTCCCATGAAAGGGAGAAGACCTTTCGGGGCCCACAGCGCGCCGGACTCCCCTCTCCCCTCCTCCCGGAGAAAATCACTAGCCTGACGTTCATGCTCACGAAGAGACGTAATGGCGGCGCACCATAGAATCAAAAACGCCGATCGGGAAGCATGTAACTCTCCTTGGTGCGGATAAAAAATCAATCCATATTTCCCAGGGAGGGAGGGCCGCGAAGTCAAAATCAATAAAAAAGGAACTGCGCCTTTTCAAGCGTCTTGACGTTGATGGGGGGGACAGAGATGTAATCACTGAATACGAATGAAAACAGGTAGTTGGGGGGTGGGGACCTGTCCTGGCCGAGAACAGACTGAAGAGACTATCACCCCTACCAAAATGAATTCAGGAAGGAAAGAACTTCCGAGGGGGCAAATTCCTATAAATATCTCCCTCACAGGGACCGAGACAAGAGGGGAAAAAGGGTTCTGCCTCGGGAGTGAATTAAGGGGAAGCCGTTAGCTAGTCATGTCGACCAGGGGGAGTTTTCTCCATATATTACTGAAAAAAAAAAACTCTTTGTCGACAGAATTCCCGAAAGAGGCTGGCGCTTGGACGCTGCAATGCTTAAACAAAAAGAGTTCTTCTAGTTAAGAAGGAGTCAGGGAAGGCTTTGATGATGAGGTTGAAAGTCCCGGAAAGCGGAATGTGGGCGGAACGCGATCGGGACCGTTTGAACAAGGTGGGCGGGAGAGAACAGGTTATCCGGCACGATTGTCAGGGGGGGGCTATACGCAGAGTAATGAAAAAGGGGGGGAGCGAATCGCGCAGCTGAGAAGGGACAAAAAAATTTTCGCTGACAGGCGGTAGAGAAGGCATATCAAATCCAAATATAATGCGGAAAGGAATCGTTACGGGAAACCAATTCTAGGAGTAAGAAAAGGGGGCGGTAAGTTACATGGGGTGGAAAGAACGCAAAAGAGAACGGCTTTCCGTGTAAGTGCCCGCGCAAAGGGGAGAAGTGCACTGAAATTTTCTGGAGGGGGAGCGACGAAGAGGAAACCGAACCTGATCAACTGGGGTCTGCAAAAAAAAAAAAGGGGGTTACTTCCTGTTTGAATGGGACCCTGAAGGAGGCCCTATTATAAGGGAGAAAATGCAAAAACGAAACTTGCTAAATATTCGGAAAGAAAAAGTAAAGCCTCCGAGGCGAATCTCACACGAGGTAAAATCGGGGAAAGACCTTATAGAAATTTTAATTCACAGGAAAAAGAGACAGAATCGCAGGAATAAATTCGGGTCGTATGGAACAGAAAGGTTTTGTCGAGAGGGAAGAAAACGCGGATTGAAAACCCAAGGTCGATACTGCGCGGCTTAAAGAGGGAGGGGGACGCTCACACGGAAGGGGAACGTGGCTAAGGGCCCGCCTAGAGGGAAACCGGGGGGCGGTCGCAGTGTCCGGCTCAGGTGTGGAGGGAGGAATCGATACTGAGGGAGAAAGGGGGGGATTTACGCAAAAGAAGAGGGGCTATTCACTATTTATGGGGGCGGAAAATCTGTCTGTCTTGAACGGGGGGGGTTGGGAGAGCGATATTCTTGGGTGGGAAAGCCATGGAGGGAGGGAATTTGGCGCCTCCTGAGGAGGAGGACGTCAAAAGGAGCTAGAATTTGTAATCCAAAAGGGTACTCAGAGAAGGAAAGCGTAATCCTTGCCTACATTCAGAAGGGGAGAGCGCACTGAGCAAAAGGCGCGCAAATGGATTTTCCGCAGAAGGAAAGAAAAAGGTGAGTAGAAAAGGGCTGACCATCACCATCTCACGCTCCCAGAAAAGGAAGGAAGGGTAAATCAATCTATCGCCTATTAGGGGAAAACTCCTGCGAAGAGAAGAAAAAAGAAAGCAGGGTCTCTCAAAAAAAAAAAAGAAGGAAAAAAAAAAAAGGGATGATGTTCTTATCGTGAGGGGTCGTGGGAGGAAATATTTTCTTACAGAAAAAGGATTGTGTTATAATCGTGAAAAAAGGGGGGAGGGAAATGGGGGAAAAAAGGGGCGCCTCGGAGGGAAGTGGAAAGACTTTCTCTCTCACAGCTTAAAAAGGAAGATGCAGTTATGAGAAGGGGAGAGGATAGTCGAAAAAAGAGGATTTTGACCTTAAATCGAATGGAACCATTATAGGGGGGACTCTTGCTGAAAGAAGAAGTTCTGGAATTAATGAAATCTTTCCAAACAGGGTAACTATTAAGGAGGCCAGGCATTTTTGCCTTCAATGAGGATGCACGGCCAAAAAAAGTGGGGCAGTATCGCGGTTGTATGGGGAAGAGTGGGCATGAGGGGGAGCCGCATAATACCAATTTGTGGGGAGAATGCAGAGGGGCTACCGAATCGTCCAGGAAGGGTTGCGGGGGGCAGAAATCTACCGCTCGTCCTCATTGAGAAAAAAAAGGAAGGGGCGCCAAACATGAAGGTCTTGCGTCTAACAATACGTCAAGGAGGGGCAGCATCGCATCTCGAAAAGGATCTCTCAACAAAACCAAAGGGGAGAGAGAGATGCTCTGCGAGAACAAGGGGGTGGAGCGGAAGAGGGGGGGGGAGCCAGTTTCCGGAGATACGAGCGTTAGACTGGCATCGAAAGACTTCTTCGATCGGTGCTTTCAAAAAGGGGGGGGGGACTGAAAGCCTTTTCATTCCCATGCCCGCCCATAAGGAAAAAAAACACCAACTGGTGGGGTGGGGCGGGTGCTCTTATGACAAAAAGGAAAAGGCAATACTTGTCTCCGACTCGGGGGGGGGGGCAGTAAGACGAAAAGGGGGGAAAGATTACTTTCACTTTTTCAGGAGACTGGTCAAGGGAAAGGTCAAAGATACCAAAGACTATTCGGAAGTCGTCATCAACAGGAGATCGAAGGAGAGAAGGGGAGATTTCCATGATAGGTTTGAAAGAGGAAAAAATTCGCCATCTGCGAAAAAAGGGGGGAAACCCGGGGGAAGACGCTTCTACACAATCGGCGAGGGAGGGTCTTCCAGGAGAGAAGAACCGACGCTCGCCCAAGAAAGGAAGAGGGGGGCTTCCATAGCGAAAATCAGAAAAAAAAACGTCCACAGGAAAGGGCTGTCCCTGGGAATCAAGAAGAGGGAGATTTGGAGGGGGAAAGAAAGAGGGTGTTTGGAGACTCCGGGAATGGATTTTGGAAAGACGACATCTGGCTCTCCGAATGGAGAGGGGGAAGGAAGTATGAGCAGGGGGCGCTCAAGTAACTCTTGGAAAAGGGAGAAAGGAAAATTCCTCGGGGGGAAAGGGCCCAGCTGTTGTCGGAAACCAAGGTCAAAAATGCGATTTCGTAGGGACTCCACAAGAATAAAGGGGGGTCGCCAAAAAAAAAAACGCCATGGAGGAAGACCTCCACCACACCTAAGAAGCTCTTCATAAAAAGCGAAGACTCAAGAAGTCAGGAGAAAGAAAAAGAAATTTAATATACTCAGGGGATGCGAAAGGGGAACGCCGTCTCGATTAACAGGGGGGACTGTCGCCAAAAGTGAAGACCAAAGCGCGTCTTTCTCATCAAAAACGTAGACACGCTGAAAACGAAAAAACGGTTTATCTTTCCCCCCTGGAAGAAAAAGGGGAGTCTCGACCCGAAAGTCCTCGTTGGACTCTGATACAACAAACGAAAGGGAAAGAGACCCCGAAGAAAGGGGAATCTGGATCCTTAAAGTAAGAGAGTACACTTTCTAGGAGGCCGAAGGGGGAAGCGAGGTTATTCAGGGCTTAGGGCAAGGGGGGTATCTCGGCAAGGAAAAGGTGATCGGAATCTGCGATAATGCGGGGGATCTGAGGAAGGGTCTCCATTTAGAGGCAAACAGGAAATTAAGGCTTGTTTGGAAAACGACGGGGGGAATTCGTTACACGTTAATCGTCGCGGCAAAGACAGACACTTTCGTGAAAGAGAGGCGAGGGCACTTCCCAAAAAGGGAGAGGGCAGGGGGGAGAGGAGAATCTGACCATAGTAGTCCTGCTTAGGGGTTTGAAAGAAAGAGGTCGGCAAGTTAACGAGAAAGGGAAACGCAGAAAGGAGGGTAGAAATCTTCTGAATTAAAAAAAATGTCATCGACAACTTCCCATTTCTGGAAAGGGCTCAGGAAAAATTGCTCGAGTGGTGGGAAGACGATTTGAGATCATCAGGTAGGGAGAGGGGGACAGTGCTCTAACCTAGGCAGAAGAAGGGAGCTGGTCACACGTTGAGGAGAAGCCACTAAGACTTCAACATCAGAGGAGGGAAAAGTACAATAAATTAACAGAAAAGGAAGGGTTTTAGGAGGAGAGGGAGAATGGGCTCCATCTCCAGCACGCATCATGTATTGAAAGGGGAAAAGAAATAGCTGCAGGAGGTCTACAAGGGGAGAGGTGGTATACAATTGAAAAACTTTCCAGAGAAGCTCTACTGACCTAAGAAGGAGAGAACGGACAACATCTGAGGGGAGGCTCGGCGGGGGAGAGGGGGCTCGGCATTTCAAATAGAAAGCCTAAGGAGAGAACGCTTCCTTCCTTTGGTCTGAAAATTGGCAGCGTGGGAGACAGTACACCAGGAAAACTTAAGGGTCCCACTCCTGTAAAGGGCAGGGAAAAGGGGGAGCGTCCCCAACAACCACAAATCCTAACTTGTAAAGGAATATCCGGGGCAAAGAGGAAGAAAAGGTCGGTCTCTTAGGCGCAGGAGGGAGAAATGGGGGTTCATCTGCACAATGATCGGAGGTCTGAACAGAAAAAAAAAAAGGGAAAAAAACAGCATCGAGGGGGGGCGCCGTGGGAGGGGGGGGAAAAGAAATGTCGGTTTTCATCGTGGGGAATCGGAAGAAGTGAGCTTCCCTCCGGGGGCCTTCCGGGAGAGAGGGGGCGCTACCAAGAAATACATGAGGGGAAAGGCAATGCATTGAAGGGAAAGGAAGAAGAACGCTAGGATTCCTTTCTCATGGCCAGGACACGTATAAAGGTGGCCAGGGGAAACTGGTGGCGGTGTTGGGTCCTCGGTTGGGGGACTATTCGGGGATCTATCCACTTTTCGCTCATCAAAGGGGGAAAACTGAGGTTCTGACGGGGGAGGGAAGGAGAAAAGAAGACCAGGCCCTTGTACCTTTTTTCGCAGCAAGGACACTGGGGAAAAGAAGAGTCGAAAAAACAACCGGAACCTTGTACCAGAGCGCAGTGGAAGGAAAGTTGAAAGAAAAAATTCTCCCTTGCCTGAGAAGAAAGGGAAGAAAGAAAGACCCAGGAGAAGGAAAAGAAAGGATCGCAAAGCTTGTATATCCTAATTAGATCCAAAAAACGAACAAACACCGAAGAACTGTGTTATACGGGGAGAAAGGTAAAGCGAACCATTAAAAGAAACGATCCCAAAAAGAGGGGAAATTACTCTCTCCCCAAGGAAGGGGCCAGGTCTAAAAAAAGAAAGAGGAGACTCCATCTCCCTCCGAGTAGGGTGAACCACGAGCATTACTTTTCAATGATAAAGAAAGAAAAAGGTCGCTCACAGAGAAGCGAAAAACGCCGAGCTGATCGGGCGTAAAGGGGGGGCCGATGAGTCGAGATGGAGCCGAGAACCCGATGCCTACAGGGGGAAAAGGGGAGTGGCTCTTCCTTGACTTTGGATGGTGGCAGATAAGGAATACGATGAAAACAGGAGTTTGGAACGGCCCTTGTCCGGCCGAGAAAACCATGGGGTCTTAAGAGGTAAATTCAGGAGGGGAGAGACAATGTCTCTTCCTGGGGGCAGAAAACAAGCACGAGCGTATTGAGTGTGGGGAAGGGGGGGAAGAGGGTATTTAGGAGGAAGGACCTTTCTCTATGATGCTCCATGAAGAGACCATATAGACTTACGGAGGAAGGGTCGCCAGAAGAGGGAAATGGGGCCTTGCGCTGGGAAGAGAAAGGGGGAGCTGCAAGGCCCCAATTGCTTCCAGAACTTCGGAGTGTACTGTTATGTGGAAGGGAAGAAAACCGCGAGAACGATCGAGAAACGTTTGTAAACGTGGGGGAGCAAAAGACGGTTAGCAGATGGGGCATGACCGGATTTGAGGGAGGAGAGTCATTCCCAAATGAGAATTGTGAATTCGAAAATCACTGGGACAGGGGGAGACGACAGCGAGGAAAAGGATCAAATGGGAAGAAAAGGGGGAATTATCAAATCCTTCTTCAGGTCGTCCGTGAAGAAGATGTTGGAAAAAGGATACGAGGAAGGGCGTTAAGGTACAAACATCGGAGACGGGGAAAAAGGAGGGCTGTCCTTGGAATTGCAAATGCCCTGAGGAGGGCACTGAATTGGGGACTTGGGGGGGGGAGCTCCGAAAAGGATCCAACCGATTAAAAAAGAGGGTCGCAAACAGTCATTAAACTGTTTTCCCGTTAAAGGGCAATCGCATATTCCTAAAAAAGGCGAGGGGAGGGGAACTTCTACTATTCTTACATCTAGACAACACTGCCTAAAAGATCCTCATCGAGGTCCAAATAGGAGCCAAAGTGTAAGTCAGGGGAAGTCTGAAAAATTATCCACGAATAGTCGGGGCTTATGGACCGATGGTTTTCTAAGAGTTACGCAGGCGGATTTACCCCCATAGGGGAAGGCGATACTGAAAGAAACTATTATTTTACCGCCACGAAGGTGCTGTTTCTAAGGGGGGATGCTTTACTCGTGATTTCAGCGCAGTTTCCTTCTAGGGAGGAGAAGAGGGTGTCTTCACTGGGAATGGATTAGAAAAGCTAGAAGATGGGGTTGGAGTCGGAACAGGGGAGGAGGTTTCTGCTTCTTCGAAGGTGAGAAAATGAAGGGACTATATTCCTGGACTTGGATGCGTGGCGTGCGGGGGGATGGGTTCGACCAGAGGTTCCTGATATGGGTGTTAAAGAGGGAACTTTAAATCATTTGGCTAAAAGGGGGCAACGCTGTGGAACTCGACTGAAGAAAGACGGGGAAGAATTTCAGGGGACTATAGCGCACTGAGTCCCGCGCTCAAGGTTTTAATTTTCTAAAGCGGGGAGAGACAAGAAAGGAGAAGTCTCTCAGCCCCAGTGGCTAAAACCAAGAGAAGGGTCATCAAGAATACAACAACCGGGAAGGGGGAAATCAATCTAAAACTATTACGGATATCCGGAGGGAGACAACGAGCCAGAGGAGAGGGAGAAAGATCTGTCGGATCTCAGGAAAAGAATTGAAGCATCGCACAGAGAGGACTTCGGGCGTGGGGGGGAAGAGATATTGAGAAAACACGGAGAAATTGTTTTCTCAGTACGGAGCGGGGTGTCAACGGGGGAATGACTGGGTTGTCTCTCTGCGGGGGTCTCCTCTCAGACTTGAGGGACTCAGAAATCTGGAAAGGTTATTAAGATGCCGCCGACGGATTCCTCCCGTGGACCGGATCAAGGAGGGACCAGGATATTAAGAGCTTGCAATGGAAAGAGGGTTCGGGTCCTTAAAATTACGAGGAGGGAAGGGGGCCCAAGTCCTTTCAATAAGGAGAGGCAAAAACACCAAAAAGTTGTTTCTTTCCAGGAGAGAGGGGTGGGTTGACTTCATCTGGGGAGGGAAGCTCACCAATTTCCCCTTGGGAGGAAAAAAAAGGGAAGGCTACCGAAAAGGGGCGGAGAAAGGAAGTAAGGAGCAGTGAAGAAGAGGGGCGGTAACGTGCAATTCGTTCTTGAAGAACATCATGTGAGTCGTCATCAATCTGGAAGGAAGAAACAAAAAAAGGGGGGGAGGTGGGAAAATATATATAGGAATGCGAGCTGGAGCTCAATAACGTAAAAGGGGGGGAATTCCGGGCCGAGGGGGGGGGACTGATTAAAAAGAGTGGATCTCCTCCAAAAGGTTCGGTAAAGACGGACGTTGAAAAACAAATCGGGAGAAGACGCCTGGTCCTACCAAGAAAGCAAGAGGAGAAAAACCAACTGGGTTGGGGGGGCTCTTATGGAAAGGCCTTGCAATACGGGAGAAGGTAGGAAAGGACCGTAACGTTAATTTCAATGCAAAGAAAGGGTTTTGCGTCTTGTCATAGAGGGGGGGAGAAGTACCACGTTCCAAGTAGGGAAAGTCATCAATAAAGAGGAGATGTTTGACTTGAAGGGGAAAAGAAAAAGAAAGGGCAAAACTTTAAAAACATCTGCCCCCTACTACCATTTGAGAGCTCCAACGCGGCGTTCAGTTAGTGCGGGATCCACTTCACGAGCTCTACGCTAAGGGAAAAGAAAGCTTGAGTGCTATTGCGGAGTCTGGGAGGATCCAACCTCTCTCGAAAGCTGGAAAGGGAGGTATCACGGAGGAGGCCGTAGATGGGGGGGAAACGCGTGTTTGTAGAAAAAGGGGAGGGGGGTGGTTTCACACAGTAGGTACACGAATCTAATGGCGGGAGGGGGAATTCCATGGGGAGGGGATTAGATTCAGGAGGGAGACGAGGGTCGCCAGTATTCCGCTGGGAACGTCAGCCGAGTTTCCCAGCGGGGGTCGAGAGAAAAGGGAGAGACAGATTTCTTACCAAAAAAAGGAGCGGCAGTGGACAGGATGTCGACGCCATGGCGGGAAAGAACGAGATCTCGGGATCGCAAAAACCGAGACTAGAAAAAAAGGCCGCCTGTCACATCAAAATAGGGAAATAGAAAGGGGCTGAGTAAATGACTCGTTCAGAAAACTTCCAAGAAAGAATTGAATGGGCGGCCACTTCTCCGAAAGGGGTCAAAGGGGGGATCAGCCAACGATTCAGAAATAAAGAAGTGTCCCCCCTCTTGGGGGGGACTCTAAAAGAAAGGGGGAAAACTCCGCTTTTCTCTCTGAGAAGCCAGGAAAGGGGTTTCCAAACGTAATGATTCTATGAGGAGAGTAATAATTCACCGTGACAGGAAAGAGGGAAGGGTGACCGAGAGGAGGGACTCGTAGGATCGTAAGGTTTATCTCTGAGAATCTTTAGCAGTTAGAAAGAATCATTAGCGGGATAGACGATGTCTATGGCTAACTCGAAAAAGGGAAGTAACCTGATTACTACGCAGCCAGCAAGTTGATCGGTTCGGGCAAGGGGAGCTAGTAAAAAGGCAGTACGACACATCTCCGGAGAAAAAAAGTTCTCTTTCCTTAAAAAAAAAGCTCTTTGGCAAGGAAGCGCTGAAAAATCGGCCAAGTTCCTGACCTCAAGAGTTGTCGTAAATGTGTTGAAGCGATTCCTTTCCGGGGAAGGGGGAGAGTTAACTGGGAGATACCCCCAAGCCATGCAGGGATCTGGCCAGTGAGGGGACCGGCGCATGCTTGCGATACCATGTGGGAACTTGGATGGAGAGAAAAAAGGGTTCCTGGAAACCTGTATGGGGGAATAAAGAGGAAACCTTTTTCACAACCGGGTGGTCCAGAGAGGCACGCCATGAGATGTGACAAAGAAACAGCATCATCAAGCGCGAAAAGTGACAGGAAACACGGCCATTTGTGGAAGAAAAGGGAGAAAAGAAAGTGGGAAAAAAACCAGCGTTCGGGGGAAAGGATGGGGCGACAAATGAGCAGGAAAAACTCTATGGAGAAACGAGAAAAAGGGGAATGACGCGCGAACGGGCGAAGAAAAGGGGAGAATTCACTCCATCAGAGGACCAACATCTGCTTGATAAGACGCTCTTGCGGGAGCATTTCGAGGAGGCATATCCATTCGGATCGGAACGGGATGAATCAGGTGGGAAAAGTGGGCAGCGTTCTCGGAAAACTTAGTCCCATGGTCAAAAATGGTTTCAATGAGTATCTTCAGCCGAAAAAAAAAAGACGATCAAACTCATACTTGAGAGATGCAATCTGAGGAGCTTCGCCAGATCTCAGGGACAATATTGAAAAGTCGTCACCATTAGAGGTGGGGCATGTTTTTCTCAAAATCGGGTCTCTCAGTGGAAATGGAAGCGGGTCCATTTAATTCATCGGTGGAGAAAGAAGGAACTTAATCTCGTCGAAAAAGAAGAATAGGGGGAGATGTACGCTGTGGGGGAGAAAAAGAAAATACTGGGGTGTATAAGAGTATGAAAGACCTTTCCGAAGAGAGGCTAGTATTCATGGTCTCTGTGCCTTAACCGTTCCAAGGAGGGGGGGACCTTGTTTTCTTGTTGGTGGGGTGGAGGAGGGGGTGGACCTTTCGTAGGGGGCGCGCATCACTGCGTGCAGGTCGTCGCCCTGAAGAGGAGAGGGCAATTTAAAGGAAAAGCATCAGTGTAGAGTGGGGTGTTTCTCACAAAGGAGTCTTCCCAAGTGGAG
>Ga0179591_1287244_pt1 | contig 10533 bp, 8 predicted proteins | sample CZOMad2_1_08_16f_FD_182891 | JGI IMG/M metagenome (GOLD analysis project Ga0179591, IMG submission 182891) | Vadose zone soil fungal communities from Angelo Coast Range Reserve, California, USA - CZOMad2_1_08_16fungal (PacBio error correction) | ecosystem: Environmental > Terrestrial > Soil >...
CCACGGGGCCCATCTAATATCCGCAGTGGGAAGGGAGGAGGCGGCGGGATTGGGGAATCATAGGACCGCGCCAAGTTGGGCTCAAAATTGCGGCCCAGGAGGGAAACCAAGAGGAAAGCGATTCACGCTGATCCGACAACCGTAACTTGTGGTCTAGAAGAAGAGATTTATAGGTCGGGCGGCGTGGAGAGGAAGAACAAGCAGCCGATTTCTGTACGGTATCGATCAGCAACAGCAAAGAGGAAGTGAGGGGAATGGGCTTTGGTGCCCGGAGAGGAAAGGCGGGGCGAGAATGCCGGAAGCAAAAGATGGGGGTCATCTTCGTTGGATATGAAGACTGCGGAAGAAGTACCTGGGGTGGAGGGAAGGTGGGTTCTAGGTCGAAGGCCGTCGGGAATTCGGGGAGTTGGGGGGGAAATGGCGGGCGGTTCAGAGGGGGCTAGTTGTTGGAAAGGCGGCCGAGGGGTTTGGGAACGGCAGCGTCGGAGTTAAAAAAAAAGAATAAAGAAAAAACGAGCACTCGGTCTCCGGAATGTCTATGCGCTTGAAGAGGGGAAGCCGCCAACGGGCTCATTTGCGGGGGAAAGTCCCAGATCGGGGCAAAAAGGAGCAGACGGCAGAGGGAGCGGTCATTCAAAGAGAAATGAGACGAGCCGGCTCGCTGCGGAAACGGAGGGGGCTGGCTTTCCAAAAAGAAAAAGGGGACGGGACTGTAGGAGGGACGGGGGAAGGAATACGTTAGTTGGAGCTTTTAAAAGTTGGGGGTGCTAAGAAGAGGGCGGCGGTGGTGTCGAGGTCCGAGGAAGTGATGACAGCGGAATCGTCCGTCAGGGTCTTGTCCAAAAGGGAGCGAGAGGTTTTCGTTGAAGGGGGGGGGTGCGGTAAGGCTGGGAGGAAAAAGGGGGGCGACGAATGTGCTGAGGGGGACGTATTTGCTGCCGGACCGGAATAAAAGCTAAGCTTGAACTCCTAGAAAAGGAGGGGCTCAGGGCAGGCTGTTACAGAAAGAAAGGAGGATGTTAAGGGAGCGCCTCAGGGACAATTCTTAGGGGAGGGAGCGTTCCGTTTTCCCAGATAGAAAGCATCGCTCTGGCGGGGGAAAAAGTAAGGGGAGTTCAGTTTATCTGGAACTCTCCTTAATTACGCCCGTAAAAAGGTGGGGTTGAGGGGAAGACCTACTGGGGGGACACGGTGAGAGAAGGGAAGGGTATTTTACGCCTATTTTATGGACGTACACGGGCACAGGGTGGGGGGAAAGGAGGGAAGGGGGAATTGGCCGAAGTACGGGTTTGAAAAGAAAGAGGAGAGTGAAACAACAACGATGGCTATCACCAATCGGGGGTCTTCACTGCAGTGATTGTCGAACCGCCAAATACTTCTGGGTACTGACTTCTGCGGTTAAGCTCGGACCAATCCGCGTGGTTATGTCTCGGTCATCTCAGCGACTTCTGGTAAGGAAAGAACCCAAGGAAAGTAAGTGAGTCATAATTCGGGGGATGGAAACGGGACCGGCGAAGCTATCGGCAGGAGCCCTGAGATTAAAGGGGCAAAGTGTTGGAAGTCTTCATTATTAGGGTATACAGAAAAGGCGGCTTGATAGAAAGTTTGGGGGGGGCTGTCGACGAAGTTGGGAAGATTGTTGAAGAACTACAAGAAGTCGTTATGAGGTGGAGCCCCTTAGTCTGGGGGGGCTGTGGGTCAAGGGGGCAACGATGGGCGACATTTACAGGAGAATTACATATAAGACGGGTTGGGGGGGGGGGGGGCCGGTTTGGAGGGGCCTTTACTCGGGCTTTAACGAACAACAAAAGGGGGTTCGTACCAGGTTTTGGGGGAAAGACTTGGGAAAGGAACTGTTACCACGAGTATTGCGAGAGGGGAAGTCCTGATACTCGAAAGGTGGGGAGGATACAGGGCAGCCCCAAGATGGGAGGGGAATCACAATAAGGGGGGTATGCGCAAAAACCGCCCTGGGCTGTGGGCCATCGTGTGAGGGTTGAGAGCCAAGCTCCCGATGGCGGCGTAGTAGGCCGGGAGATTGGGGGGCGCGGATCTGGTGGGAAGAGAGTGGGTTCACTTAAGTGGCGGCGGTATTACCCACACGGTCCCAGAAAGGGGGGAAAAACCTGGGGTGTCGGGGAATAGCCGTTATAAAAAGGAACGAATCGAGTAACATTGGGAAGCCCAAGGAAGTTGTTGGATTCTTATTTGGGGAATACTAACTTCTGTGAGTGGGGGGGGGGGTGGGGGGTTTTGTGTGTGGTGGGGGTGTGGGGTTGTGGGGGGGGGGGGGGGGTTGGGGTGTTTTGTTGGGGGGGGGGGGGGGGGGGGTGGTTGTTGGTGTTATCTTGTATGATGTTTGTTGTCTTGGGGGTTGTTTTGTTGAGGTAGGTATTCGTTGTGGGGGTGGAGTGTTTGGGTGGGAAGGGTTGTTTGATTTTTTGTTAAGGGTGTTTTGGGGGGTGGGGGGGGGGGGGCTCAAGAAAAAGGCAAGAAGCAGCGCGACAGCAGACAGAAAAGCAGATCAAGTTCTAATTGATCGTAAATGCAGCGCTAGGAAAAAAAAAATGGCGAGAATGCTCAGGGTCAAGTTTTTGAAAAAGTCAAACAAAAAAACAACTGCAGGCCGGTAAAAATGTCGGGAGGCCAACGGTTTCTCTAAGTGCAGGGGAAGGGCAACCCAAGCAAGACCCAATGCTTAAAAGAATAACGGGACCTATTGTTGAAAGAACTGTTTGAAAATTAAAAGGGGATACTTCCGGGCTCGGTTGGAAAAACCGGGAAATGAGGAAAAGAGAGAGATAGCAAAGTGGGCGAGCCCGAGGCCCGAACCACGAATAGGAAGCAACATGAGTTTGGGGGAACGTCAAAGTTACCATCCAGGAAGGGGGGGCTCTGCTATGTGTTGAATGGAACACGAAAAAAAGCGAGCCGTTGCCGGAAGGTACGGGACGCCCCGCCGGGCAGGGAAGGCTCGAAAGAAACAAGGAGGACCTTCTCTCTGGTCATAACGAGGAAAGGGAGTGGGCGAACTGCGAGGTCGGGGGGAAAAAAGGAGGAGGATGAATCGTCTGCGGTCGGCCCTCTTGTGGCCAAGGCGCGTAAAGGCAAGGAGGGGAAGGATAAAGGAAACCATCGCTCAGGTAACGAAAAAGGTACCTCCAAGGGAACAGGGTTACATTGTGAAAAGAGGGAGGGGCGGTTTCGGACACAAAAGGGGGGTTAAGTAGCAGGGGGGAAGAGGAAAAAGACCCCGATAAAAACGGTGAAAAAAGCAGCGTCTAGGTTCACACAAGCAACCAAAGGATCCCGTCTAAAAATCAAACAGAAATTTTAGGGCAGGTGCACGAAAACAAAAAATACAACGATTGAAAAAAGGGAGTCTGCCCTAGCGACTTCTCTGATGGGGATCCCAATCCCGAGAGAGTTGGGGGGATTCCCGGTATTGAAAAAGTCATAAGTGACTCAGGGAAATTGCCAATGCTTGAGGGCAGCTCTTGGAAAAGAAGTTTGGGGCGTTCTCCAATTCTTAGATCTTGTAACGCCAGGTAGGTTCCATAGGCGAGGAAGGCGAACCCACTCCAAAAAAAAGAACAAGTCTCTTTCAAGAAACTGCAAGGAATGAACCCTTGTCCGGCAGAGCTCAAAGACCAAACCTGCAAAGAGGGCCGCTAAAATGGTAGAAGTGACTCACCAATATGGAAAATTAAGGGACAAAACAAACCGCGAAAAAAAGTCGCTGAATTCTGCCAGCGGGAACGGAGAAAGGGAACATTTCTAAACCTTGAGAGAGGGGGCGCTCAATGCCTAGAGGAAGAGGGGGGGAAGTCAAACAGTCACCAGTTGGGGAAGGAATCAATGTCGAGGGTTCTGTCCGAAGGATAGGGCGGAAAAAAGAGTCCGAACGAAAAAGGGAGGGAGATCAAACTTAAAAGTTTACGAAGGATGGACACGCCTGATTCGTTGTAGAGAAGGACAGTCAGCAGGGGGAAGACAAAGGTGGTCTGGCTCCGAAAGGGTTTGGGGGGAGCGCCTATCTGGGGGGAATTCCTTGAACGCCCGGAAGAGGCTGCCTGTATCGCGAAGACTTAAAAGACAGCACATCACGCGGTGGTGGGGCAAAGTTGAAATGGGGGAGGAAGGCATAACCAAAGACTCCTGGGGGCTAATGCTTGGAGTATATTTAAGACAGCTCACCGAAGAAACGCCGTTTCCGGAGAATTAAAAGGATGCTGTAGGACTCTCCGGGAAACAAAAAGAACGGGGGACTAAAGCAGACTACTGATGAGAGGAACGGCGTGCCCTGTCCAATTCATTTTTTTCTTATTAGAAAAACCACTACCTCGAGCAAGCGTTCGGAAGGCGCTTTAAGGGGGCGTCTGTGACCGCAACCAGTGTGCCAACAGCACCCCTTCTCGCCACCTTCGGGTCGAAGCCACGCCTTAATAGAAAAAGGAGCCAAACTTAGAGAACAGGGAAGGATCCTCCAAAAGTCAATAGACCATTTCAAGGGAAGACAGCTTCTAGAGAGGGAAGAAGGAGGACCCCGATTCCCAAGAGAAAAAAACAACTGATATCCAGAAACTGACGGCAAGAAAAATAAGGTCCAGCTCACCATATTCAAATTCAAAGAAAAGTTGGAAAAGTGTCCGCCAAGACGGGACAGAACATCTGATCAAGAAACGATATAAGAGCTCAGGAATGCAGAGGACCATCTTCATGGCCTGGGGTTTTTCCCAGAGCATGTAGTAATGTCCGCAAGCTCAAAAAGTTTGAGGCGGCCTTAGAGGTCGAAAGGGATAAACGTGCAGAAAGGCGTACGTGAGTGAGGGTCATGGAAGAGAAACCCTACGAGCGGAAAAAACTCTGGCTCACGGCGGGGGCCAAAAACTCTAAAAGGGAATAAGCCGCCGATTCGCCAAAAAAAGTTCACCGAAGGGCCCGAAAGAAACAGAATAAACCCATCAACAACCGGCCTGTTTCTCGAGAAAAGAAACGAATAGACGAGAGACGCCCTTTGCTAAGGAGCTAGAACTCGAGCATGAAAAAAGAAAGGGGATTCCCTGGAGAGACTAATCTCTGGAGTGGGGGAGAAGATCCCATCTTCTGCGTGTGGGTTTTCCCACGCAAATTCATCAGAAGAGGTTTTATCTCTGGGGCTCCTCCCGAAAAGGGGTTTCAAAAGGGAATGGACTCGAAAATAATCTCTTCTTGGTTACGCAGCCGAAATTTGGGGGTTTAGGGTGGGCCGTCTATGGAAAAGTATGGGCCAATACCGCCCGCCTAAGACGGGCGGTCTATGGGAGCGCAAAATCTGGGTTTGTTCTAGATAGAGGGGTCAGAGCTCTCACGACAACAAAAGAAAAAAAAAGAGATATAGAGAACCGAAAGAAAAAACGAACATATCCTCAAGGTAAGACGGGACGGGGAGGGGGCAAAGGGGGCGAAAAATTAGAATGGGGGGGGGCAACCTCCGTTGCGGGGGTCAATGCCAGCACGCTACCTCGGCAATACGAAACCTTTTAAAGAAACTTTGTGTGAAGGGCAGGGGAGGCCAGAGATAACAAACGAGGGGGTCAGGGAGGCGGAATTTCTTGACCGCCACGAAGTTCTGTTTTCTCCGACACACTCCAGAGGAGTACGGGAAAGTGGAACGATTTGTGCACGGTCGACTGATTCTATTGCGAATGAATGAGAAAGCAAAAACGTCAGGTGAGCGTTCCTTGGTAATCTCATCTCGACCGAAGGGTGTGGCATGATTAGGGATGTTCTCAGGGAAAAGTCTGTATTTGTTTTATGAATGCTGAGGGACCATATTTTGAGGTTTTGAAGTGGGGATACGGGAGGGAGAGAATACTTGGGGGTCAAGGGTAAGTCGGATGGAAAGCATGCAGGCACTACGCAGGAAGGAACTTTTCATTCTCTTAAATTACGGGAAGAATAAACAGGATTGTCGCCTTAGGTAAGTCTGGGAAATTTGGCAGGGAGTAATTCATAGAACCCAAGAAACCGCTAAATTAAAAGGGCGGGGTAAAGGAGTCTGGCTTTACACACCGTCGGTGATGGACATCACCGTCTTTTTAACTGGAGATGTGAGGAGATATTCTTAGAACGTATGGGGTTAAGACTGGATCTAGTTCAAGAACGGCTTGCATGCAAATGGGTAGTCAGTAACAACCTAGAGACGCGAAGACCGGGGGGGATTCGACTGCCTACGGAGCGCATGTAAATACTTTTTGGACGTCATGAGTGGGGGTAGAGTACGGCTGGGCGGAAAAGAAAACTTGGAAACTAAGGTGTGCCTCCGAAGGAAACTTCTCTGGTGGTACGGGACTGAGCCAATCTAAGCTTGATACGACCGTGGGGGGGGCTTGCCTCAGTGCAGTAGTGACTGGGGCCAAGTTATGTCAAATGGAGTTTCCATTTCACGTAAGGAATGAAGCAGTCTGGGATTGGCAAGCAATGCCGTTCACAAGAAGCGGCTACATGCAGAAGGTCTCTCCGGACCGGGGAAAGTCTAAGTGCTTGGAAGAGCAAATAATAGTAGAGGTGTTTGGAGGGAGCCTCTGGAGTTACATGCTGGGGAAACGGTGACGAACAAACCGGCAGTGAGGGGGTACCAGTAATAGCTGAGGGGAAGAATGAAGGGGGGGCCTCGAGGTCAAAGGAAGTTGCGGTGTCAATGATAATACGTGCGCTGTTACAACAACTAGGGGTTCCATGGGAGCATCGCTTGTCATGCAGGACAGAGCCAAGGGATGGGAATCTTCTCTTCAGGTGGAACAGGGGGGACTGAAGTATTCTCTTTGGGACCTCGAATAGAGACGGCGACGAAGAACAAAAGAAAAGACTATCATTCGGGAAGAAGAAGCTGGGGACGGTTCAACGAAGGATAGGGAATTGAGCCGCAACCGATCTTTGGAAATGGGGGGTACTGAAGTGGGAAATGCTTAGAACAGGGATCTCGAATTTCAGGGACAAGAGTCGCAGGTGGTGGGTGGAACAAAAATGTCTAGGAAGGTTCACTATTGTGGTGCGTACAAAAACTTCACCGGGACGGTAGGTGTGAGCCCCCTGGATGCGGGAGGGGGCGGGGGGGTAAAGATAAAAGTCGACATGCTTCGAGAAAACGATGCGTTTGGGGCACTTGGGCGATGGGCCAACCGGCCTTGACCGCCCACCATTTGAAAGGGGGTTAATAAGGTGGAGGGAAAGCTAAAAAAAAGTTGTTGGACCCAGAGTATGCCGCAACATTGTCAAGGGGGATCTCAACTTTGGGGAAGGTGAATACAGGCCAGCTCGAATTGCGTCCCCAAAGGGAGCAAAGGAGACTAAATGCCTCATAATTTCCTTCCATAGGTGTATGGCGGGTCTCAAAACAATGAAGGGGCCGTAGTAAGGAAGTCTGTGGGATCAGGGATCTTTTTTTGCCATGACTATGGCTGGGGTCACGGATATTGGTGGATGGGGAAGGAGGGTTAAAAAACGTATTTCCCGCAGGGGCCACCATGGGTGGGTCGCTAAAGAAGGGGTCCATGAGAAAATTTCGAAAGGAATCAAGGAAACGGCTTATTGAATGGGTAAAAGGTGCCGAAATTAAAGGGAGTTTTTTCCATGCAAACCTAAAAAGGCTCCCGCGCCGTAGGAAAGAAGCAGCTCGATCAGCAGGAAAAAACACGACTGAGCATTCGAGGGGGAAGCAGGGGAATCGGAGAATTCTCAGGGTAGAAAGGGATTTTTTGAGGGAAAAGAACCTGCGTCCGCGACGGAGGGCAGGAAGGGAACGGCGCGAGGGAAAGTGTAGCACCCTCGCAGAGCCAATGAGGAAAAATGAGGGACTTGGCGTAAACCAAGGTGGCCAAAGGCCGGGACAGGGTTAGACTTAACTTTCCGCGGGGAGGGGGAGACAATTCACAACAACATAGGAGGGGGATATATCTCAAATGAAATACCGAGAAAGAAACAAAAAACCAAAAGGAGCAATCGTGTGGAAGCAATTTTATAGCAGGTTGGCAAAATTAAGAGTGCTACATTGTCACAGAAAGGAATAAAAGGGCCGAAGCATTCCTTGTAAAAAAGCCCCGGCCTTCGGTAGGGGCTGACGAAAAAATCATCCGGAGAAAGAGGTCTCAGCTCCATTTGGAATTCAGCAGGACCAGGACATCGAAGGGCGAGGCAGTCGGGGGAGACTTGCTTATCATCTGCGCGGCGCCATCTTTCACTTGTAACAAGCTTCTTCTTGGGGAGGCAAAACCATCTCTACACTGGGCCTGGGAGGGCAAATGGGGAGTCAATGACCGGAGGATTATTCCGTTGGAAAAGTAGAAACGAGGTCGGAACCCCTTGTGGGGGGATGGGGAAGAAAGGGGCGGGAGAGGGTTAAGAAAAGGCCTACACGACCTCTAGGTTATAGTAAACCATAGAAAACTCAGCCAAAAGACAGTTTCCGCAAGACCGATCGGGTCTCACACAAAGACAAAGAAAAACTATTCCAGTCAACGGGAGGGAAGGGAGGAATCTTCGTTTCTCCTGAGATTGGGGGCCGCAGCACGGAGGGGAAGGCCTGTATTGGGTCAAAAGGTCTCTTCGGTTCCAGGGCCATAAGGCAATACTCGTGGAACGGTAGCTTCCGCCAGGCCCAAGAATGGTACTACCAGTTGGGGATTTGTCCCGCACGAGAATGGTCGTCAGACCATCGCCTACCGCACATGGAAAAGCGCAATATTCAAGACAGCTTCCATTTAAAGTCCTAAACAAAAGGGACACGACACATATATAAAGGCCGCCTACCGCTGTGAGAAAGTGATCAACGCGTCTGAAAGAAACCAGACTCAAGGAAGGGGGGCTACTTATTCATGACTAGAACTTTGAGAAATGGACAAGGAGTCAATCCCCATTCGAACCCTAAGAAGTGGGGGAGCAGGCCGAGCGCTTCGACCGAAAGTACCCTCACCAACGTCATTGGGAAGAATCATGATCTAGGGTCGTCCTTGGGTTAGCGTTTATCGCCGAGAAGGCGAAACAGGAGATACGCTAGCTTCCTGTTGACCCCTCCTCAGGACGGGGCGGCTTTGGAAAGTTGGAGAGAGAGGAACAGCTGAAAGAGACCAATGCAGGGAGCGGTCATCATTATGTTGAGAAGGTATTCTTTTGAACAAGTCCCCTAGAGAAGACTGAACGGGCAACCGGAAAGTCAGTCATCCTCAAAGGGGGTAATCACACCTCGGTGGAACGGGTTTAGAAATACCAGCGTATGTCTTAAAACCCATCCCTAAATTTCGTAGCATTGTGGTTACCATCTCACAGGGGCCACTAAGAGTTAAGCCAGCAAGAGGAATGCTGCCGCGGGTTAAAAAGGCAATTTCTTAAAACGGGAAAATGAAGAATGATGGGACCAGTAAGGATTCAACAGCCCTCCGCAATGAAGTTGTTCTTCTAACAGGGGGCAATGAAAAGAGGCAACTTATGTAAAGCCCCAGTGCGGAGTTCAAGCTTGAAGCGTGCCTCTGTCTGTCCGGCAGACCGAATTTAAAACGCAAAAAATGAACTTATCCACTTTTTGATTCTGTAACCACCACAGACTTAAACCAAATGACAACGAGCGCGAAGATGATCCTAACTGAAGACATAGAGGAGCCCCAGTTAGATTAATGAGGGGGTTAAAATCAGGAGGGGGCTGTCAACGGAAATCAGACCAAGAACCGGCGAAAAAAAAAAGCCTGAGAATCCCAACTGAGATAGAAAAAACTGAGGTTCCTCCTCAAAGTGCACTAAAAACTCAGCCATCTCCGACACCGGAAAGGTGGGGGGGGGCCAGGAAACCCCGACGTTTTCCAGCAGATAGCCAGATCAATACCATAGCGGGTATGTGCACGTGTCAACTCTTTTCCTGAGGGAGGCACTTCGTTGGACCTCATCTCCGTAGAGCTTGTAAAAATGATAAGAAAAAACTCTTTTGGGGGCTTGGCGTCCGTCCCGAAAAAGAAGAACACCTGCTTCTCCTCTGGACGTGCCCGTGCCATTAATTCTTCGCTGGGTCATTTCCTAGGTGGAACAAAACCGAGCAGGGCAAGGCAAAGTAAGATTCCGCAGTCTCAACGAAAAATCGCCACCATAGGAGAAAACCGCCCTCCTATTAAAAGACCACCCACCGAAGAAAAAAAGAAGGGCTCTGGGGAAATCTCCAAACAGGCATTTGTCCCTCTGTTCTAGCAAAAAGAGAACGAAAAGGCCCTTGGGGGGGGCTCCTCCGTCATGGAAGACATCGATATAGCGTACTAGGCAAACATTGACCGATCACCCTCGAGGCAGTTTCTGAGAAAAACCAGCCATCGGCGGGGAGTCAAAAAAAGACCTGCAAGCCGGCCGCGAGGGGTTTCTTGCTCTTCCGGCCATAGGGGGGGGACCGGATTAGGCCGCAGGAGAGCGGTCTCGGACCAACTAATTGGGGTGGGGGTCCAGTTGGCCGCGATGAACGTTGGGGGGGACGCCTCCACTCTTAGCCGCTTCTTCTTGGGTCGAAACATTTTTGGG
>Ga0179591_1313903_pt1 | contig 10533 bp, 15 predicted proteins | sample CZOMad2_1_08_16f_FD_182891 | JGI IMG/M metagenome (GOLD analysis project Ga0179591, IMG submission 182891) | Vadose zone soil fungal communities from Angelo Coast Range Reserve, California, USA - CZOMad2_1_08_16fungal (PacBio error correction) | ecosystem: Environmental > Terrestrial > Soil >...
AAAAAGAAAAGCAACAAATAAGACAGGCTGTGGCAAAGGCCCCCCCCGAATCTTTCCTCAGATGAACTGGGCAAGGAAGGAAAAGGACACCAGAGCGTATGGGTTGATTAGCGTCAAGGAACAAAAAAGGCCTACTAAGCCGGTGTATAACCGAGAAAAAATGGACCCCCCATTTAAATGAAAACGGTGGTGAGCGTGGGAAATCATGGCTAAAAGGGAAAAAAAAAAGCTTTCCCTCCGGTCGACTGGAACTGGGAAACGGACCCCCAAACGTTTTCAAAAAAACAGGTCGCGGAGGCAACACCGAAACAAACGAAAGTTGTACACAGGAGTCCACGGTGTACAACAGGAAAAAAAAAAAAAAAACCAGGAAGAAACGCCCGAGTTCGTAGCACGGATTTGGGGTAGGAAAATAACAAGAACCGGTCCTACTGTTGGGGGGGGGCCTAGGACGGAGAGCCACACCAATAAACGGCGCGAACGTGAAAGGGAGACTGGCCCCTGGACAGCAGCTATGGGGGAAAGGACGGAAAGGACGACAAAAATGCAACGGCGGGGCAACGTCGCCATCGCTCCGGTAGCTGTACCAGTTGTTGACCCAAACCGCAGGGGTAGAAAGGGAATGCCCACGGGAAGAACAGCGAAAAAGCGGAGCAAAGAGGAGCAAGGTCCTAAGGACAGAATTTTGGAGCGGTTCAGGAAAAAGCCCCGGTGAGGCGGGAACTAAGGGGAAAAAGGCAAAAAGGTTATGATGGGAAGAACTGAAAAGGAGAAGAAAAAGAATGGTCGCACTGCGGTTGAACGGGAAGCGGGAACCACGACGGTTTCAGACAACACAAATGATTTAAAGGATCCAAAAATAGGACTGGGGTGGCGTACTAAAAGCAAACCACGGAACAGAAGAAAAAGGTAGTAACTCAGATTGGCACGGTCGGAGTTTAACTTCCCAGAGCGAGGAGGATAAAAAAAGCTAACCTCCAGCAAATGCGGTGCTAATAGGGTCTGAAAATATGAAATCATTAAAGGAGTGCGGCCTCCGACCCAATTGGGATATCAACATGGTGGGGGGGGGGAAAAAAAACTTGAGAACGAAATGGAAACTTGAAAGTAACCTGAGGTACAGATATGGGCCGGGAAAGGTGAAACTAAAAGACAAGGCTCCTTGAAGTTGGGATTGGGACCAACGAAGGGGGGTGGTTAGAACTGGATTGGGAAAAAAACTTAAGAAGGAGCCAAAAGAAAGAAGAGGCTGAATCCAAGGCCCTTTGGGAAAAATGGCAAGGGTTGGAGGACTTCGAAGGTCAAAAGAGGGCGAACGAAAACCCTAAAAAGGCAGAGAGTGGGGAGGCCACGTGGTGGTTCGCCGGAAAAGAAAAGCCACTTTAGTGAAAGTCTCCATGAAAAGAACCAAAAAAAAAAAACAACCAAAACATTTGGGAAAGAAAACAATCGTGACGGGTGGGAAACGACCAGGGGGGGGCAAGTGTAGTTTGAGGAACCAGAGAAAAGGAAAAAAGGAAACTAGAACCCGAAACGTTGGGAAAAGAATGAAAGGGAGGATATGGTTGAGTTGGGGAATGTGGAAGTAAAAGAAATAGCTCTTTTACACGCGAAAAGATTTGGGTTTTCGAAAAAGGGGAGAGGGAGAAATATGCAAGATAGGAGAAAGACAACTAAATGGAAAACGTATTCCCCGGGAACATGAAAAGGGAAGGATTTCATTGGGTGAAAAAGGATGAATAAAAAGGAGTGTTTGCAACAATTTCCCGGGGTAAAAGTGGTTAAAGGGAAAAAACTAATGCGGAGAACTAGGTTGTGGGAATATTGTAGCGGGAAGTGTAATTAAAGGTTCTAATCAGGTCCCCTGTCATAGTAGGTAAATGGGGGGTGAGCAACATGGGAAGTTGGGTGACGAGGGGTCCGTTGGGAAAAAAATTATTGAGGTCAGGGGGGTGGTGGGATGATTTACAAATTCGCTAGGTGAAGGGGGGAAAATAACGGTGGTCACACCACCAGACCGAGAAGAAAGAAAATGGGTTGAAAAAAGGGACTAAATCGGGGGGACAAGAAAACGGAGAAAGGATGCCAGGAAATCAAGCATGTGAATAAAAGGTTGAATAATTCCAAGGGCGAAGAAAAAATGAGACACATCAAATTGGGAAAGGGGGGGAGGGTAAGGATGGAAAAAGGAAAGGGGGCCCCCAGGGGGCCAAAAAAATGAAAAACATCAAATGGAAGATTGGATTTTGGTGCCGCCCGGTGTGGGAGCAAAAGTGAGGAAAGGCAATAATGGGGGGGGGGAAACAGTGGCTGAAGGGAAGAGATAAGATGGGCAAGGCTACGTCAGTGAGTTGAGAAATGACTGAGACCGGGAGAATCGCGCAAAAACAGAAACACAAAACGGAGGGAAGAAAGGAAAAGAACCCCGGGGCAAGAGGGTCAAACATCTCCACGGTTTACAAAAAAATAAGCGTGTATAGGACGAAGACTTTCTAAGTCGGGAGAACCCATACACCTGAGGGCAGTGTATGCTGGCAAAGAACTACGCGGCAAAACAAGGAAGGAGGTCTAAGTTTGGTTCTAAACTGCACAAAAGGGTCCCAAACAGAAGGATACTTTAATTTAACAGTTAAGTCTAAAGAGGAGGGTGGGGCGGGTGTTACATTAGCGAAGGGGGGGGGAGGATAAAAGGGGGGGGGTGGAGGACTAAGGGACGGTGGCAGACAGAAAGGTTGACGGAGGGAACCGAAGAGGGTAATGGGGGGAATAACGAAACGGGACAGGAGGAAAAAAAAAGGAATAGAAATCCCCCAGGGATAGTCTATGAAATAGAACAGGGGACAAGCACTCATATGAAAAAAATGTATGTAAAGACTGAAGAAGAACGGGAAGAAAGGGAAAGATATTCCGTGGAGAAAGTCCCAGAGGAAGAAAAATAGCCGTACAAGAAGGGGGAAAAATCCTATAAAAGGGAAAAAACAGAATTGAAAGAGGGGTTTATGGGTTCGATGACATAAGAAATGGGAAAAAAAAAAAATAGGTGGTGGATTTTTATTGGTCAGGGGAACAGGAACTAGAGAGAAGTTTGAGGAAGATTTGATACATCATTAAAAGCTCCGACAAAGTGGTAAGACCCCTTTGCAACCACTACGACAGTTCGCACTGGGGGAAGAGAGAAATACGTAAAAAACTCAAGGAGAAAAATCGCACCTAGAAGTGACGTGCCACCCAGGGAGTACCATGTAAAAAAACTCAGGGACAAACGTGACAACACAAAGGCAAGTGAAACAGATGGGGAAGTGGGGAAAAAAAAACAGATCAACTGGGTGAAGGGGGTGGCTGGGGATGGATGAGACTGGACCAAAAAGAAGGGGCTTGGGGGCAAACATGCGATGGCGGCACCGTGGGTAAATACAACCCTCTACACTGCGGCCCTGTCCTCAAGAGAAAATCTCCAGTGTTAGGGGCTTGGACGGGGAAAAAGAAAGCAAACACGTTAATAATGTTTATGTGGTCTGAAAGGGAATCTAACTCCCGGGGTAGCTTGACGGGAGAGTTTACGAGCCAAAAGGGGCCAGGGGCTGGACCAAGAAAAGGGGAAAGGTTTATCTGGTACAGAATGAAAGAAAAGTGACACAAAGGACTTAATGGTTGAAAAGGGGAACGGAACGAGCATCGAAGAGCGAGAGGGGATAAAGACTGGGAAGGAATGTTAGTGGGATAACTGGAAGCGGATAAACCATCTCATCATTCTAACGGTCCACAGGGTGACCATCGGGGCGTCCCGCGAAACACCAAAGGGAGGTCTACAACCACATAAAAAAAAATAACGAAGTGTGAGTAAGGAATAACTTGGCACGTGACCGAAAAGAGGGGGGAAATCATAGTCAGGAAAAAAGGAAGACACCCCCTAATAAGAAACGGAACGAAGGGGGGGGGAAGGAGAACAGAAAGAAAACAGGGATTTCGCCGGGGGGGAAAGTGTAATATAAAATGATAACCAACGCAAATATCTGTGTAGAGGACGTGGTCGTAAAGAACTAAAACTATTTGGGGGTACTTTGGAGTGGGTCGAAAAGGAGGTAAAGAACCCGGACGGTCAAATGAATAGGGTAGAAACGACGGAGCAAAAAAAGGGGTCCGTCAAGGTAGGCTAATCCAGGGGGGGGGAAAGGGGAAAAGACGATGTACTACAGCCTGTCCAAGAGAGTGTGAAACAAAGCGAAGACTAGGGAGAAGCGATCTCGGGCAGGAAAAAAAAAAAAAAGATGACTGATACCAGCGGGGAAGGCTGCCAGGGCTACTCGAGAAAGGGGGAACGAGCTTCTCGGGGGGATAGGGACAGGCGTCCCTGAGGGGGGGGGGAAACAACATGTGGACTCACCGGGGACATAGCAAAATACGTTGGGGAAAAGAACAGCATGGTTAGGACGGATCTGCACATATGAACAATCTGCAACTGGGCAATGCGCGGAAAAATAAAGGGGGGGTGGAGGAAAGGGAAACTGGGAAAACAGGCAAAAAAAAGGGGAACAGGAGCGGGGGCGTCGGGGGTGACGGGGGGAAAAAAAGTAAACCGCCTAAACAACAAAAATGAACTGAACGGAAACCAGCAACGGGGATCAAGGATACGGAGAACAAGACGAGACCTAAAGTGGGGGGGAAAACTGAGGTGCAAAAAGTGCAACCACAGGTAAAACAACCAGAATCAAGAACCAACACAAACCCAAAAGCAAGCAAAAAGGGGGGATGGGGTGCGGGGGCCAAATCACCAAGAGGGTCGGTTGTCGCCAAGGCAATTGCGTGTCGGGTCAAGGGGGAACGAAGCGAAAAAAAACGTCAGGACGTCCAAAAAGTAGAAAAAAGGAAAAATCACAAACAGGGGGTCATCATGGGAACGGGGGTGGTATGGCCACAAAAAAAACACGGGGAGCGCAGGGAGGGACCAAACGAAAATAGGGGGTAAAAGAAGGGGCACAAGGAAAGTTGGTGGGGGATGGACAAGAAACCAAAGAGGACCTTACCAGGGGGGTGTGGGTGGGGACAAAGCAAAACAGACTTGAAATGACCTACTGGGGGGATGGACGAAACACGGGGCGAGGCTGGGAAGAAGACAAAAAGGCCATCAACATCAAAACAAACCTGAGAGTATAAGAGAAGAAAAAAAAGAAAAAGAAACATCCAAGAGACTAAGCGCTCTGTGGGACACGGGGGGGAGGATAAAACACCACCGGGTAAAAAGGAGGGGGGGTACCAGTTACCCTCCTTCAGAAGGACCAGATTCGGGACTGAAGGGGGAAGAAGTAGACGATTGCTAACGATGAGAGGGGAAAAGTGGGGGAAGAAAGAAGAATTAAGGCCTAATCTAAGTGTGGGAGAAGAAAGGATATCCAACGTGCCCAGTGGGGGAAGAAAAAGAGGGTGGGCAGAAAATAGGCCTCTAGACTATAGTACAGCGGAGAAACCCATCACATCCCGAAAGTCGCATGGTAAAAGAGCGACAGCAGACTTTGTCAGACAGGCACTACTGCCAACACCGACAAGAGGGGGTTGTCAGGTAGCGTGCACGTTAAGAAGGAAAATCCAAGAAGAAGGGGGGAGGCCAAAGCTCAAAACCACGGCTGGAAGTTGAATTCCGTCAAGCGACGCAAAACGTCTAAGGGGGGGGGGAGTCAAGAATACGCAACCAGGCTAAAAAACAAGACTGGGGCCTTTGCGCTTGAAATTGGTAACCGCAAAGAGTAGACCCCACTCAGGGTGAAATCGTCGAAAAGATAGGAAAGAAATATCGGGCAACGGGGAGTGGGCCCCCGCTTCTCCTTTAGGGAACCGGGCGTCCTTTCAAACGGACCAGGTCAATGAGGGGTAATAGAGGGAGGATCCTTTTGAGATTCTAAAAAGTCGAATCCCCACGCAAAGAATCTAAGAGCAATTAATCAGGGCGACAAAGGTCTCCTTCCAAAAAAGGCTTGGAGCTTGGGGGGGAGGGGGAGGAAAACACCCGTGGAGGGGATGCGGGAACGCCGAAGGACCTCATGTAGAAACTTGCCAGGGAGTTGGACCCACCGTCGCTGATGACGAAAGGTTAATACACCAGGGGGAGTTGGGTGGATCATAGAATGTTAAACAGATAAACGGTTGTCGGACTAGAGGGCGTTCGTACACGGAAAGTCGTCCCCCCCCCTCTCAGATGGGGGGGAAGGAACAGACGCCAGAAATCGAAATTACCTCCGAAAAATATAGGTGGACGGGCAGGCCTGATTGGGAGGAAAACGAACCCGGGTAAGGTAACTCAACACCGGTCCTGAAGGGGGAAGAAAAGGGGGAAAAAAAAGCCGGGAGAAAGACAACTCCAATAAGACAAGGAGTTATAAACCAAGAACGAGGGAGGTCAGAAGATCATAGGGAATACAAGGGAGACCGCTAGCCAACGCCTCAAAGAGCAAAGTTGTATTAACGTAAATGCAAGGGTTAGGGGGGGAGCACTCCTATCAGGGGGGGCGGGGGGGGGGTGTGGGGAAAAGAGGTGTGATCAAGGGCAGGAAAAATGAGGAAAATGGGGGGAAGGGCAATGTAGTGACGAAGGGAGGTCATGAAAGTCATCCAGGTGGAGTGGAGTCCATCTACTCAGAAGTGAACGGACTATGGTAGTAGAACGGGGAAGGATTGAACTGGAGAAAATCATCGGGGAAAATCTACTTGGGAAAAGAAGTCAGGGGGCAAACGGAAATCTACACGAAAGAACAGTTGGTCGAACGAGCACATAAAAGAAGGTCCTCTAAGGGGGAGGAAAATTTTCGCAGCAGGCCGGAGACAAACGTGTCTCCCGGGACACAACAACATCCCCCAGCAGGTTTGCAAGTACCAAAGAAGGAGCTTTGGAAAAGGAAACGGCGGGGGGGGTTTTCAGAAAGAAGGATTATTCACCTGTGATAAGAGAATAGGAAAAAAAGGGTGTGAGAAAAAAAATTTGGGAAGGGGAAAAATAGAAAGAAAACTTGATTTATAGTCTTCTGTATGTGGGAAAGTCACTAGAAGTTGAATAGCCGAAAGGGAGATGACGGGTATTCTTGGTTCTGAACTTTGGTGAGAAATGTGAGGTTAATAGGGTGTGTCGATCTTATCAAAGTCAGACACGGAATCTGTCTAGAGGAGGGGAAACAAGGAACAAAAGACATTCAGTATGATGAAAAAAATAATTGGGGGAAAAAACGGATTAACGTGGTTTTAAAGTTTGGGATGAACTGGGGGGGGAGATATGTCTTGGTGTGTAAATATCAATAGCTACTGTGTCATAAAGGGTAAAGTATATGGTTAAGTATTAAGTGGGTGTTCGACGCTGGGTCAAGTGGGGGATCTGGAGGATTAATAGTGGGGGTTGAGAGTTGGAATTAATTTTGGAGAAGTAAGGAAAAACTTGACAAGGAGAATGCGTAAATGACGTTTATAAGCAACTCAAGTGGGTTTGTGAGGGATGAAACTTGGGCCAAAGTGAAACAGGTAGGGTTGAAGGGGGGAATTGGGGGGGTAACGAACAGTTACTTTTATATTGGGGAAAAAAAAAACAATCATCAAAGGAAATAGAGGTGAGTGAATTATGAAAAGTAAAGGCCATGGGAAAAAGAATTGACTGTCCTGTCGGAATGAATAAAAAGAAAGTGGATAGCAAAACCAATGCATACGAGGGGGAGTTGGAGGGAAGATGGGAAGGGGGTTAGAAGTTGATGTCAAAAAAGCCCTACGGACTAACAAAAAGTGCATCAAAATACCAAACACGGGGACCAAAAAACTCGTGGGAGAAAAACCCCTCCTTTATAGGAGGAGATTCAAAAAAGGGAACCCACGGGCGGGTCCGTAGGAAGGAACCACAGATGACTCTTTTACAACACGGATCTAAAAAAGTAAAAACGAACAAACTGTATGCATTATAGTGGAACTAATTACACCAGAAAACAATATATTGGGGGGTTTTTGAAAAAACGAAGTCCCACGCTTAATGGGGGGTCCAAAGGATGTGAAAACCGGAAAAAAACGGTGGTGTATTTTGAGTTTGTGTTTATAAAATTAGGGGAAGAAGGTGCTTGGAGAACCGTGGCATGGGAGGGGGTTTAGTACTAAGAAGTTGAATACAGGGGCCAAGATGTAGCAGGCTAAACAACATTATTAAAGAAAAGGGTCTTAATTAATCTCAAAAAAAAGAAAAAGGACTGAGTAAGACATTGGGGTGGTGATACGCGCCAACCAAGGGGAAAGGATACCAACCTTATTCACCACGTAAGAGGGGTGAAAGAATGATCCAAAAGGGTACAGGATAGGACAAGGGGTACTAAAATGAGGATAACGGTGTACAGGTTAGAAAATTGTAAAAAATAATGGGAAAGATGTAATCATCATGGTGTAAGAATAAAGAATGTCGGGTATGTTTGAAAAAAGGTGCGGCGTAAACATGAGTGGAGTTCACTTATAGGAATGGGGGGGGTCCAGAAGAATATCCCTGTGGAATTAGTATAAAGTAAAACTAGTACGTAAAAGGGATGAAATATCTACTTTGAGTCAGGGGGTCGTAAACTTCCCGAAGAGGACGTGAAATAAAAAAAAAAAAAAAAGAAGAGATAACTGTTAAATTATAAAAGGGGTTTGCAGGGGGGGGAACCCAGCGTTCGGGTAAACAAAGAATCAAGGGTTCTCTCAAACAAAACAAACTAAAGAAAGAAAAAAACAATGAGGAGGAATGGTCTGGTAAAACACTTCTTAAAAGTCAACTAGAGTATGAGGGGGGGGTGTGGGAAAAAAAAGGATTCTGAGGGGACCTGGGAAAAGTAAAATGGGAGGTAATGTGCTAGAAACGCAAAAAGGAATCAAAGGGAGAAGGAATAAAAGGGGGGTAGGAAGGTCTCCCAATGTACGAAAACTAAACGGGGAAACAGTGGAGTTGACTGTACGAGGTGACGGAGGGAAGGGGAAAGGTAACGCGGCTGGTTCATGGAGGGACGTTTATCTGGACCAGTAGGGAGGGGGAACAAGAGAAAAGAGAGTCGGTTGTTGCCTCACAACTATGAGGGCAGTAAAGCTGGAGCTGAGGGAACGAGAGAAAAAGTGTTCGAAGACTAGGAAAAAGTGGGCCTGGGTAAAAAACAGACGCAAGAAATTCATGATTCCCGTACTGCAAAAGGGGGTCCGCCCATGGAGATTTCATAAAAAAAACCCCCGGGGTGTACATTAACTGACAGTAAAGTAGAAATGTTTGTCGCAAGGGGAAAAAACCCCGAAAAAGATAGGTCAGTATGAGAGTACGCGAAACCATGGAAAGTAAAAACGAAAGTGGGGTGTATTAAGGACACACGACTAGCCGGACAACGTCCAAAAGAAGGTTCCACTCCCCAGGGGGGGGGTCGGGAAAAAAACAGACCAAGTATTGGTGGTAGAGTACTTGGGGTCCGGGAATTGGGCAATGAAAAGACCAAACGGAAAAAAATGGTTGGTGGGAAAGGGAACGTTTTAGGGGGCATAGTAAAAGAAACCAGGCGCAAAGCAAGGGATTGTAAGAAAACGCAAGTTACTAGCAGTCCGGTAGGAGCTACAAAGAGAAGGGTGAAACAGTACGACGAAACAGACTACCGCAATGTGAACCGAAAAAAAGCAAACAATGGCATAAAGATCATTCACCGCCAACAAAAGAAAAGAAAGAAACATTTGTGTGGGGGAAGAGGTACGACCCTAACGAGGGGAAGGGGGGCACTGGGGGAGCGAGGCGACGCGACAGTGGGGCTGGTAAGGGGGGGAAACCGACAGCTCTGAAATGTGGGGGGGGGGCATAACAGAGGCCCTGGTGGGAAACAAAAAAAAAGGGCGGATGGGCCCAGCACGTGTTTCCCTTAGGGGGGGCCGGCACCATGAACCCTACTTTTAGAGTAAATCGAAGGGACGGTTACCAGGGGAAAAATTGAGGACCGCTGGAGGCGAACTGCCAAACAATAGTGGATAGAGCACCTCAAGATGGTGGCCCCCCGCCTCCAACAAAAACCCCCGGAGCCCCTCCACGTAGCAAAGACGGAGCGGGGGGGGAAAAAAGGAGATTGCCCAAAAAGATTCAAAGAAGGACTTAACATCGCGTGACGAAAAAAAAGAAGAAAAGGGAAGCGTAAATGAAAGGAAAAACATCTTTCGTGGGCGGGGGGGGGGAAAGAGACAAGACAAAGGGACCACAAACAAAGTTTCCAGTAGTGCTTAAGGGGGAAGGCCTGAAAGGTGCGAAGAAATAAAGAAGCCTGCGTGTTGTGCACCTGGGGAGCGGAAAACCGTGGTGAGAAAAATAGTGCTTGCGATGAAGCGGGGGATTGATGAAGGGGGTTACTCCTAGGACCCTGCGGTTAGCGATGGAAAAAAAAACGGGATTAGATAAAGTATGAAAACGCCACAAGAAAATGTGAGGGGGGGAAAAAAGGGAATCTAGGGGGGAAGGACCGTGGTGAAGGGGGTGGGGCATCCCGCAAAAAAAAAAAGCAATTGTCATGGGGTGGGGGGACTAGGGCT
>Ga0179591_1319564_pt1 | contig 10533 bp, 9 predicted proteins | sample CZOMad2_1_08_16f_FD_182891 | JGI IMG/M metagenome (GOLD analysis project Ga0179591, IMG submission 182891) | Vadose zone soil fungal communities from Angelo Coast Range Reserve, California, USA - CZOMad2_1_08_16fungal (PacBio error correction) | ecosystem: Environmental > Terrestrial > Soil >...
CTTCAGGAGGTGGAGAGGCTGGCGGAGAAGGTACATTGGCAGAGAAAAGTCAAACTAAAAAAGGTCATGGAATCCCGAAAACGACATGAACCAGATTTTCGCGGCCGCTTTTCATAAGTGAGGGGGACTCGAAGAAAGCAAGAAAAAAGCTTAAGGCCGATCAGCGTTGGTAAAACAAGGAAGGGATGCCAGGGACAAGAAGGCCCCTACGGTCAACGTGAACTTCGGATTTCTTCTACCTTGACAAGAAAAGGGGAAAATCGCAGAGGAGTCGCAAAAAGAGACCGGGGAAAACTTCGTCGAAAAAGGGGCGGAGAAAGATGATCTAAAGCATTCCGCCGGCAGGTCCCTCTCAGTACCGGCTCTCGTCAGGGAAGGGAAAGGCAAAAAAAAAGGATCACAACTCACCCTCTCTTATTTAGGGAAACAAGGAAGGGAAATTCGAGGGGAGTTCATCTAGAAACCCTAAAAAAAATATTATGAAAATAAGAGAGATGCCCGTGACCTCGATTGGAGGTTGGCCGTAACGAAATCCACTCAGAGAGCATTGGGAATCGAAAAACGTCGTTCTGGGTTCCGTCCATGAAAGCTCGATCCGTTACTCTTCTGCGGTCCTGCCGGAAAGGGTGCGAGTTCTTCGAGGCATTTCGACCGACCCAGAAGGGCCCAGAACGGGTGCAGAAACAAAGGGGCGTTTGAACATCGAAGGAAAAAAGACAGGTGTGGATGTGCACGGAATAGAAAGACCGCACCGTTCACTGTACATCCAGCGGGCCTTGATGTCGACCCAAGGACAGGCAATCAGGATTTAAAACACCGCTCGGGTACCACACTTGTCCAATTGATCGAGGGTGCTGCCCGTCTTAGAACCCGCCTTGACAGTTGGAACGTCAGCGGACGCGAAGGCAGGGCATTTTAAGGGGCACGTAGTAAGAAAGACCTGACGGCCTTGAATGCACCGAAGGGGGACCTCATGTCGGCCTCAAAGCCGCCGGCCAAGCCGCAAGCCCAGCGAGGAATGCCTAAAAAAGGGGGGAGACCCCCGGCAACCAGCATCGCGCCCGTGCCGCGTTAGGACTGGGGTTGCAGGTAGAGGTGGAAAAAATATATCGCCCAAGCTCTCGGGCATGAACTCGAGCGCAGGTCTTTTTATGCTGGTTTGGTTATTCCTCCAGCCATGGAAGGTCCTCTAAAAAAAAAAAAGGACGTCGCGTCTTACTAAACTGCCCGGGGGAAGAAACAGGGGATGAGTAGCAGAGGGAATCTCTCAAAATAAAGTGTTCGGAACCTAGTTGTTGGAGCGTCAGAAGGTGCTGTGCATAAGTTTTGGGGGACCGCAAACACCGGGGGGGAACTTCGTGTACAAGAATTGATGAAAAGTAACCTGATGGAATTCTTCCGTCATCTACCAGTACACCGTACGTCCGGGATCCACCTCTTCGTCCTACTTGCCAAAAAATTATTTTCACCATGACTTCCCTATGTGACAAGAGGGGGGGGGGTCAGTGACTATGCGGAAGAAGCTGCTTGACTCTCCGAAAGGGGATGGTCTTTTGTGTCTTATCGGTATCGTATGGAGAGCTTCCTTCGTTGGGTTTGAGGGGGAGATGTACTAGGTGCTTCAGAATCTCTCGATTCTACTACTTGGGTTCGAACACATAGAGCGTCAACCGGGGTTCGGTAGATGCCTGGCAGGAATTGAGAGTAGATACTCCAGAAGACTGCCCAAGCTTCAGAACCGAGATACAATCGCCGAATTTTCATCTTCAGAAGGAAAGGCCGGACTCGAAGGGGGAAGAGGGGATCGTTTCACTTCGGATAGGTTTGGAATGAGAGGAGGGGAAAAAACCATTCCACACATTTCGAAAAATATGAAAATATAAACGATCAAAAAGGGAAGGAATGGGGAAAAAGGGAAAACTATCGTCCACGGGAAATCACTTTGAAGGAAACGTCCTTTTCCGCGAGTTCCAAACGGGGGCTCGAAGCTGCCGCGAAGGATAGGAAGGGTAGGGCCGAACGCCCGTGGCGGGGGACGACCAGGGAACGAGCGGCGGGCTGAGTCGGAAATTTGAAGTTTAGTGTGATGGTTCACGTGGGTGGAAAGAAGGGATCGGTGAAGGCGGACGCGGTGCGCAAAGAGGCTTAGCGCATGAGCAGGGGATGAGAGGAGACGAAGCGGCATAGGGCATTCACATATGACCACTTAATACTGGGAAGGATTTGAATGGAAGGGGTGGCGGAATAAGCCGCAATGCATATGGGCATTAAAACATTACCTGCTCGGCAGGGCCAATGCCTTCTTCAGGATGATCGCCCTTGACGCTAGGAAGATGGTGGGTGCAGGAGCGTCGGAGGACAGGAGGAAGGATCCGCACGGAAAGGGCCCCGTTTAAGGGACTGTGCAGTCGGACACACAGGCCTGCGCCAAACATAAGTGAGTGCAGGGAATAACTTCAAGGGGCCCAAGAGAGGAGGAGTCTTGGAAATCAGACGGACATACCGTAAGAGGGTTTCATAGTCATGTTTCCTAAAGGAAAGGTGTCATATAGGGGAGAAGATCGCCTACCGGTCCAGAGGGGGGGGAAAGTTGGGGGGGAGAGACACACGACTTCTGACTCTCCATCATTACAGAAGCTACGCAGACTACCAAGACTAAATCGAGAAACAAAAGGAGTACCGGGATTCCGCAGTCCGTGCCGAGGAAAAAAACGAATGATGAGGGCGGTTAATTCGGGAGGAAATTCAGAAAAAGAGGCACGGGAAATTGCTCAGGTCAGGATTCCGTAAACGGGGTTGTTAGGGGGAGAAAGAAAGAGAACTCATCTGGAGGCCTTTTCCGCTTGATCATGCCCTTTCTTTCACGGTTCAATACCTCTTGAGCATCGGGAAAGATCTTCAGAATTCATAGGATCAACTGGCGTCCCAAAAAAAAAAACCAAGCATAAGAAGATATTGGTAGGTACCGCAAGGGAGTTTGATTCAAGGGAATACTGGGGGTTGCAGGGGCGTGAACACCAGAAGCCAATTGGTCTGTCTAGACAAAAATCTCCACCGGCGCTTAAGGTCGGCTAAAGAGGAGTCGTCAATTGTCTCTAACCTCACACAACAACTGGATTAAAAGAGAGAGAAGAGGAGACCGAGTGCGGAATGTCTTTGAATTGGAAAAACACCAAAAAGGTGGGACGGGGCCGGAAACCTTGTCTCTCTGGGAGCCACAAACATTACACGTCTGTTAGCAATTTAATCCAACCGCGTGAGAATAAAAAAAGCTTGGGGAGAGAAGGCGTGGAAGGCTCCTCACTGCTCACATGGAAGTTCTCTTGACCCGATGCTCAGCGGTAGTTAACAAGGGAACTTGGAAAAAAGAAAGAGGTGAGCGGCGTGCTTGTCGAACCGAGGGCCCAGTCTAATCTTGACAGATTGTTGGGCGAGTTGAAAAAACTGCTTTCGGAAAAAGGCAACCTGGTCCAACACGTATGGCATCTTAAGTAGGACCGGAGAGGGTCGCCTTGACCCTCAACATTCCTAGGTGGTTTCCATCTGCGCTTGGGATAGGGGTCTACTAAGGGGGGGCACGAATGGGGGAGACGAACAAGAAAGAGAGGGACATTTCCTTATATGGGTATGCCAGTTAACCTGTAGACAACCTTCGGAGAACATGACTAATTTTATCAACGGAATATGGAAGTCGATTGGCTGGGGACTCAACATTGCACGAGGACCTCGGAAGAAAAAAAGGCCGCTGGGGACTGAAATTAACACTTCAAAGGGAATCCGGGAGGAATAATGCCAACGGAGGGTACATCACGCCGTCGGCCATCAAAAAAAAAATCTCATGGGGAGAGCTTCAATTTGGTTGGGTGCCGCAATTCGCTAAGGCCAGGCCGTCCATATGAAATGGCAGGCGGACTGTTGCAGCAGAGGCCAAAAAAAAAAGGGGGAAGTTGGGGAAAAAAAAAGGGAAGGAAATATAGTGAAGGGAAAGCAAAAAAACATGCTTAATTCGAAGAATCCGACTGCCAACGACGGGGGTGTCACAAAGAACTAATGCGGAAGGTCACGAAAAATACAAATTCAAGCCGCCTAGTCATCCTCCGGGCCTGAAGCACCGCCTGGCACTGATCTCTCAACGCAGTACAGTCGGAGGAGGCCGATCAGAGTCTTCATCTGAAAGATTTCTATCCCAAAATGTATAGATCGGCCCGACGGGAAGGATTAACCTAAAGTTGCGCAGGCCCGATATGGGAAAAAGAGTGCGCAGAAGGGGTTCGAAAAAGGACGGGTTGAAAAGTCTGCTCAAACGATCCAAAACGATCACCGTACTGTGTTCAAAAGAAGGTTACCGGTTGGCATCTTTAGGAACTCGGATAACTGACTCTATAGAGGCGGGCGTATGCGAGTTTACATCATCAACGCACCTCTTCCAATCTGAAAAAGAGGGGGGTGACAGGGGGTTTTAAAGAATCCCAATTATAAGCAGGAGCCTGAGACTCAAGAAACAACCGAGAGATCCTGGAGCTCAAGTAGAGAATCAGAACAGATCAGACCTATTATAGAGGGATACAAAGGGCCAAAAGGACCAAAGGGGCCCAAATAATCGACGGAATGTTGGCAAGTGGTCTACGGCAAGTTTCCTCCGCCGGTTAACTCACAAAGCGGGAGATGAAAGGCAAAGAGCCGTGCTTCATCATTAGAACACGCTTTGACGACAAAAAGTCACCCCACAGAGTTTTTGGGGAAGGGTAATAGAAACAGAAAAGGCTTCGTAGGGAGAATAGTACCTATTAAGGGTGTCCGAACGCAAAGGTCGAGGCGAGTCGCTACTCAGTAAGACAAAAGTCTTGGGAGGGTCCTTTCAGGAAAAGGCTAAAATGATTCGGCGTAGTGGACTTTATAGGAAAACACCATCAAAAACAGACCGCTCCTCCGTAAGTATTAACTACCAAACAAAGGGTCTAAAAGCGAATTCGCGAATCACTGGCGCGGGATCTCGTAGTGGCCGTTGATCAATTCAAGGACATATTTAATCGGCGCAGGGGAAGGATGATGGGGGATGATGGTCGAGTTTCATGATTCTCAAGAGGGCAAACCGGTCAAGGTGAGCTTAAAAGCGAAAAAAATTCCCGGAAGTTGAAGTTCAGGGAGCGAAAAGCGGCGAAGCCTGCTCATCATCATTAAGGCATGGCCTTGCCGACGAAGGGGGGGTTAAGCCCTCAGTTCCTTTTTAGAAGAGGAAAAAAAAAAGGGACCGTGAGAGGGTATGGGAAAAGTACCGTCCAATAAAAAGTAACTATCTATCAAAAAACTGAGCTGGCTCAAAAAAACGCACAACCCCTGAGAAAATTCGTCAGCACTTTAGGGGAGGGGGTACATCAGAGCCAGGCCATAAAGACCGCGTGAAAAGGGTGAATTCAAATGCAAGCGGTGGTTGTGCTCATCAAACGGAGCAAACCCTGCTTCAGGCAGGTTTGAGGGCCGGACGGTCCAAAAAAGAGCGTATTTAAAAACACACAGAGATTAAAAGAAATGCCCTCGTCCTTTCGTCAGAGGGGTTCCGTAACCGGCCATCCCTAGCCGGGAAGCATGGGGAAAACCTGGGAATTTGCCGGAAAAAGAGGGATCCGGTCTGAGAGGAATCCGTGATTCTTCCTTCGAGTTCATTGATAGAAAGGGAATGGACCAAATGTGCAGAGGAAAAAGAGGACCGGGAGTTGTGCAAAAATCGTCTTTGATCGCGCGGGAACTTGTGATGGGGGCAACGGAATAAGACGAAAAAAGCCGAACGTGGGGGGAACGGTGAACGAAAAATCCAAGGAAGAAGTCAGACCGGGGTTTCCAACTGCGTTCAGGAGCACTGCAACACGTCGAAATGTAAGCGCTATCAGTGGCCGCGGAAAAAACCGAAAGCAGGACAGGGTAAAAAGAGGGTTGGCGAGAAATCAACGGACCGGTTGAGACGGCCTTGGCGCCTGAACCGCGGGAAAATAATTCCTGACATGCAGAAGGACAATCAGAAAGCAAGGGAAGGGTGGTATCGACAACGCAACCCAGCGAATCGCGCCCGTGAAAACGAACTGGTTGCCTGGATATGGACTATAGCGAATTCATGAAGGGAATCATGCGGAAGGAGTGGAGGATGTGGTAAATTCCTGAAGAGACAACAAACCGGGCCCGCGTCCCCGGGAATCCGAAGTATAAAGGCCTTGAAAGAAGATTCGGGGAAGGAAGAAGGGGGTACGTTGAGCACGAACTCGACATCTGGGGGGGGGGGGGGGGGGGGGGGGGGGGAGGTTCGGACCACAGTAGATCTTCAGAAAAAAACTTGGGGGAGAACGAAAACAAGCCTGGGTCCTTCTTGTCAGGGACCCCACCCCCCTGGGTGACGGACTTAAAGCCCTTCCTGAGGGGAAATCCGGAGAAGAACAGGAGGCGTCAGTGCGTAGACCATGGGGGGGCACATGACGTCGATGAAATATTTTGGCCTACGGGTGATTCGTATTAGAGAAAGAAAAGGTACCGAAAAGGTTACTGGGAAAGGGTAAAGGGATCGCCTTGATCTGTCCCGCGTGAGGTCTTGGGGGATGGCCGTCACTGGACGATTACGTAAAAGATAAGAAGGAATTCAGACCAGTCAGGAGAAACAACACCATTCTCGAAGGGTCACGCCGAGGGAGGCAGCTTCTGAGTTCAGGAGAGAAAGAGAAGAGGAGAACAGGCCGATCGGCAGCATCGCGTCAAGTAATAATTCGAAAAAAAAACAAAAATGAAGGTAAGAGTTGTACTCTTTTTCGGGGGAAAGGTGTAATCTATCGGAAAAAAACCAAAAGAAGGGGAATGAAGTTCGAAAAGCAGAAAAGTGGGGGATTGCTGGCCCATATCGATGGCCGAAAGGTCAGGACGAAGAAAGAAGGGGAAGAGAGGTACCAATCGGGAGGGAGTGCCATCCTTAATATCGGTATAACGGTCCGGGAAAAGGGGGGGGGTATCGAGAAAGGACGGAGCCGGTGAAATACCAGTAAAGGAGGCGGCTGCTAGCGTCGACTTTACTTTATTGGCTCTGTCTGGGTAGCCGCTCGGAGTCTTGGGGACGCGGTTCGCAGTCGGCGTCGGGGAATTAATCGGCTTGTCGGACTGCGTAGTAGTCAATCAGGGAGGAGTCCATGAAAATACGAGGGGAATTAGGGCGAAACGCCTGCGAGGAGGGCAAATTTCAGCCTCAGTGGCGGAAATTCCTCTGCTTCCTGAGTCAAGAGTGAGAAGGGGACTTGTAATGGGTGATTTAGGCCACGTCGACTGACCTAAGTCCAGTAATCTCCACGGTTCCCAAGTTAATGTGACGGGGAAAAAAGGAAGGCTCAAGAATTTCGTGCCGGTATTAATTGTTCGGGAGAATGAAACAGATCTCAGGGGACGTAATCGTTGGCCCCTCGAGCTGACCGGGGGACAGGACGTAAAAGGGTCAATGGGAAGAGAAGGGCTAAATCTGGAAGTGCCATCGCCATCACCATGTCACGCCATATTACGGGGGGGGGGCTCGACGAAGACGTTCGTGCTCGAAAGTCCCGCAACCTTGAGATCGAAAAATCGCAAAGAGGGATAATGGAGTACCGGGGCGACGTCGAAGAAGGAAGGACGCAAAAGAAGACATGATGAAGCACTTCAAGTCCGTGAGTGAGGGACTAGTCCAAGGGAAGGGCATGACAGAAAAAAAGAGAAACATCTGCGAAGTCCTAAGAGTGGTAAAAAAGAACGCTAAGAGCTGGGACGTTCCAAGTTATCATCCGGTACGCCGGGAGGGGGGAGAAGCAGATAAACCATCTGGAGCAATGAGTCTATTCGAACGCCTTGAAAAGGGCCAAAGAGAAAAAATCACGAAGAAAACAAGGGGTAGAGCAGAGGGTGGAGGGACGAAGCTGAGATTCATTTGATGGCTGACGGCTTACAAGAAGTAACAAGTTTGATCGAAGCCAGGGAACTAAGCGGAAAAGGATCAGCTTGGAAGTTCTGTTACAAGGGGATCATATTATTATGAGCAAAACAATCACCGGCTTAGTGGAGGGACTACGATCGAAGAAGTTCTAACACAAAGCGTTGAGGGACCGAAAGGTCAAGGGGGTAACCGTTTGCTAAAAAAACCTTGGTCGTAGACTTGACCTAAACAATCAATTACAAGAGAAGGGGAAATTGGGAAATCAGGGAGAATGGGAGGGGGAGGAGCGTGGGGAAAAAGGGGCTGGAGACCTGCCTAACTGCAGCCCATAGTAGGAACTTTACCAAGTGAAGAGTTATAGACTGAAAAGGGAAAAGGGGAAGATGAAGCGAGAAAGGGGCTCTCTAACACAGAGGGCTTTTAAGGCGAAGAGGACTTAGTCAGTGTGGTGAGGGGTTACCTGAATGTGAAAGGTAAGGGGGAAGGAGAGGCGATGAGGGAAAAGGAGGGGAGGAGTCGCCGGTACCCCGCAAAATGAGCAATGTTGTTTCGTAGCGGTTCGAGGGGTCTAGAAGAAAGATGGATAAAAAAGAGCACGAAAAGGGGAGTAGAGGGAAAGGACCAAAGAAGGATGGACATGCCGGATAGGCGGACAATGTAACCGATATACGAAACCTTAGGGACATAATTGAACCAAAGAAAAGAGGGATTCCCAGAGCGAAAGAGAATCCTCGAAAAATGGAAAACGCAAGTCGTTGGGAGCCGGACCTTTTTTGCGAGAACAGGAAAAGAAACTGGGGAAAACCGGGAAAAAAAAGGACGGGTGGAGGGAGGAAGGAAAAAAAGGATCGAAGGGCAGGGCAGTCATCCTCTTCCATGTATCTCCGATCATGAGAGTGCGGCTACTTGTCCAAAGGACTGAAAGTAAAGAGGAGGCTTTAAAAGAGAAAAAGATCCTAAACCGGGGGGTTAAGGAAGGGAAAATCGAAAAATGAACTAAGATCAGCAAAAGATCATGAAACCTACATTCTCACACGCGTCAGGAAGAGTAGACGGAGGCCATAATAAGCCTTTAAAATCGAAAGACGGAAGCCTCAGGACAAAGAGGTCAGGGTCTTCACTCCTCCACTGGGAGGCGATCGTCTATTCCTACCTCAACGTCCTGAAAAACCTAAAAAGGCATCAAAAGAAAAGGAGGGGAAGCAGATCGGACAACGGGATCTTAAGGTGAATGGGTCTTCAAGGAAAAAATGATAGGAAACAAGCACCTAAAAATTTAAAGATGGACATCGTTGACTGGATGACATTAGGGGTGTCGCTCGCTGAAACGGATCCGAAGTACAACGATCCAGTACACATCAGGGGACCCACGTTGGGAGGTCTACTTCTAAAAAAGGAAAGCTCTGAAAGAGGGAGGAGAGCTGCAAAAAGGCAATGCAATCGATCGGCAACCGAGAGCTGAAAGGTGGTTCAGAAAGGTTGGTTCGGGAAAAGAAAAAAGGAAGGGAGAGGGGGGAAAGAGGTCAGGGAAAGGAAAGAAAGAACATGACACTCCGGACTAGTCTCAAGGCTGATACCACGAAAGACGAAAGTACATTAAATGATCTTGGGAAAGGGGGAAGATTGGAAAAAAGAAAGAGAAACGTCAAGGGGTATTCATCGACTTCAAGGGGTTCCTCTTCCATTGTCTAAAGGAAAGTGCCGTACCATGGCTCTACTTAAGCCTGTGAGAGAGGGAGTGTAAGGAGGAAGCAGAGATGTGGGAAAAAGCCTTAACAACAGCTTGTGGTTTTCTGTCATCAAACGATGAAAAAAAAAAAACTCAATGCGAATAAAAAAGGGAATCACAAGAAAGTAGGGAGGAGAGGAATAAATACAAAACCAAACTTCAGGGGGGCAGGTACGAAAGTCTGTCATTTCATAAGACAGGAAGAAATAACGGAGCTGGGGGAGACAAAAGGGAGAGGAGGATACACACACCATCATAAAAGTCCAAACTCTCCTGCTCGTAGAAGACGCCCTCCTCTCTTAAGTCTATATCAATATTGAAAAATCAAAAGGGAAACCGCGATCTCGGGTGAGGGAACTGGGGATTTTTCCAATTGGGAGGGGAATTCAATCATACTGGGGCGTGTTCGTCGTCTTGGTCCTGTCTTGGTCCGCATAGGGGGGGGGAACTAAGTATAGAAGTCTTACAATTTTATCGAAAACTCTAAACGACATGACCATTAGGGGGACCGCGGGACTTTCAAATAAGGAGCTTGTAAGCTGACAAGGGGGGGGAGCTTGAAAAAAGAATGAAGGGTGAAAGAAAGAGAGGTGGTGAAGATTCCTGTCGGATAATCGACAAGAATCACGCTTGAATGGACACCGTTGGACTATTTGCCTAGGACAAGGAAATCACAAAGGTAAAGAAAGGCTATATGTAAAACCCCAGGGACGTAGAGAAAAGGGAGGGACCGGGGCGTTCGAAAGCATTGCTATAACTCTCCAAGACTGGCAAGGATCCCGCAGTAGTAGAGAGAAGGCGGAGAGGAAGACTGTGGAGGCACAAAAAAGGTGGGGTAAGTGAGAAGGTGGGTTCCTAGGTCATGGCAGAG
>Ga0179591_1340288_pt1 | contig 10532 bp, 19 predicted proteins | sample CZOMad2_1_08_16f_FD_182891 | JGI IMG/M metagenome (GOLD analysis project Ga0179591, IMG submission 182891) | Vadose zone soil fungal communities from Angelo Coast Range Reserve, California, USA - CZOMad2_1_08_16fungal (PacBio error correction) | ecosystem: Environmental > Terrestrial > Soil >...
TGAACCTTGGTTTCGTTTCTTGGCAGGGAGAAAGGGAAACGGTTCTGTCCCAACGGTTTTTGAAGGGTTTATGGGGGTGTAAACGAAGGGGGGAACGATGGGCCAGGAGGGTGGGGGAAACATTGGCCAGAAAAAAGGGAGGTGTTCTTTTCGCGTCCAATGAAAAAGTCTGTCGAAAAAGTAGAAAGTCCTTTTTTGGGGCAGCGGGAAAAAAAGGGAAGGTTTTACGACGGGGGAAGGGGAAAGGGAAAGGGTAAATAATACTGGGGGCTGGAAAAAGTGTTCGGTGGTCAGAAGAAAGAGGGCGTATATCTGCGACAAAAGGGTGGGTTCTCGCGCCAGGGGGCCAGGCCGGCACCCTCGAGAAGGCCTGGCATCGGGGAGGAAAAGGTTTAGTGTCGGCCAAAAATTTTTTGGTGAAATCGATGTCGTTGATGGCGGTCAGGGGGGGGGGGTTTTTTGAATACTTGGGGAGGTGGGAATGAAAGGACTCAAGGGCCATGTGCTGGAAAGAAAAGGTTCGGTCCTGTGAAAAAGCGGTGGTTTTTTGCCGGGAAGGGAAGAAGGAGGAATTGTAGGCGTCCACATGTGGCCGGGGCGCCGGGGAAGAAAGAATTCCTGGTTTTTTTTTGGTTTGTCGTCGAGCCCGTTGAGACGGGCGAAAAAAAACAGTTTTTTTTTTTTTTTTTGTTTTTTTTTTACTTGGGGGGGGTGCCGGACGGGTCGCGGGCTGGTTTTTGTTTGGGCACCAGGGGAGGGTATTGGGACGGGGGGGGGGCGGGGCCAAACACACCGCTAAACCGAGGGCGGGGGGGGAAAAGAGTTTTTTGTGTCTGCCCACCTTTTTTGTTGGGGGGGGGGGGTTGTGTGCGGGGGGGGGAAAACCGGAGGGAAAATTTGGTGGGGGGGTGTAAAGTGGGGAAATCCCCTTGGAGGGGGAAGGGATCGGGGAGAGTGTTGGGGGGTAAAAGGATCACACCAGGAAAAATGTGGTTTAGGCTGTCCAAGGGAGATGACGGGAAGAAAAACCAAAATTTCGGTGTACAAATCTAAGGACGGGTAATTATGCAGGCGGGGGGGTTTTTGGTGGGCGGGGTGTTGGTGCGGTTCGACGGTTTTTTTTGGGGGATCGGTGGCGGGCAAGAGTGGAAGGGGCTTCGGCACGGAGCACCCCCGGGCGGCAGGTAGCCGCAGAGAATAAAAAGACGGTTTTTTCCTGTGCCAAGGGGGAGGTCACATGGGTCCTCCTGGTCTGGGGTGGCGGTTGCGGGGGGAAGCCTTCTACACCGAAAAGTTCAAAAAAGGAGAACCTTCACTCGAAGTGTGCTTCTTCATCGAGAACTGATATGATACCCCCATTTACAAATCCTATCTCGGAGGGGGAAAGAAAGGTATTCTTCTGGTTGACAGCGAAAAAAGATTGGGATCGTCCTTTGGGAAAAAAAGGGTTTTTCGTAAAAGGGGAAACCCGCCCCCTGTATCGGAACAAGAAAAGGGGAACGTTCCCAAATTCCCAAGGAGGGGCTCACGAGGAAGAAAAGCTACCGATGCCAAACCAGACATTCAACCGGTTGTGGAAAGGGGGGATGAATTTCGCCGGCGTTAATGGGCTTATTTGTTGGGTCAGGGAGGAGGCGCCTTTCCAGGGGGGACAACTGTAAAGGGGGAAAGTACATAATTAAGATATGTGAAGAGGAAACAATTTTCCTTCAAAGGGTCGTTAAGGGACGACGACTACCTTCACGGGAAAAGGGAAGGGGAAAAAAATCCTTTTAAATTGTTCAAAGGAAAGATCCTCTGTTGTGAAAAAGTGGGGGTCCATCACAAAAATATCCTGGGAAAAACGATAGGGGGGGCCACTCCTTGCAGAACGGCCGGGGGGAATCTTTGACGGGGGGATGTCCGTCCATCGAAAAAAATACAGCAGGGAAAAAGAAAAGAAGCCTGTTCGCCCAGGGTCGCATGCTCTTGGAAGGGGGGAGAAGAGGTTTTGCAAATTGGTATGACCAAATGGGGGGAGGGTCGAGGTGAGCAAGGGGGGGGGAAATCGACCGAGTAGTCTTTTTTTTGCAAGGGGGGGGCCCGACGTCGAAAAGAAAAAGAAAAAGTGAAAGGAGCCTTACCGTCAAAAAGGGGAAAAATTTTTACGAAAAAAACCTCCGGGCAGGAAAGGGGGGGGTGTGGAAAAGATCCTTCAATAGGCCATGGGGGGGGGGGGAGGGGGAGGGGTTCAGGGATTTCTGGCGGGAAAAAAAAAAAAAAAAAAGAAGGGGGGGAGGTTAGTAGCGAAGGGGAAAAAATCATTTCGGCACAGGGGAAGAAAAGGCAATTGACTCTATAAAAGAGCAAAAAAAAAAGGAGGTTCACTGCCCTCGCCGGGCAGCACCATGAGAACGCGACGGAGGAGGGGGAAAAGAGAATCTCAGAAGAAAAAAAAAAAGGGGGGGAGGAGGAAAATATATACTGATCTCTTGCACTCATCGCTTCCGAAGGGTGGAGGAAGGGTGGGATCTTTATCTAGTAAAGGAGAAAAGGGGGGGGGGGAGAGCAAAGGATTTTTTGGGAAGGAAAAGGGTTTTTTTTCACGAAACCTCAATCAAGGGGAAAAAAAGGGAAAAAAAAAAAAAAAAAAAATGAAGGAATTTTTTCAAAAAGAAAAAAAAGAGTAGGAGGGCAGGGGAAAGGGGGGAACGGTAATGATCTGCACTATCTCGATGTCGCCGTCGGCCAGAGGAAAAAAGAAAAGAAAAATGTTTCCGCTCTTTCGAGGCCAAGAAAAAGAAAAGAAAAAAAAGGCAAAAAAGTAAAAAAAAATTGCAAAACCTCCGAAAACGCGCAAGCTGAGGAAAAAAAAAAAACTGATTGGGCGGACCAGTGCCGCAGTTTTCGGGAATCCAGGGGGAAAGAAAGAAAAAATTCCCTCTCCGCAACTAATCTTCATCTGAGGGGGAAAAAAGTGTGAATGAATGGGGGGGGGGGAAAGGAGAAGAAGGGGTGGGGGGCCCAAAGAGGAGGGAAAGGGGGAAAGGGTAACTTTTCAAGGACGAAAGTGCCTTTACCGTTCCAGGGAAAAGGGGGAGTGGAAAATCTTAAAGTAGAAGGGAAAAGGGGAAAAGAAGAAGCTACTCAGAAAACATTAAAGAAGAAAAGTGTAATCCCTTTGAACGGTTGCAAGGGTTCCAAAGGGGGAAATCGAGCGGTTCTTCGTAGACAAAAGAAAGGGGGCTTTTTAAGGATCAACTTCGGTGGAAAAGACCTTCTTGAGGGGAGGGGACTCCAACGCGAAAATGGGAAAAAAGGGGCACTGAAATCCCCCTTGGTGCCCGGTCATAAAACGCACTGTGGGGGGGGAAAGAACTCGCGTCAACCTGGTCAAGAAGGGGGGGAAAAAAAAGGGAGAGGCAGTTGCGGCCCGAAGGGGGGAAAAAAAAATTCTGTTGGGTTAGGATCGAGGTAATTCAACGATCCGACAGCCAAAAAGAAGGAAAGAGACCTCCTCTTGTGGCCATGGAAGAATAAGGAAAAGGAAATTCCCTCCATCGGCGGAAACCTAAAAAATTCTAAAGCGGAAAAAAAAAAGAAAAAGGAACGACCAACCTATTAATGGAAGAGAGTCAATAAAAACCGACAGGGGGCTCATATATCCTCCGGGGGTCACTTCCAAAAAACAAGATCAGATTCCTCGACAAGACTGGGGGGGGAAAAACCTGTGGCTCGGTGGAAGGAGGAGGGTGTCGCACCGAACATAAATATCCTTCGCGGAAAAAAAAAAAGGGCCCGGTGCTCAGTGGCAAACAAGCGAACACCTTGGTCGCGACCGAAAAAAGGAATTGCTTACCATAAGATCAGCCCTGGAGAACGCTTTCCAGGAGGGAAGGAGGAAATTTTCCCAGGCACCTGAGATGCGGGGGAAAAAAAAAATTCCCGACCACCGGAGAAAGGGGAAAGGACACTTCTCGTCATATGGCGAACCACGAGGCTAATCAATGCAAAGAGAAAAGGGGGGAAAAGGGGAACGATGCCTTCTCTTTACCTGAAAAGAAGTCGAATACTACAGACAAAGGGAAAAGAGAAAGAGAGGTTTTCCCGCGTGGGGTGTTTTACCGAGAAGGGGAAAGAAAAGTACTCCTTCCCTTCGGAGAGAGGGGAAAAGTCGTAAAGAATTGAAAGCGCGTCGCTGGTCTTGGCAGAAGAGAAAAAAGGGGGGGCATCTGCCAAACCATCCGGCCGTGGGGAGAAAGAGGGGATGGGTTTTACAGAAACAGGAAATAGAAGAAAAGGATAGGGGAAAGCCTTACTCCTCTCGACAAACTTATCTTTGTAAGGGGGGGAAAAAAAGGGGGGGAAAGAAAAGACCTTTTTTTTTCAGGAAGAAGGGGAAGGAAAAAGGAAGAATCATTTGCAAGGAAAAGTGGGAAAGGGTTCGTTTCGCTTGCCCGGGCCATTTGCAGCTATGTCCGCCGAAAAAAAAACTGCCTGGAAGACGTGTCTGGCCACGAAAAAGGGGGGAAGACGGGAAAAACAAAAGGAACTGCTCCCAGCTGGGGAGGGAGAGAAAAAAAAAAAAAGTCCGCCTCATGGGCCGCCCAGATCGTATCAACCTTCGAAAGAAGAACGCGCGCCCACTATCCACCAGGGGGGAGGAACAAGAAGGGAAAAGAAGCCCTTACAAGGTCGACGTACCTATAGGGCCATTACTTCCGCGGGGGGGAAGAAGACCCGAATCATGGGTCTCTTACCGACAAGAGAGAGGGGAGAAGGGGGGGGAAGAAGGGAGGAGTTACTGTCGATGAGGGGGAAAGGGAAGAAGGGAAGTACCTCCATGTTCTTCAAACTGTGAGGAAGTACATATCCGAGGAAAAGACGGAGTCTGAGAAAAAAAGGGGAGGAAAGGGAAAAGCAGTTTCGAGAACGCTGTGGCCGGAAAAAGGGAAGATCATGCCGAAGTCAAACTCAGAAGAAAAGGCCCGAAGAGGGGGTCGTATAAATTTAGTCATCGTGTCGTTAAATCCTGGAAGTTCCTCATGGAGGGACAAAGGAAAGAGGGGATGCACGCCGATCATTTCACGGAGGTAAGGGGATAGTTCCCATGCAGGGGAGAGGAAAGAAAGGGGAGGAGGGATCCTTTGTCAACTTTCGAAAGAAGGGGGGGGGGGACGATCGGTCGGGCCCAATGAGGGAAGAAAGAAGGGGTTGATTTCAGGGAGAAGAAGCTTGTGAGCCGGTCACAGTTGGGAATTCCAAGAGGCAAGAGGGGGAAAAAGACAAAGGGGGGGGGGGGGGGGGGAAGGGAAAAGAGGGGAGAGGTTCCTGCGGCCATCAGCAAATCCAATGTTCTGCAAAGGAAAGGAAAAAAAACTTTCTTAACTGAGAAAAAAAAAAAAATGACTTTAGTTTGTGAAAAAAGGGAGAAAAAAGAAAAAAAAACTTGATTTTGGGGAAGGTTGCGCGGACAACTCAAAAAAAAGGGGGGGGAGAGATCGGTCGCGGTGGAGGAAGGGGCTGGGGGGGAAAAAATAACTGTTCTGGAAAAAGGGGGAGGGGGTATGTTGTTACAACAGGGGCCGGGGTTTTGCTATGCCAGGAGGGCTGGCCCCTGCCAAGCCCAGAAAAAAAAACCGAGAAAAGGGAAGGGGACCTCGTCCCCGAACGGGGGGAAAAGGGAAATCCGACTTGAGTAAAAAAGAAGTGAAACCACGCGGGGTCAAAGTGTGGGGGGAGAGAAAAAGGGAGGGAAGCTAACTTGCATGTAGAAAATCCAAATCGCTAAAAGAGAAAGGAGGGGGAAGATCTTCTGCCTAGTGGGGTAAACGAAAAACAAACCTAAGCGGTCGTTATGGCAAAAAAGGGGGGGGGGATTATCAGAAGAGGAGGGGGGGGAACTTTAACCAATCTCCTCGACGAGGAAAAAAAAGGCGGAATGTTTTCCGGAGGGGAAAAAGGGGGATATTCTGGTGGGGATAAAGAAGAAAAAGACCTTCCAGTCTCTGTCAAACCGGGGGGTCGATGTATCCCCTGACAATAAAAAGAAGGGAAAGGGTATTCCTTCGCTGGGGGGGGGGGATCCTCCTGATAAGGGGGGGGGGGTGACGGGAATCCCCCACCACAGAGGGGGGGCCTGTTTCCAAGAACGGGCACTAGCGAAGAGGAAAAGGGAACTCTCTGACAAATCTTTTGAAGGGGAAAAAGAGCGGATATCTTTCGCCAAGAGGGGAGGAAGGGGAAGGGGAAAAGGAGCCGCTTCCATATAGGGGGGGGGGGGTCTTTTCTGGGAGGGGTTCGGTCTCGGGAAAGGGAAGAGGAATGGGGAAGAGTTTCTTGGTTCCACGGCCGAAAAAAAGCATGGGGAAAGGGTGGGAAGGGGGAAAAAATGCCCGCGAGGGAAGAGGAAAGGGACTTTGCTTTTGGGGGTCCGGGGGGGGGGGGTACACCGATAATAACAGAAAAACAGCAGAAGGGCACCCAGAGGAGGGGGAATCTTCCGGAAAAGGGGAGGCAAATAGGAACCTATATGTAAAAAAATCAAGAAGAAAGGGAAAAGGGACTAGGAAAAAACCAACCTTAAAGAAAGGGGAGGGGCACACCCCACACTTTGAAGGAAAGGGGGTGAAGACATTTCTGTTGGAGGGGAAAAAAAGAGAACTCCCTGTACGGAACTAGAGAGGGAAGAAAGCAAAGTCCACTCGGGAAGGGGGGGAGAATCCCTGGAAAAACGAGAGGAAAAAAAAAAAAAAGAAAATTCAACCTTTTCCCAAAAGGGAAGGGGGGCAAAAAAAAGGGAGGGGGAGTGTTTCTGTGGGGGGGGGGGGGGAGAGGAAATGAGCCGGAGGGGGGAGAGAAAAAGGAGGGGGGGAAAACTATAATTTACTCTTCCTCATCGGAAAAAAAGGGGGTAAAGAGGTTAAACTACGGTAAACAGGTAAAGGGGGAGGTGAAAAAAGACCTTTGTAAAATGGGAGGAAAAAAAAAAAAAAGCCCCCTCCGCGGTGGGACAACAAATTGTTCAAGAAGAAAAAAAAACTATTGGAACGCCCGTTGCCAGAAAAGGACCCAACTCTTATCTTGAAGGGGGGGGGGGAGGAAAAGCATCCTCCTTGGAGGGGGGGGAAAAAGGGAGAAAGGAGCGAACTGGGAGGGGGAAAAGGGAGATAGCTCTTTAGCGGTGACGTTTGAGAAGAGTTTTTTCCAAGGGGAGGAAGCGCCTTAGTGTCCAAGGTGGGTGGGGGGCTTTTTTTCTCCTGGGGAGGGAGAGAGGAAGGAGACAATCTCGAAGATAGGCATAATTATACTTAAAGGGATACCACAGAAAAAGAAAGGAAAGGTTTTGATTTTTCACAAAATCATGGAAAAAGGGGTGGGGAAAAAATTGCCGGGGCTTGGGGCTTGCGGGGGAAAAAAAAAAAAAAAAAAAGAGGGGGGAGCCTGAATGCACAAAGCTGGAAGAGGAAAGAGAGGGCATGACTCGAGAAGAGAAAAAAATTTTTCCCACTCGCGGGCACTGATGGATACTCGACGATGGGAGGGGGGAAAAGAAAAGGATCTCAACAACAAAAAGGGGAAAGGGGGGAGGAGGTAAAGAATTGGGTCACTCCATAACAGAGGAGTAAGAGGAAAAAAAAAGAGAAGGGGGAAACCCGGGTGGGAGTAGTGATGTCCATGCTATTGAAAAAAGAAAGAGAAGGATTTGTGCATTCGCTCCACTCTGAGTGTTGGGGGGGGGGGAAAAGGAAAAAAAGAAAAAGACCACCTCCGAAAAAGTGCCTAAAAGGGAAGGGGGGGGGAAAGAAAACATCGTGGGACGGAGGATTTCGGTGAGGGGAAAGGATAGAAAATATCTCGGGAGGATGGGAGAAAGGCTTCCAAGCCCTTTTCATACAAAAAATTTCCAGAAAGGGGGAGACGACACGCATGCCGCAACTCCAGAAAGAAGGGGGGGAAAAGAAAGAGAGTCCCGCTAAAGAAGATAATGAGAGGGGAAAAAAAAGGAAAAGAAATGCTGCTTTCGGCCGCACCCCAAGGATGCGGAAATCTGAAAAGGAAAAGGAAAGACACGGAAGGACTGCACTGGGCGTGCAAAATAAGGGGGGGAAGGAGGTGTTCCCTGGACAAAAAGGGGAAAAAACCTCGGTCTTGGCCAGGAACAGTTACAATTAGTGAAAAAAAAAAAAGGGAACGTCTTCACGAATTGCGCAAAAAAAAAGAAGAAGGAAGGAGCTTCAAGCTGAGGGAAAAAAGAAAGAGAAGACGCAGACTCCCATCAAAAAATAGCCGTCCCTTTAATCCAGTGGAAGAAAGGGAAGGGGGAAAAACAAGGTGGCCCATCAGTCGAGCGGGGGGAATTCGTGAAGGATCCTCCGGGACAAGGGGGGTTTGTTGGAAGAGGAAAGGAAATAGGTTCCGATTAACCTGCGGGTAGGGAGGTAAAAAATCAAAGAGAGAAGAAAAAGAAAAAGGCCCCTTAATCCACGTGGGTCCGGAGCCAGCCCCGCGAAAATTTTTCCGAGATAGAGGGGGAAAAAAATGGGGGATTCATATCTTTCCCAGAAGAAAAGAAGAAAAAAAAAAAGGGGGAAAATCCGTGGCTGGTCTGGGTGCGATGAAGGGGGGATTTAGAACGAATCAGAAAAAAAAAAAGGACACACATAATTAAGGAAAAGAAAAAAAAAAGGGGGGAGGGGAAAGCCATCCTCTCCTGCTCAAGCTATACCTAACTTAATGAAGAAGGACGACAAAAACCATATTATGTGCCAAGGAGATGAAAAAAAAATGTTCCTTCCGCCAGAAAAAGGAAAGGGACAAAATTGTCCATTCCCCGATCCAAGAGCAGATCAGCGGAAGAAAAAAGGGAGATGGTGCGCGGTGTTAACCGGCGGTGGGGGGGGAAAAGGATACCGTCTCTCCAAAGCTAAAAGAAGGAACAAAGAAGGGGAAATCTACCACCGGCAAACTCTCAAAGGGGGGGGGAAAAAAAGGAGGGGATTAAAAGAAGAATCATCCAAAAGCGGGGAAGGAAAACTGCGTTCCTGAGGAAAGGGGGAAAAAAAGGAGGCTTCTCATGACCAAAACATTCTTCTCATCAAAAGAAGAGAGGAGGGAGAAACTCGGCTAATATGAAGCCTGAAAGGAAAAAAAGCAAAAGGATTTTCGCTTTACTGAAGGTAAAGAGAAAAGACCTCACTTTTGCCTCGTGGGTACCGCGCATTGGTAAAGGGGAAAAAGAGTGAAAAAAAAGTGTTCGTTCTCTCGGTAAGGGAAGAAAAAGAAGTGCGCCGCGGGGAAAAAAGGGAAAAAGAAAAACCTACTTGTCATCGCAAAAGAACACCTTAGGGTAACCATAACAATAGAAGGGGGGGGAAAAAAGAAAAAAAAGGAAAAACAGACGACTCTACTCTCGGGGGCAGGGAAAAAGGGGGGGGGGGAAATTGCGAAAACGCCAACCCTCTGGTGTTGGGGGGAGGGGGAAAAAAGGAAAACTACGCACATTTGTACATTAGTTTTTTGAAAAAAAAAGGGGGGGGGGAAGGGGAGGACGAAGTGGGCTTTTCGAAAGGAACAGACGAAAGGGAGGAAAGATTTAAGACTTGTGGAGGAGGAAAAAGGGAAAGAGGAAAAAAAAAAGGGGACATGCCAAACTGAACGGTCCAAGAAAATGGCTGTCTAGAAAAAGGAAAAAAAAAGGGACATAAATTTGCCCTCCCGAAGAGAAGGGAAAAGGAAAAATAAGAAGGTTTGACAACGAAAAGGAAACCATTAATTCTCGCGCCGACACAGGCCCATGTAAAAAGGGGGAAGGCATGAACTTTTCCGCTTCTCGGCGGAAGGAAAAGAGGGAGGAAGGGGGGGATCGTACAGACACTCTCTACAGGGGGACGAAAAGGAAAGGAGTCTTCTATGCGGCAATATGACAACGCCTCCGGTGGAAGGGAAGAGGAAGGACACTGATTTTTCCGGAAAAAGTGAAAAGAAAAAAAAGGAGGATTACGTAAAAAGAAAAAAGAAAGGAGAGAGGAAAAAAGGGGAAAAGAAACTTCTTTTCCGGACCGGGCTCCCGTTTTCGGAGAGAGAGAAATAGTAGACGCAGGGATGGTCAGTAAATTGTCTTAGAAATGTAGAGAGGGGGGGAAGGAAGGAAGGTTGCCTAATGGCTTAGACCGCGACGGAAGTAATAAAAAGAAAAAAAGAAAGGTCGACCTTGTCCTTGAGGAGGAGCTCTAATTCCAAATGGAAGGAAAAGTCCTTTGTCCCCCAGGGCGGTCGGGGGGGGGGGGGGGGGTTCATTTCGAATATGTCTGCCAATAAGGAAGGGGCCCTTCTTATTTCCTCGAAAATCGGGCTGGGATGCCAGGGGAAGGGGGGGGGAACAAAGCATGCCATTTTCGACAGAAAAGAAGTGGGGAAAGGAAATTGTATCGGGTCGGCGGCAAACAATGGAGAACCGCCCATATGGGGGGGAAAAAAGAGGAAAACGACAATTTTTTACCAGAAGAAAAAAGGGGAATGAGGAAAAAGCATTATTTTCATGACAAAGGACA
>Ga0179591_1325390_pt1 | contig 10531 bp, 8 predicted proteins | sample CZOMad2_1_08_16f_FD_182891 | JGI IMG/M metagenome (GOLD analysis project Ga0179591, IMG submission 182891) | Vadose zone soil fungal communities from Angelo Coast Range Reserve, California, USA - CZOMad2_1_08_16fungal (PacBio error correction) | ecosystem: Environmental > Terrestrial > Soil >...
CAGTAAGGACGATGGGGGGGACGGGAGCCGAGTCTATCTAGTTCGGGAAAAAAGGGAAAGCTTCAGAACTTACGCGTTCGTGCGTAAGTAGTAAGCTCATAAATGGGGTAAAAGGAGCGTGGGAAGGCACTTTCTGGAGCAGGAGGACGTACTTTTCTAAAAGAAAAGGCCCTCGACGCCTCAACAAAACCGGACAAGCCGGCACACGTCATTGAAGTCGGGGGGAAAAATTGAATGCATATGCGCAAGCCTGATCTCCCGAGGAAAACTGGTCTGCCCTTGTGTGGTGGGGGAAAAGGGGGGTTGTTTTGTGGGGGTTTTGGTGAGAAGTAGGGCGGATGGATTCCGAAGGCCATAAAAAGGCTCCACCCAGAACCTTGGCAGATGGGGTACAGTGGAAGGGAGGACTGAGAGGGGAGCTCATCCAAATCCCCGGAAGCCTTAGACAATCGGAGGAGATGTCGCTAACATAGAATTCGGATGCCGAACCGTAGGGAAACCACAGCCGATAACTGCATCAAGGAGATCGAAGCTTCAATTCGGCCAAAGAAACACACCAAAAAAGGGGCACACGAAGAAAAATGCGAGGGAAGGATCTGGCAGGCGGGGGAGATAAGTCCGTACGAGTCGGAAGAAAGCGAAAAATCTGAGAAGCAGCTAAGCAGGATCTCCGGCAATCAACTTAGCGTCAAATTTCGGAGAGGGAAAGAGGTTCGGGGCAAGTGGGTCGGAAATATCCAATCTTTCAGGGACTGGTAGGGGGAAGCCTCTAGACAGAAAATTCAAACGGGGGGGGGGAGTCGTCGATACAAAAAGGGGTCAGCATAAGCATAAGACGGAAAAAAAAAGGGGGTAATTTCCGGGTTGAGGAAACGGGTTGGCACGACGAAAGTTAACTAACGCTTGCCTTCAAATCTAAACGAAAAGCGTTTATAGGGCCTATGCAAACAGAATAATGTTGGCAAACAGGGGGGCAGTGAGCATATCCGGAGCCGAAACCGACGGGAACTCGAGTCTTTGCTAACAAAAGGACTAAAAACGTATTTTGCTGTGTGAAGTACTGAAGAAAGGCGAAAGCAAACGTACCGCGCGTGTCCAGGGGGTGTTCTCCAGGAACCCACGTCATATCTGACCCCCTAAGGAGGATAACCTCCGACCAGGGAAGAGCTGAATTCCCAATACACCATCGCAAGAAGGAAACTACGGGGTTCTCTTCTCGCGGAGTGCATGGGAAGGCTACCACTCAATCTACGGGGGCCTTTCAGGGAGGGCCAATTTTATCATCAAAAATCTATCTCTTAGTATGCTTTGGCATATAACCATATAAAGGGTCTTCAAAAGTCGACCTTCACTTCGGAGTCGAAAGATTAAGAGGCTGATCGAAAAAACAGATTAGGGAAAATCACGGGGTTGTAATAAGCAGTCGAAAAAAGCTACACAGGGTCGAAGACCTATGGGGATCACGGTAAGGTCTCCGGAAGGAGTAGGGGAAAAGCGATCACTCGCACTTAATCTTTGCTAGGATCGCAAGTGCTCTTAAATTTGTGCGGGAGAAAAGGGCATTAAGTGAAAAAGGGGTCGAGGTAAAAATCGACATCAGATGTTCGAGGGGAGTCCCAGGGCCGACGAATTCCAATCGGATGGGAAGGACTGGGGGAACTTGAACACTGGGGGATGTCCGGAGGTTTAGGAATGGAGAGGGGGGGGCTGGGTCATGAGGTGGGGGGGGTGATAGCTTGCCGGAGGGGGAGTGGAGAAGGTGGGTACGGTGGGAGGAGACAAAGGCGCAGGCGTAGTTCAAACATAATCGCACTGCGTACAAATAGTGTCTCCGAGCTAGGAGGTTCTATAGGTGACGCCTTGAGGACATAAGAAGGGACGCGTCGAAGGGGGGGTCGTTAGTTAAAATTTTTGGGGGTTCCGCGTAAAAAGTCGAGGAAAGTAATCGATTCCTGCGAACCATACCTCGGTCAGCACGCAGAGGGGGGGAGCGACAGCCGGGGCCAGTGCGCAAGTTAGGAATAAAAAGGCTAAGGCAGGTCCAGGTACAAAAAAAAAACAAAAAAAAACAAGTAATCGTAGCGGGTGGCCCGGAGAGATAGTACAATGGATCTAAGAAACTATTGATACTTCTGGGAGACGAAAAGGGTACTCTCCCAGAAAAAAAAAAAAACAAAGAGAAAAAAAAAAGAGAGAGGAGGAGGGGGGAGAAAATAAGGGAAGAGAAAACCAAAAAAAGAAAAATCTGAGGCCTGGTTGTGGGGGGGGTCCCCCCCACAACCCCCCCCACCAAAAAAAAAAAAACAACAGGGTCGGCAAAAAATTAGAGGAGGATTCTAGGCGCGGTCTCTCGGGTTGTCATACAAACGGAACAGCAGAGGGGGGGCCACACCTTCTACTGGCATAAGGACATACGTAAGGTGAAACGTTGCTTGCACCTGCCCACGGAAAGACAAGAAACGCCCACTAGGAATCGGCTATGTTCAGGAATTGTTTGACTGCTATACGAAAAGGATCAGCTTTCTAAACCGCGCGGTCAGAGGGTCCGAGCCAAAAAAGACTTTAAACGGCGGGGAGTCCTGACGGGAAGGGCGCATGGGCCGGAACGTTGAGATGCGACGAAAAACAGGGAGCGGTAGCCCCCTGGTCTGAGGCATAGCAGGGGGGGTTTCACCGTCCCGGGGGGGTAGGTTTTTTTTGGCGGGGAGAAGCCCTAAAAAAAAAGGAGAGGCCGATTGATGTAGATCAGAGGAGAGAGCCGATAAAGGGATGTATATTAGACCCTCCGATCGTTGGAGAGCGGGGTATAGGGGCCACTAGAGCGGGGAAATATACACGTAAGAAATTCACTTTGAGAGGAGTACAAGATTAGTCCTGGGGGGAGCGACGTCGCCGGGCAGAAAGGGGAAAAAGGATGAGGACTTAGCTTTCGGGAAAAAATAAAAGAGCGTCTAGTCTCAGGGTACTAGCCAGTTGCAATGAAATAATCGCACACTGAGCACTCAAGAGGAAAATGAACCTTAATGCAAGCGACCTTGTGAGCGGCAGACGGAAACGGGAGAAAACTTGGGAGATTAAGTCAATGATAGAGAAGAGGCTATCTCTGACGCCGTTTGGCGGGGGGGAGACTCGACTAAAGAAGTGCGGGAAGGGGTCACTCTGTCCCGGGAAAGAATGACCGAGTCGTCTTCGGAAAGACGAGGGGGGTTGCTTATTCCCTGATTGAGTCTTTGTAGCCGCATCAAGATCATCAAGAGCTACCGGTAGAGGGGTGTGTGGAGAATTAGTTCTCAAGTTTCTCTTTGCAACGCCTTTCATCCCAAGCGGAGGGGGAATAACTGACAAGAGAATGGGGAGGGGCATAAAAAAAGAGATCGGGGTTTCAGGAAGAGTTGCGGAGGTTCTTCAGTTCCGGGGGAGCCTTGAAGAGAGCAGAGGGTCGTGAACGATAGATCCTCGAACTCGGATCGACGAGCGAATTGCTTCACACAACGGTAGATGAGCACAGGGAACTGGACTTCAGTACAAAAAAACTTCCGAGAAAAAAAGCGGCAGAGATCTCACAGGAACGGGAAAAAAAATCAGAGACTGTTCTAAAAAAAAATTTTCATGACCGGTATCCGCGTTTCCGGGCGGTTAATGTTGGGGGGGAAATTCCACGCACAAGCCGCCTTTTCCATCAGTCGCAAAAACCCACAACAAAAAAGATTTTAAAAGTGATGGTCAAAAGTTTGCCACATGTCAAGCGTTGAGGTAAATGGGACAAGGAAAGAATGATGGGAAAGGGATTTCATAAACTTGCGTGAGAAAAAAAAAAAATGGCTTCCGGGATTATCTAAGTCCCGTAAGACCTCACTAGGAAATGTGAGGAATGCGGAAGCTTTCTGAATGGTTCAATGGATAAATCATACCTTGTGGTGGAGCTCGTGTCAAAAAAGCACGCATCTCACTTCATGATAAACGCTCTGAAAAGTGCTTTACCAAATGAAACTACGCAATGGGCCGGCACAAAGTTTTCCTCAGAGCTGAGGTAGACCACACCGGGTCACGCGGAGAAAAAGTCCTGTGGAAATTTGAAGGCTGTGAAGAACTCCACAAGAGAGGGAAGGTATCAAAAAAAACTCTAGGTAGGGATTAAGTCTTTGAAGGGGATAGCACTGGCGGAACCGAAGAAGGGAGACTCATCTGGAAAAGGCGAGAATAGGCGGGGGGGGCTCTTGGGGCCAACTTCCAACTTCGAAGGGTAGAACAAAGAGGGTCTCAGTCTGGGCATTCTCACTCTTTCTTTGGTCGCAAACGTGGATGTTACCCTGGGATGGTGAATTAAGGTTGATTGACAATCGGGTCGGCTCGGCTACAGTTGGAAGTTTCGGGGTGTAAGCCTGAGTCGAAAGGACGTCGCCGGGAGGGTCGGTAGAGGGGAATCCGTCGCGGTAGGGATCTTCCAGAGAGACGTGTTTTTAATTCGCACGTGTCAAATGAAAAGCGGGGGAGACGCTCTCTGGGTCAGCACTCTTTGGGGTTCCACAAAACCAAACTTACAGCTTGCAGGTATAAGGTACATGAATTTGTGGGCTCTGGAAAAACCAAGCTCCTAAATGTCGAATCGGCTCTCCCCTCCCTCCCAGAAGGATTAAGGGAGAGGGGACATTGGGAGAACGGCGAAAACGACAGCAATTAATATATAGGTCCTTCTAAAGTCACGAAGGCCACGCTAACAATCAGAGGAGGGTCCTCGAAGGGAAGCCTCAGACCTTCTGGGACCCGCTCAGGTCAATTAAAAAAAAGTACAGCCCCCCCCCAAAGGGTTTTTTTTGTTGTTTTCTGAAAACTCGAGCCCGAACCTCTAGGACGGCAAGAAGTGCCAGGTCGAATTCATACTACCTACAAGTTCCGGGTCGACGCGAGAGAGGCGGGGAAGAGCTGGGCGACAGGGAAAAGGCTGAGCGTCGACAATAATCTGAAAGATTCCTGTGGCAGAGAAGTACATGAGCTTAAAGCGTGTGCCTTTTCTAGGAAAGAGGTACGGATCTCTGGTGCAACCATTCTTGGGGTCTAAGAAAGGGGAGCGATGAGCCGGACTATCTCCGGCTTCAAAATGGGGAGACAAGGGGACGCCTGGTAGGGAATATCGTTCGAGAAGGAGGGATATATTGTTGCCCTACGTTGGACCTAGACTGCACGGCTTTGAAGTCGGGGGGGCGCCTAACCTGTGATGGCGTAATCGCTTCGGTACTCTTAGGTTCCCTTAAAGGGGGGGGGGGCTGGGGGGCCAGCTTGAAGAAGTCTATCCTGGATAGTTAACTAAGAGCTTACGGAAACAACTATCGCGAGCTCTCAAAGCCTAAAAGGAGGTAACAGAGAGTTCGCTTCCTGGGAAAAAGAGAGAGGCGTTAAACGCCGTCTCTAAGAGGATATGGGTGAGCTCTCTAAGACGCGAGGGAAAACGTAGAGATCACTTTTGGGATTCGAAGTAACGCCTCCGCAAGAATCGGAGTAGAGTGGGAATCAAGCGGGGATGAGCTCCAAGCGTAACATTCGGACATGATGAGGGAGGTCTACGGGAAATATTAAAGCGACGTCGGAGTAAGGTAGGACCCGTGGTCTCCATACAAGTATATAGTGTCGTTACTTACGGACGTAACTGTTAAATAGTCAAAAATATACAACCTAGGTGATTGAGGAATTCCCGGGAAGAGGAGTGAATAAGTGATCCCCTCGTCCTCGAAGTCTAAGACAGAGAAGTTTCAGGAGCGAGGAAAAGCCCCTTCGAAACTGCGAAAACCTTCAGGGTCATTCCATAGTCTGAGGGCTTGAGGGTAGAAATGTCTTTGGGGGAAAAAAAAGACCCGGATCTCCCAAGCGCTAGGTGGTCTCTCATCGCTCATCGTCACAGAGATCTCATCCGGGGGTCGTCTAGATAAAAACATGTTTGAGAAAGGCCACAACCGCAAAAAAAGAAAAAAAAACCCGGCTGGACTATGGGGGATCAGAGACCTGGGCCAAACTGAGGGAGGCAGCCGGGGGCAGCTCTTACTACCCGGAATGGATCAGACAGGCGTGTCTTATTTTGTGGTGTCCGGGGGGGAAATGTAAGCGGTCGGCCAGCGTTATAACGATAGGAGGCGACTTAAGTTCAACTGGTGAGGGAAAAACAATCGGCGAGTCTAGAGGGGTCGGTCATGGAATCATCTCCTTAACGACCAGAAACAAAAGGGTTGAGAGATGGGTGGTGTGGTGCCACCTAAAACCATGCAGACTGAACAAACACTATTTTTATAGGAAGGGGGGAGAGGATCCCTTTCGTATAGATCAGATAGGATTTTCCCCATCAGACACCGTTCTCTCGCGAGATAGGGGGGATCATTATTGGCTCTAAGGGGGACTAGCACAGATCTCGACTGCCACCAAACACCGGAATGAAACCAAAAACACACCCCACAAAAAGCAACCCCCTTTGGTTTTGTGGGGGGGGGGGAAAAGCTAGATGGTGGGGGTGGAAAAAAAAAGTTGCCAAACACCCCAAACCCCCAAAACAAACCCCCCCACGGGGGGGGGGGTTCGTCGGCGGCCACTTAAAAAAACTCAAATGAAGGGGAACACGAGGGGGAGGGTCTAAAGAAGAAAGAGAAAGGGGTACTTACGACTTCTGGCTCCTGAGATAGACGCGGCAATTTCAGGCGGATGCATGAGGAGAGGTTGCTTGAAGGATCTACACCTCGCAGGTCTAGTTCACGTGCTTTGTCGGCGCGTGGCGTAAAATCAGTCATAAAAAAAAAAACCTCCATTTACTGGGGGCGGGTGTGTTTTGGAAGAAAGGCGAGCTCCAAATAAAAGGGTGCGTGACCCGGGCTGGAAGGGATAAGTTCTCCCAGGTTCGCATTAGAACGTCGAACGTTTGCTTTCCTCCTCTCTTATGAAAGATAAGGGGTTCTCGCGCTAGAATGCGATCTGCCGACCCAAAGGAAAGACTTGGAACTGGGAGCTGTACGTTTGTTTGGTGGGGGGTGTACAGCGGCTAACTAGAAAAGCGGAAGGTCAAAGTCCATACCAGTTGTCAATTGGATGATCTTGGACAGAGACTCGACTCAGTCCATCGAGTGAAAAGTGGGGCACCGGCTAAAAAATGAGTTGCGGGGTGGTCTGGGCAGGTTAAATGCCCCGTACTGAACGCGAAAAAGGCGCGATGAGGAAACTCTGAGGAAAGATCGGCATAAAAAAGCCCCTGGCTCTTTCGTTCCTAAGCGATGGTACGGGAAAGGGGTAGTCATCCTCCTCAGGAATGCCAAATTCGGGCTCTCCAAACCGTCCTTCAACCACAAAAAAGGGGGAGTGTAAAAGATAAGGAAGCAGTAACGGGAAAACGGGAGGGGTTAGTCGCGAATAATGGGAGAGCGGTACTAAGGAATACCGAGAAGAGTAGGTCGGTTACGCGCTAGCACAAATCCGCGGTGAAATAGAATCATGGCTTCGCTTCGTCACAAGGAACCTGGATCCCATGAGCGGGGTCAGACCGAAACAAGAACGGTTCGAGGGAGAGTCATGAAGGGGGCGAAGTGAAGAAAAGAGGCAGATGGCCTTCCCTGAGCATCCCAGAGCAAAGGGGCCGACGCAGAAAAAGCAATTTAGTCGAATCCGGCTTTTTCTTATGGGTCCTTGGCCGAGCCCAGCAACTAGGATGTTGGGACGAGGCCCCCACTTTAACGCGCGCGCCTGATAGGCCATATAAAAACCCTCGGCCGTAGGAAAGAGGCATGTAATAGACGCACGGGGGGGAGTTGCCGAAGCGCACCTTTTCGGACCCCTCGTATAAAGCCGAAAGAATAATCGGGAAATGATCGCGAGAAGATGAACTTAATGATATGCAGACAGTAGGAGTGAAGGACCGTCCCTGAAGCAAGAAACATTACCCAGGAGACTCAGCTAGGCTCCCTGTGAATCGATGTACAGCGAAAACTCGTAGGGAGCCAAGAGTAGCGGGGTGCCAGTTCTTGGGTGGAGGTGCGATAACTCGGGAAGGGAGTGGGCTTCCCGTCTACGAGGGAAAGAAAGGTGGGCTAGGTACGCTCTTCATCCAACATCACGTCAGGGAAAAAAAGCGGTGGTTCAGTGGGAAATAATCAGACTCACGGTCCGAGAGGGCAGCAGTACGAACCAGCGGGTAGAGAGAAAAAACCTAATGGGTAGATTGGGCTCGGAGAACATAATCTTATGTGAACATTTAGGGAAAATCAGTTAAGCTGAAGCGAATAACTGGACTGGGGGAATCGCGAATGCAATCAAAAGCGCAGCGTGTTGTGATGGCAGGGGGAAGCGAGCGAGGTCTGGTACCGAACCCGGCAGAGAAGAAAAGTGACGTGCCTGTGGGTTCTACAAAACCCACGGGACGATTGCCCAATCCTCCTACTGATCAAGAGCTCCGAAGGTCCTACTCGATGCCCTTCCCAAAAACAATCGGGAACAGCCTCACGAATGATTTACCCTTCCGCGAACTGTGGGGGGAATGATTCTACACGTCTAACGATGAATAGGCAGTCCCTGCTAACATCATAATAACAGAGGACTATCTATGGGAGGTGTTGGCGAAAAGCTCCGCCTAGGACCTGGGCGGAATAAATGGACCAGGGATAAGTTTCTCTGGTCCGTTTAAGGAGAGAGGGTAAGGATTCGGGCGAAGTTTCGTTGTACCGATATCATTCGAGTATACCTCCTGAATAGACGTACTTTGGATACTTACAGTTACTCCTATCAGGGCTGTAATAGATCACTCTATATGTTCTATATATTTCGTAAGCTGATTCATGCAGGTCACTCAGAAGAGTACGGGAAAGAGGTCGGTTAGTGTATCTGAAGAGCACTATAGGCTTGCGGGTGGACCGGGCCAAGGAGGGGCCTGCGTGAAGGATATCAAGCGGCAGAGCGGGGGGGCCGTCGAGAGGGGGCTTCGGCGACGGCCGTCGTAGGAGAAGAAGCAGCGTGCAGTCCGGGGAGGACGGAAGCGAAGTCTCTGCTCTCACCGAGAGAAGAGGAAGTGACGGTGCATAGTAATCTTGAGTGTATTCAGTATCACGTTCGAATTTTGTAGGGGGAGTAGGGAAAAAAATACTGGCTCTCTGTAGAGCGATTGTTGGGGGCACTTGAGATATCGGTCCAGTAATACTAGGGAGTTGCGGAGGTCTAGGCTCGCTCAGATGCAGGGAGTCCGAGGAATAGTCCTCGAGGCGAATCACGACTATAATAGACTTGGGAAGGAAATGCAGGAAAAGCTACTCCAATCAAAATCAGGGGGGGCTGAGAAAGCCGGAATCTTTCAAATTTCAACGCAAGACAGGAGACCCGAAGGCGCACCCTGTTACAGAAGATGGGAATAAGTCAATCTGTAATAGGACCGAGCAGCAAAGGGCGACCACACACTACAGAAGCATGAGACAGGACAGCCAGTACGACGCTACCTATTAAGCTTGAAGGAGAGGCTGAAAGACTATATCTTTCTTACTAAGACGCCTCCGCCAAGCGCCCCTTACATCGATCAGAGGAGAAAGGAAATTGAAGGGTGTCAAAAACGAAAGCGTAGAAACTTTCTGGAAGTCCATGGCTTCGGGTATGGGAGAGGGGATAAAGGGAGTGGTATTACGCAAGCCTATTCTTTTGAGAAAAAGCGTCTGGGTAAAGCTTCAATGTGTCACGACTACTAAAATTCAGGAGCGGGGAAAGTAGGGAGGTAAGACTCAGAGTTCTTTTTCAAAAGGGTCATGGAAGAGATCATGTGCTGTGGAGGAGGGGCGCAGGGAAAGAAGTAGCGAAGGGGAAAGAAAAGGCCATTGGGAACCTGCGTCCACAAAGCGAAAAGCAGAGGGGAAACCAGACGGAACCGAAAAGGACTTGACGGAAACACGAGAAAAGCAGCTGGGAAAGACCTCCATGTGTAATCGCGGGGCGGGCGGACTGGTACGTGTAGAGAGGGCCTAGCTACTACCGTGGGAGAGGGACGAGCTCACCTCTCTAAGCGAGCGCGTGTTCGTAGGACGTATAGTGGAATAGGAATGAGGTCGGGGATCAAGAAAGAAAAAAGGATCCGCCAAGTTATTCTCTGCATTTTATAGTCGTTTACGGGAGTGGAGATATCTTGGCACGTTCAACTCTTTCCTCACGGAGGGGTGATAAATGCAGCGCATGGGGGAAATTACTACGTCAAGGAGTGGCTGAGGGGGGACGTGGGGTGTTTGGGGAGGTGGGTGTTGTTTGTTGTGTTAATCTCCGTCAGCTCGAGTATGGAAACGTCAGGCAAGTTACTTGGCACTCTCGGAATCGTCCGCGCGGGACAGGATCCGTTCGGTGTGCCCGAGAAACCAACGGTCAAAAGGGACTGAAATTAAGGTTCACTTCCATGCTAACGCAAGGCGACGTCTCACTCATGCCTAGAGACGAGGACGTACAGTGAAAGAAGCGGGGTAGCGAAACCGTCTCTTTCCTCGTGTCAGCGTTGTCAGGGGTTGGGGAACTGACACGCGACCTTAACCTATCCGACTAA
>Ga0179591_1168300_pt1 | contig 10530 bp, 8 predicted proteins | sample CZOMad2_1_08_16f_FD_182891 | JGI IMG/M metagenome (GOLD analysis project Ga0179591, IMG submission 182891) | Vadose zone soil fungal communities from Angelo Coast Range Reserve, California, USA - CZOMad2_1_08_16fungal (PacBio error correction) | ecosystem: Environmental > Terrestrial > Soil >...
CACTTACAAAAGGTAGATCAGGAAGTGAAGCACTTCCAAGTCGGCTGCACGGAAAAGGAGTCCTTACGAGTTAGTAGGTAGAGCATGAAAAAATGTTTCAAACGGTAGCTGCACCAAACACGAAACTACCCGTGAGCTGACAACTTGTCGAGGTCAAGCAAAATCAGGACACAAAAGAGGCGGGGAGAAGCGCAAACAGAGGAGGGGTGGTAAAGGAACACCAACATATCCTTGTGAAAGGCAATTTGCTACAACCATGACAAGGAAGGCAGGGAAAACGGATGCAAACCTTGCGAAATAGAGGGACGGGAAAGTGTCCCCAGGCGGGGGAAAAAGCGTGCCATACTCGTGTAAAATGTCACTGAAATTGACCCGGCCAAGCGGGGGATCCGAAAAAAGGGAAAAAACAGGTCCTAATAAAACCGAGGCATAACCACAGGGGGTCGAACGCCTGATTTGGATGAGGCCGGAAGATGCCAAGTAGCGTGACCAGGAGGTAAAATCCCGTCCGAGTGGGGCCCGTTCCTCTGAAGTTTGCGAAGTGAGGCTATCACACACAGCAAAGACACTTTGAAGCGCAAGACGCGAAAGGGCCAAATTGGGTGGGAGGAGTACTGGAAAAGACATGGTCGGCATGTGAAGCACAGAGTCGCGCACCTTTTCAGTCATTCAGGGCAGACCGTTACGCGTTATGGAGACATAACAAATTCGTATTGGGTCTACACCGCGCCTGGGCAAAGTGGTCTCAATTGGTAGGGGGTAAGTGCATCGAGTCCCCATCGGGACCGAGTGCCTGGTGTACCCTCGTATTTAAGAAAAAAAGACCATGGTAGGGAGTGGGGCACGCACACAAGAGGGGGGGCGGACTGTTAGTGGCGGGGGAATCAGTCTAAGATGTCAGAGATTAGGACAAGGGAAGGAATAAAGGAGTACAGTGGCTGCGGTCACCGGATCGTCGCATGCTCAAGTCTCAAGGGAACGGGTCGTGGGGGGAAACTAAAACCGAGGCCAGCTAGGCAGGAGGATAGAGGGGTGAAACGTTTGGCATTGGGTATAGGCCGCCTTCGACCCGTCTAACTAAAACGAAATAACAGACCCAGGAAACAACGGAAGAAGGAACACGTGCAAAAGGAATTCAAAAAAAAACTCGATGATCAAACCACCTTATCAACGCAAGGGATGAACCATATTGATTAGGAACCGTATCGGAGTACGAATGGAAGGCAAAAAAAAACTTCTGTACACAAAGGAAATCTCCGGAAGCAAAGAGTCCAGAAAAAGGGCAAGCAATTAATAGAAAAAAAGAAGCGGAGGAGCGTTGCTCAAATCGCTACATTGGGCAATCAGGGCAAACGAAGGTGAGATGGCCCAGAAAAAGGTTAAAAATTAGTCCAGACTAATGGGGGGGGTCATGAAACGCTGATACCACTGATTTGGTGTGGGAGGTGGAGACAAATTACGTGAAAAAAAAAGCGGCAAAAATCGCCAACAGCATCTTAACAGCGATGGTTGTTGAGTAATGAAATGCGAAAACCCCTGGTTGGCCCTATTCAAACGTATCGAGCACCAGCTAAAATCCTAAAATGGAGTGAACTGGGAGTCGCGGGGGCTCGTATGGTTGAAACCTGAAGCGCCCGGATACAGCCCTTCTTGGGCTTCCCAATGCATCAAAAATTTAAGACAAAATGAGCTTCATGGGGGAAATCATCGCAATGCGGCCCTTTTTTTAGCAGGGGGGGTAGCTAATTAAAAACCGGAAAAAAGGAAAGTGAGATCGCCACCCAATAACTCGGAGACAACGGTGTCGTGATACCGCGCCTAACTCTTTGTAGATCAAGGAATCATAATTGTCGGGCGACTGTTCCGCTACGTTCTTCATCCTGAAGGGAGCCAAGATGGCGCTCTTAGCGACGCAAGAAAAAAACAGGACCTATATTACACCAAGTGATATAGTCATCGAACTGACGGAGTAAGGTATGCCGTGCAACCACGGGTAGTTCCACCTCGCGGCCGGCCAAGCGGGGCAAAGGCACGCTCGGACAGTGGGGTGTCCGAGGGCCGAGTCATCTAGGCCTCTCCAGAACTCTCAGGTCGCTTGAGGTGAACGACAAGGACTGTCCCAAGCTCTCTTAAGGTGTCCTACACTCCTTGGCTCCAAGACGTGGATCTCAGGCTGATGTTGTCGGTTAAAAGTGACTCTCATCTAGAAAAAAGACAATTGGTCCAATGCTTCTTGAGTGGTGCTTTGTCTTCCTGGAAGCTTAACAGAGGGAGAGGCGTGGAGAACAGACCAGGTGGAAACGTGTGAGCTTCAAAACGGGAGTTCAAACATATAAAAGCATGTGAAGGAACAACGAGGTCACATTGAAAAAAGGTTAATTCTCTTCTCCCAGGAGGGAGGCACTTCCTTCCCATTATCGATTTCTCTTTGTCCTCCTATCGAGGAAAAGGAAACCTGAGGAACGTTAAGGTAGTCCGGGCCGATCAAAAAGGAAGCAGGGTGATTGGTAATACTCGTGGTAGGAAAAGAGAGCTAGCGAGCGACGAGGGAACTTTGGGGGGGACCTAGTGGAAAAGTGGCGAAGCTGACAGTGTGTGCTGGTCCCTGGGATGAAGTTTCAATACTAAAGAGGGGTACTGGAGCAGACGAGGGATCTTATCTCTTTCGTCTCCATCGTCTTCAGAATAATGGATCAGGTCTAAAGGAAAAAAAAAGTACCACACGCAAAGCAGGGTACGCGTCTGATGGGGCAGTAGGCCCGTTGAAGAAAAAAGAGGGGGGGGATTAATCCCGCCGAAATTGCGGATGGAAGAGCCAGAAGGGGAAAAAACAGCAGGGGGTAAGGTTCATTGTTGCTGGAGGGAGTAATCTTGAGCGAAAAACGAACCGGCGCGACGAAATCACAACCCGGGTGGGGTCCGTGAGGACTTGCGTAAATCCAGAAATCAATAAAGAGGCAGCCAACACAAACCCAGACAAATTGCGACTGCCACCAGAGAGAGTGAGGGAGGGCGACGATATCAGGAAGTCATCTGATTATTACGCAGGCCTTCTAACTTTCAACATCACTGGGAGAGCGTTGCTTTTCTGTCTTTCATCTATCCGGTCAATAAAGGGGCGTCAAACCCAAACCAATCCTGCTATCCAGGGACCTTACCTTTAAGGCTGAGTTGAACCCTTGCTGGGCAATGTTCTGTGGTATTCTTGAAAACGCGTGAAAAGAAGAAAGGCGCATAGAACATAGACGGACTCGGAATTACAAGAGTGCCGGGCCACGCGTAGAGATCCGTATGGGGAGAGATGACAGTGTGGGGCTCGACCTCAACACGGGCAATATTGACACGAATGACCTCTTAGTACACAAGTTTTGGATTTTCTTGGGGTTTGGCGCTACCTAATTAGGTTTACGAGGGGTTTTCCGGAATACTATCAATGGACATCAACACAAGGAATGAGAAAATGTTAGATTAAGTAAAGCAAGGTAAAATTCACAGAATACTTAGAATTCAAGGTCGGGAACACAAATAATACCCGCGCAAAACCTGGCTGCCCATAAATGTTGGGGTTCACAAGTAAAAGGAGTCAGGGGTCAGAGAGAAACCCTTTATCGACGCTCTGCATAAAAAAATCGTCGAAAGCCTCCTTGGCTCCTGTAAAAAAAACATTCGTGGGCCTCACGCACGAGGCCGGAGTGGAGAAATTGGCGCCCACTTACGGCAAAAGGGACGCTTGGCCCTGGACCTGACTCCAAATAAAGGAAGAAGGTCACTAAGTGGATGTTTAGCGAGAGGCCTCAGAGACAGGTAGAGTCGGGTGTACACGACGCCAGCACGAGATGGGAGTGTTAGACGGAGATGCAGTAAGGTCAAAGAGCGGGATTCTGAAGAAAAAGAAGAAGAAAACGCAGCGTTTTCCGTAGAATTTGGAGAGGCGGGTGATTGTGAGATTATGAGAATTTCCGGGGCCAAAAGCAACGATACCTGGACAAGGTGATTTGGTTCATCGGATCTAGAAGCGGGGGTAGGGGGGGGAATATAAAGAGAGACAAGAGGAACTGTCTTCGGGCAACCTGACGTACCTCACGAAGGACGGCGGCGGTGTCGAGACGTGCTCTCCAACGGGGGCAACATTGGGCGGGAGAAAAGAAAGCTGCTCGCGGTGGGGAAAGGGGGGGCGGAGGAGAAACGAAGATTTTCCTGGGGATGAAGAGAAAATGGCATCTATCCCCGGGAACTCTCGCTAAACGAAACCGAGTGCGAAGGCCGGAATGTAAAGTCTCAACAAAAGGGAAAGAAAGCGCGCGCACAAGAAATGAGAGCGAAAACGGGTAAATGTCGGGGAGAAACGAGTTGTATACGCCTCGGAAAAAGAAGAGAACAAACACATCAGAACGAAGTACAGGGGGTCGGGGGAACAACACCTGAACGAAAAGGGGGGAACATCGCGGGAAGAGAAATAGAGGACAATACCTAGATACGAGGGGGGAATGAGGGACGTGGCAAGGAAGCAGGCCTAAAAGTTGAAGAGAGGTGTCCAACTAGCAAAATGAAAGGGAGGGCGGAATAAGGAAGTAGATTTTTAAAGTTAGAAAAACAGACGCCCTGACAAGTAAGAAAAGACAAGCATAAATAAAAAAGGGAAAAGGGGCAAGATAGGTAACTTGAAATAGAGTAGACGAGCAAAACCTTCAAAATAAATTAAAACCAAGATAGGGGATGTGGAACTAATATTTAAGACGAGAAGTTGGTCGATTAATATTCCCTCAAATGGAAGGCAGTAAACTACGATCTGGGATAAAGTCATGAACCTTTCTTGGAGTGACTCCTCATCTACCAGGAACGAAGAGTGATCAGGGGGGGAGACTTGTTTGTGGCTCAGAGGTTTTGGTTGTTAAGAAGGAAGAAGAGAACGCCATGACTGGTTTGAAAAATAACTGCTCAAATTGTTGGGAAAACAGTGGGGGGGACAGCCCTCATCACTCCGGATAAAGGAAAAGCTGGTGATCTCTAAAGATCGACGTACTAAGAAATTCAAGTAGAAAAAGGATGACGAGCAATAAACTGTGGCCAACTCTCGGTCAACTTCCGGTTCCTGGGCAGGGTGCAGAACCCCAAGGCGGAACTACATTTGGGCCGGCAAGCCAATTGGGATGCATGAATAGAGGTATCTTAGAAAGGGTGTGTAGCACAGGGCTTAGGACAAAGTAAAGAGGTCACCTCCGGGCTCGCCCGTCCATCATCCATGGGAGGACTTCTTATTTTGCCGATTGTCCCATGACGCGCGGGATCACACCTCTTTCTGGGTCGGCAAAACGGCTAGAAAGTCCACAGACGAACACCCGAGCTTAGGACTGAAGGGGGTAGTGTACGAAGGGGCGTGTTAAAAGGTTTTAACGGCCCACTTGTGACGTCTAAAACCCGTTCAGATTGCCACGACACCTTAGTACTGTCTGACGAGGGGGACCCGGTGGTTATTTTCCAGGAGGCCTCCCTTCTTCAAGAGGGGTTCTGCCTGCAGACTTTTTGGATAGCCACGCCCTTCCCAATCAGGTCTGTTTTTCAACCTCCTTGTCGGGTTCAAGGCTAACCTCTTTTGGGGGGGGCTCACAAAGCCTTGGGGTTCCAGCTGGAGCGGCCAACCTGTCGCAGATCTGTAGTAGACTCTTGCTTTCCTGTATTTTTTTTTCATTACAGTAGGTACGTCCTTCTGCAAAGGGGGCGTTCAGAGACCGAGGGGCACAAAAGTTGGGGTCGAGAGGGAACGCGGCCGGCAACTAACGCCCACCGCAGTCACAAAGGGCCTGTGGAAGCGAACCGAGAACGCCTGTGTGTCCCCAACAATCTAACATTGGAACACACCAGACAGGGGGAAGGAGTTGCCGCCAGGGCACGGTCTGGGGGGGGTTACCAACCAGACGCCCTCACTTGAGGGAAAAGGAAACGGGGGCAAAACACACGGAACTCTCGGCGCAGTGAGAGCAAGGCGACCAAATTCAGATCACTAAAAAGGAGGAGACACAGCGAAGGCGGTGAGGGATTGAAAATACTATGGTTTCCTGGGGAATTCGAAAAAAGTGAACAGAGGGGATAACACAATGACCGAAACGCAAAGAAATTGGGCTGTCCGCACGACAGGGGGGGGGGCGACGAAACTGACGAGGGGGAGCTAGAAAACACTAAAAGGAAAACAGGGATTCTAAAGGGACCCAGTGGTACCGGCAAGAAAGAAAAGTACGCTCACAAGATAGAATAGGCGGAGGGAATGCTTTAGGACTTCTACGCGAAAGTGTGTGCCCCGATCCCTCTAGGATTCAAGCGCAGGTGACCGGATCAGGAAGAGTGGGACACCTAGCGGTAAAGGAGAAACGAGGGTCCCTCTGGAAGGGGGACGAATCTTAAAGGATAGCACATCAAATCCTACATCCTATCAATCGTAGCGACAAACAAAAAAAACTATGAAGGAGTTAAAAAGTGGGTAGTTTGGAATGCATGACCTACTAATCTCGACCTGGGGGAGGTAATTCAGAGGGGATTTAGGTGAAGCAAAAACAAAAATTGATAGCAGAGATAGGAAAGAAACAGAAAACTCAACTGACTTTGAGAAAGAAAAAACCGACCGCGGTCGAGGAGAGGGCATTTTTTGTTGAAAACGAACAAAAATACGACCGTTACAAAATGGAGAATTGAAGCCACGAACGGGGGGGGTGGTAGCAACTAGATAGAGGTTGGCCCGGGGTGAAAAAGGACCTGAAAAGAAAAAAACCCAATCTCCTGGGAAAGGAAACGTTCCGCACAAACGGAAAAGAAAAGAGTGCTCGGCGTATCTGTGTGAACGGCCGAAGGGGGGTGACAAAAAAACAGGGAGAGGCAAAAAATATTCGGGAGAATGACCGAAGGAACCACAGCGCGGGGGTAAGGGAAGGCAAAAAAAAAAAGAAAGAGAAAAACCTTTCAATCCGACAATTAGAGCACGTCCTATGCTAAAGTCAACTCGCATCAGTGAGGTGAAAAAAGGGGTTCAAAAGGGGGTGGGGTGAAAGAAGTAGGCCCCCCCGGTTTGGGGGGAAAACGGTGGCTCGTTGATGGGGGTTTTTTTGGACTGGGGAAAAGTCACGAGTAGAGGACAAAACAAAGGGGGTCCCGAACGACATACATCCCCATTGTTGGACCCCCATAAACTAGGGGGGGGGGGGTGAGATGTACGAGGGGGTTTGTGGTCCCACAACCAGAAAGTGTGCACTTTTTGGGGTTTCGTGTCAGGGCACACAGGGAAACCGCAAACGGGGGTGATCGAAGAAAAAAAAAAAGTAGAGGGGTATCACCTCATCAAACTAAAAGTGGGGTTAGGCTAAAAGGCCTTTGGGGGGTTGGTTCGCCATCGGGGGGTACCGAAAATATGCTAAAGAAAGTTTTTTGCAGGAAACAACGGGAACACGTTGGTTTTTTGGACCTAAACGAGGTTTTTCCAAACTGCAACGTGGGAAGGTTGGCCTGGGTCAAGGGGACATGTTGCAAAGGGGAACGGGAGGCAGTGGCACGCCCTGGTGACAGACTTTAACTTTGGCAAGGAGACATAGGGCACCAAAAAGCCGTAAAAAAAAAAAAAAAGGTAGTGGGGAACAAAAAGGGCGATTTGGCAGTTCGAGAACTCACAGCGGGGCACCGGTGTTTCTGGTTGGGGGTAGAAACGCCCTGAAGACGCCCTAAACTTTGCGGACACCCCGGCCCAACTTTCTCCTAGTAAAAAGCAAGGGGGGGGGTAACATAAACGGAGGGGAGGAACCCAACATCCGAAAAAGAACCGGATGAAACAGAAATCCCTCAGGGCCAGCTTAAAACAATGGGGGTTGAGAAACCAAAGTATGCTTAAAAAAAAAATAAAAATTTGGGGGGACAAAAAAACGCAAAAAACCGGCTGGAAATAAACAAAAAAAGGGGAACCCACTCCCCAAAGCAAGGGAGGGGGACGGCCAAAACCAAAACGTTTCACGAGAGAACTGGCAAAACACGGACGCAGAACATTTTTTGTAAAAAAAAAAAACCAAACAACGAACCGCGGCGACGGTTTTGGTTGTAAAATGCCCCTGAGAAAAGGCCATAAAGGTGGGGTTTGGAAAGTTGGAAACAAGGGTCCCAAATTTTTTAAGGAGCAGAAACCTCTACAAAAAAAATCAGTGGAAGTGTAAAAGCAAGCTCGGGTGGGGGGGGGGTTTTTTTGTAGTCAGGAACGCGAACGGGAAAAAGAAAAGGGGGGTGGACATAGCGAAAAACCGTGCCAAACTGATTTAGAATCCAGACATCCCTGCCGTCAAAAGAACAAGCCCAAAACTGTAAGGGGGGTAAAAAAACCGTCCTGACGAAGGGAGTTTAACCTTGGAAAGGTGGGTTTAGTTACAAGAAATCAAAAGAAAAAACCCTGGTAAGGGGGTGGAATCCCCAAAAAAAAGTCATTCGGCCGAGAAAACATGGGTAGCGGGTCCGGAGGAAGATTTTTAAAAGCAGATGTTTGAAGTCTAGGTGCGCGGAAAACCGGGCAAATAAAAAAAACACAAACTAGGGAGTCAGAACTTTGTTTTTCCCAGCGATCTGTAACGGGGAGGAGAAAAACGGCAACGGGAGAGGGGATGTTGGGGTGCAGTACCAAATGAATGGTCCAGCGGGCGTCGAGTCTGTGCGCTTCGGAACTGATTAGATTGTTAATTGTTCAAAGCAGGAGGGAAGAACCTCTTGCCACTACAAAAACCACAAGCTGCCCCCGCAACAAAAAGAAGTCCCCCAACCAAAATCTACAAAACATCGGCCCCCACAACATGAATGGAAAAAGAGTTATGGTAACATTGACAACAAAAATAAGGAAAGCAAAAAGGACCTGACAAATGGATGCAAAAGAGCTAGTCGTGAAGAAGTGGGGTTTCAGGAACTTAAAAACGCGAACAAGACGATTCGAAAAAGCTTTATGGTAACAATCGAGGCAAATTAAAAAAAAGGTTACTGACCAGAACGTAGGGGGGACCAGGTCTTTGTAAAAGGAGGTGCCGAGTGGTAGAAAAATTACCGAGTGGGGCCATGGGGTCCAAAAGGGGATGGGTAAAGAAAAAAAAGGTTCTGGGACCGGCAAAGGGGAGAGTCCTATGGTCAAACAAATAAGTCTGACTAACAAACACTCAAAGGGTTTCGTTGGGGGATGGGCTGGGGTTCTGAAGGAGAAAAAAGAAACGGTTCTGTGTTCGGTACACTGTTAAAACCAAACTTGACGGGGAAGAGTTGGTAATAAAAGAGGACCCAAACTGGGTCCCCCCCCACGGGTACCAAACAAACAGTGTTATCTAAGGGGGGGGTAACTTCACATGGGTGGTGGGGAACACACGAAGCCCTCAATCAGATTGATCCCTGAAGGGAGTCATTGTCGGTGCCGCAACCTGGGGGAGATCGAACAAAGAAGGATGTTCCTGTACACTGGGGGGATCAAATTTAAGGACCGAAGGGGCCAAACTACACAGGGACAAGCGGGAAAAAAAAAACGGGGGAAAAGTTGCATATTCCAGGTTTGTTGCGGTGCAAAAAGCGGGAAAAAGGGTTTTCAGGTGGGGGGGGGAAGATCAAGCAATGTTTCCCAGGGGGAAATGTTTTTTAACTAAGTTGGGGGAAGGGAAACGAAAAAAACCGCGGAAGCTTCCTCGGAAGGAAACGATTCGTCGGTGAGAGGAAAAATCGAAAGCGACGCAAATCAAAAAACACCCGCCACCAAATGTGGGACAACAAAAGGGAGTACTCCAAACGGAATGGAACAAATGGGGGGTCCCCAAACGGCAACCTGGGGTGAAAAAACACCAGGTAAGGGGCCCGAACAACAAAAAAAACTCAGCCACAATCCACTGGCCGATTTTTTGTGGGAGGATCTAGCACGACTAGTGCAATAAAATGAAATCATGAATTTAAATTTAACTTCTTTTAGAGCTCAATTTATCTCTCCCTTGTCAACCCGGGGCGGGAGAGATCAAGAAAGATGAAATTCAAACAAAACTGTGGGGGGGGGGGACCACGAAACAAACCATTTCCTTTTTCGGTGTCCAAAAACAGGAAAAAAAGCAGAAGATAAATATACAGCACCACGCACAAAAAACAGCACGTTTTTTAGTGCCCCCCGCCCAAACCCCCACAAAAGTAGGTGAGTCCCACCGGTAGAAAATAAGCAGAATCCTAAAAAACCGAGAGGGGGGTTAAAAGTACCGCCAAAAGAAGTTCCAGAAGTGTCAACTCACCTCACAAAAACAGGGGTAGAAAAAAAAAAAAAGAGTCAGGAAACGTAAAATCCGAATACAGGAGAAGGCCGGAGAAACGAGAAAAGTGGGGACATAAGTGTTACAGGGGTCAAGGAGACAGGGTGTTGATATTGATATCTTTTAAAAACTGTGCCAAACGCCAAGGGGGTTGGTTGGGAGGTAGAAGGAAGGCAAGGGACCAGGGCTCCCCAGCGAGGAACGGACAGGCCAACTCGGGCGCTAAATGATGTTGGCAAACGGTAACAAA
>Ga0179591_1235661_pt1 | contig 10530 bp, 14 predicted proteins | sample CZOMad2_1_08_16f_FD_182891 | JGI IMG/M metagenome (GOLD analysis project Ga0179591, IMG submission 182891) | Vadose zone soil fungal communities from Angelo Coast Range Reserve, California, USA - CZOMad2_1_08_16fungal (PacBio error correction) | ecosystem: Environmental > Terrestrial > Soil >...
TTGGTTAACTTGGAGAGTGTCAAGTTGGGGAGGTTAAGAAAGACAGAAAAGAAGAAGGGAGTCTATCGTCAGTGAATGCGCAAAGAAAAATATGTCCCCGCTAGTGGGGTTCTCATTATCGGCTGTGTAGGAAGCCTGTCCAATTTTCAAAGGGAACAGGTTACATACAACGCGAAAAAGATATCACCTTGCACCGGGGGGAAGAACGAAGGGTCTCTCAAGATTGCGGAAGAAGAGGGGGCTAGAAAGAGGTCAGGAACACTGGGGTTGGAGCCCCAAATGGGGAGAAGGCTCCAACATGAAGCCGAAGGCTGGAGTCCTTGCCATTGACAAAAAAAAAGAAGTCGGGATAAAAGAGAACAAAACGGGTTACCGGGGAAGGGGGGAAAAAGAATCGCACCCTTGCGTCATACAGAGGGACGCCATAAGAAAGAAATAGAAAGAAAAAAAAGTGGTGGGGGAAGCCTTGTCAAAAAAAAGGAGCAGAAGGAGGTGGGTCCGACACTTTAGGGAGGGAGAAGGTGATATCATCCCCGAACAATCGCTTGTCCAGGGAAGGTAAAAGGGACAAGTGGCGTACCGAATTGTGGGATCGCAGCTTCATCTTCGCAAGGAAGGGTGGGAGTTGCAGGGACACTCATCGCATAGGGAGGAGAGATTCGTGCGAAAATAAGTCAACGACGCAGGAAGGGGATTTGTTAGCAGGGTTGACGGGAAAGAAGAAACCCTTGTGAAACTGTGCCAGGAGGAAAGAAGGCAAGGGCGTTCTATCTTATGAGTTGGACGAATGGGAAGACTCTTACAGAAAACAAAAAAGTAAACGAAGGGGGGGGGGGGAACGGTAGTCTTCGGGGGGGGGGGGACACCTTGTGCTTGGAAGGGGGGGGGGGGCCTGCCTGTAGAAAGTCGAAATAATGATTATCGTGACGCTAAGGGATATCCTGAGAAAAAAAGAAAAACTCGACTTGGGGGGAAAGGCGCTGCGAGAGGTCGATCGCATCGTATAAAAAAAAAGAGGGAGGGGGCGCAAACGAACGGAAGGACTCGGTTCGCTGATTTGGAGGGGGATTAAAGGAGAAGCGACGAAAAGGAGGTGTGACAAAAGGAAAAATCAATCGGGAAGGGGAAGGATCGGCTGCACGACCGTAGAAAGAATACTTTGCTTCTTGGGGGAAAGCGGGGAGGGGGTCTAATCAGCAGAGAAGAGAAGAGCCCGAACCAAAATCAGCGGCAAAAGGCTGGGGAAGAAAACGGAGCAGGGGGGGGGGTTCTAAAAGAGACTCTCATCAGGAAGGAGAAATCGGTGTATCAATCATCAAAAGAAGTGTCTACCTGGGACTTCCAAGTGAGGGGAGAAGGCGTTCAAAAGAAGTGGTCAAAGTAATGTGCACTCGGTGGGACCGGGGACTTCTCATTTGGCACAAATGAAAATGAAGGTCAGCAAGTCAACGGGGGACTTTCTAGCGTCGCGCGGTTAAGAAGACCAAAATTGGAAACCAGAAGAATCGTCGAAGGGACGAGCAAGAGTTTTCATAGCCAGACCTGACAGAGCAGGCATCAGGCATGCGGGCGAGAGACAAATTCAAGTCAGAAATAATTAGGAGAATTGTCAAGACCAGGGGTACTGTCGCAGGAAAGGCACGGGAAAAGAAAAAGAAAGAAATAAGCATGCGGAAAGGGGTTGGGGAGCAACGCTCTTGCCATAAAGGAGGGCCCACTTATAAAGGAAAAATAAAGGGAGGTAGGGGGGCGGGTTACGAAAGGATCCGCACGACGGGGGAAAAAGTCCCGGGTTGAGTCAGCGGAGGGGAAAGAGGGGTCATGCCCTAACTCGAAAGGCTAGGAACCTCTTCACGCGAGAAAGTTAGTAGAGAAGGAGGGCCGGGGCAAACGATGCGGGAAAAAAGGGCCTTCGAAGAGAAACAAGGGAACCATCGTCGCCTGATTGTCCGTACTACAGGGAGGAAGGGGGAAAAGAAAAGGGAAAGGGACAAGTCTAGAAGAGGGGCGAGAGCGGAAAGTCAGTAGACTGAGTTGGTGAAAAGGTGACAATGTTAATGGACAAGGGAAACCGGATTAGATCGCAGTGCTCAACGGGGAAGGTAAGAAAGAAGGGACCTTCCCGCCGGTACCCTTGATGTAGGAAGAGAAAAGTGATCCGACCTTGGAGTTCATCTCCTGAAAAAACCAGTGGAAGGAAGGACAGTCTCGGAAGCAAGGGGGAAAAATCAGTTGACAAGCTAGCATGAATGTTCACCCTCAAAAGGAAAAAAGGCGGGCAAGCAGAAAGAAGGCGAACAGAAGAGGAGAGTCATGGGGACAGGGGTAAACGACAGAGGGAAGAAGGATGTAGACACTTTGCAATGGAAAACTAGACTTCTAGTGAGTCCCTAGGTCTTGATAGAGAAGTGTTCCCAGAGCGAGGTGGGATGGCGCAGAAGTAACAGGGGAGAGGAAGTTCCTCTTTCTGGGGTCACCTCAAAAGACAAAGTCAAGCAAGACCAAGTACGCTGGGACCAGGAAGAGGAAAAGAAAGAAGAGAGGTTCGTTCTCGTTGCTCTGCTTCCCAGGAAAAGGCAGGCGGTGTCATATAGATTGAAAAAGAGGGAGAGAAAAAGTGGAGAAGCGAAGGAAAAGGGAGAGGAGAGCATCACGAGGACAACTCAGGAATTAGGTAGGGGAAAAAAAAAGGCACTTAGCTCTGAAACACAAAAAAAAAAGCACAGAGCAGTCTAGGAAAAAGGGGGTGATAAGAAAAGATCTCACTTGTGGGTCAAAAGACAAGAGACTCGGGGGAAGAGTTTAAGGACGAGCTGACATATGGATCAGACCCATCACAGCCAATCGCCGGCGTCTCGCGGAAAGATCGATCGGAAAGTAGCGCTGGAGCAAAAAACATATTTGGTTACTAATGCCATGGAGAGGCGCTGAAAAGCTCGACGAGGCTAAACGGAAGTTCGCAAAAGGGGGTAAGGCGAATCGGGGAACTGTGGATGCCAATGGGTAGGAGGAAAGGGAAAAAAAGAATCTCGCTTCCGGATACAGAATAAAAAATGCAGGTTGACCAAGAAAAGGAAGGCACGCTGATCTTCAGTTTAAGAGTCGAGGGGAGACGAGCCGAGAAGGAGAAAAGAAACCTTACAAACCTTTAGGAGGTTGGGGGGGAAGGATAGGCGGCCGCTTGAATGCCATAAGTAAAGGGGAAAATGATGAAAGGTCTTTCTAAAAGACGGCGGAAAAGAGCTATGCAAAAAAGCAAAAAACTAAAGAGTGAGAATACAGCAATACATTCGGGGAATGTGTCAAGAGCCAAGGGACCCGCTCCTTAAGGCACGAAAAAAAAAGAACCCCACCCGTTGCGCTTGATCCTGGTGATCTCTTTGGAGAGTCCAAAAAAAGAAGAATGAACTTTATCGTGATAAAGCTCGAGGCGGGACGGTGGAAAGAACAGGAGATCTCAAAACAAAAACGTAGTAGGGGGGGGGGGGGAAAGGGAAACGTATGCATGTAAACGACCGAGGAAAATAAGAATATGGGGGGAAAAACTCGAAAAAGGGAAGAAAAAACGATTACTTCGGAAACTCCGACATCAAAAATTATCAAGAAACCGGGGGGGGGGGCTGGGGGAATGATCAGATAAAAGGCGGGGGACCCCACATGCGACAGTTAGTGGGGGAGGGGAGAAAGAGGAGTTGGAGGCGGATGCCTACGACTGGGCAAAGAATGTCGGGTTTTAGGGAAAGGGAAAGAAAAGGTCAACCATGGCCCATTAGGGGGGAATAGGGAAAGAAGAATAACGACCAACCTCATGCAAAAGGTCCCTTGGGATTCTCCGTCGGCTGGACTGATGGAGAGGATAAAGAAGAGGAACTGAAGATTCCTGCTACCTGCGGGTCTGAAGAAGGGGCATAGAAGCTCAAAATGTCGGGTTGAGTGAGGATCGGGAATCCAAAAAAAGAGGAGACTGAAGTAGTTCGAAGTTCAAGGGGTTAAAAAAAGGAAAGAGCTGGGGGACAGACCGCGATACCTTGATTCGACAAAAAGAGACGGGGAAAGGGCCGCGCTACTTTCCCTCCTCATAGTGACTGAAACTCGGGGCGCTTAGCAAAGGGGGGTCAGAAAAAGGAAGGGGGAGAGGGAGGGGGGGAAAGATCACCGCGAGGAGGAGGAAAAGGAGCAGGGGCCCCCAAAACGAGAGAACGAGACAAAGGGGGGTCAAGAAAGAAAGAGAGGATTGGTGTCGTTTTTGGTCATAGGACGTGAAAAGTTTTGTTCTCGGGAAGAAAAAGACAGACTGGGAAGGAAAGAGTGTCGCGGGGATTGGCCGAGGTAAGAGGAAAATCAAGGCTAAGCGAGGTCAGAAACTATGAAGAGTGACAAGCTCTATGACAGCGCTCTTCTGATCCTCAGGACGGGGGAGCCCGAGAACGAACATCTCAGAGCGAGTTCGTTTTATCTCTCGTGTGAGGCTGAAGAAAAAAAGAAGATTGAAGGGGAAGGAAAAAAGAAAGAGGGGTTGAAAAAATGGAGGCGCGCCTGACTAGTTACCGAAGGGTCAGGAACTTAAGAACGCCGAGGGGGGGGGGAAAAGAAAAAGACCAGACGGCTTGATTTTCCAAAAAAGGTCTACCACTTCGGAAACGGAGGGATGTCTAGCAATAAATGAAGAAGAAAAGGGATCGCGGGGGAGACCTTAGGGGATTGCCGCCTTTGGGGGGAAAGGACGAGGGGAACATTAAGATGGAAGGTACGAACTAACGGGACAAAAGAAGAAGGACAACTGTCCTACCTTCCACTTTCCTTTGGGGTTGAAATAAGACCAACGTAGAGAAGAAGGAAGGAGGGGCTACAGAATTACGCGGCATGTGAAGACGAAGGGAAAAGGGCGATCACTTGGGAGGAAGAAAGGGTGACCACTTTGTCCCTTTCCCAAAGGGGGAAACTTTTGCCAACAGACAAAGAAATTTCAAGAGCTAGAGGGTTCGAGGGTAAGGGGAAGTTCGGGGTTGGAGACATCGAGTACTGGCAATTCAGAGCTGTTCCTAACGGGAGAGAAGCGGGGGGAAGTCATGGTTGGAAGGAGGGTCCCGGCCCAAAGAATGATAAAAGTTCTCAGGGGAAAGAAGAAAAAAAAAGTAGAGTAGGCAGGGAAACGAAGAAAGACCCTGAGTAGAATCATTAAGGGGAAATGATTTTTGTAGACAATAAAAGTCTTGCTTAGAAGCTAAAGAAAGGAAAAAAATTTAGTTACTCAGTGGAGATGGGGGAAAGTGAAAGGAAGAAAGGTGGGCGACCGCAAACTGCTGGAGCCTCCCTGATCTTCGTCTTCGGTGACACAAACGGATGAAGTGAAAGGGCGAAATATAAAGGCTTGCAATCTAAGAATAACTGTGGAAAGGGGATCTACGGACATGGGCTGGGATACGGAAAGGAAAAGCTGAACTGAAAAAGTCTGCCTCGTCAAAGTCGACAGAAGAGAAAGGGAGGGTTCTACTGTTCGGAGAACAAGCGCCCGGGGGGATAAAGAAGAACGTGGAACGGGCTAAAGGCAGGTCAAGGGGGACAAAAGGGAGAGAAGCATACGGTCACAGGGGGGGACGAGGGTTAAAACCTGTAAGATTTGTGCAACGGAAAGTGGACTCGTTACTACAAGTACGCCCCTGCTGAGGAGAGATGACGCTCAACGCTTTGGGCGCTCCGATATAAGAGAAAGTCGGGTCGATACCAAAAGAGGAGAGGGGTGATAGTTGAAAAGAAGATTTACGCGCGGGGGAAGTGTCAATCTTGCGGGGATAAAGGCAACGGAAGACGGACCTCGGCGTTCAAAGAAAAAAAGATATGATCATGGGGCTTGAAACAAGACCCTCAGAGAGCTTCAAAGAACAAGCAATGTCGCCGGGCGCAGAAGTACGCAAAAGAATGAAGGGGAAGGAGAAGAGGGCAGGTAGTCCACTAGGTCTTGACGAGGGGCGAGCACAATTCTTGATCAGAGGAGGACGCACTGCAATTCTAGGGGGCGGGATCTTCCGTATACGAGAAGAGGGGAAAACCAAGAATCATGAGGCTGAAACCTTGAGAAAGAAGGCATCACACCAAGGAAACACAAGGGGGAACCCAGCCACTAAACGGGGGCAAAAAAGAGGGAAAACTTTTCCGGACTCTAAAACCGAGACTGCTGATTCAAGAAGCATCAAAAATTGGAAAGACGCAATTGAGGGAAGCATCGCACAAAAACGGTGAAAAAACGGGGGGAGGGGGGCCTGAAAACCGCACGAAGGAGCCCAAATTGGGGGGAGAATGGGGGTCATGCGTCCGTTGGAACTTATTCGCCATCTGAAGCAGAGACAAAATTGATGTAAGGATGAATGTGAGAGAACCGGCAAGAACAGAGGCTAAATGAAGGCTGAGTATCAAAATCATAGAAACAGTACGGGAATTCAAATGACAGCGAAAAGCGGGGGAGGGAGAGGCTGCAAATGAGCAAACCGAAATTGTCGGAGACATACTGAAGTAATAGTCAAAGAGGGGGGGGGAAAAATGGAACAAGTTTTCTTGGGGAATAGGAAGGGAGTAGGGCGGACATACGCCTGTATGAAGGGAAAGGGTGAGAGCATTAAAAACGGGGGGGCGAGGGGAGGAGTAGCTGTCCTCGACAGGGTGGGGTACGGAAGGGGGGAAGGAAGCCAAGTCGGCAACAGGCAGGGAAGAGTTTCAATTGGAGGAGAAAAGAAAGGTGCTTCCGCGAGTAGAACCGCAGGCTAAAGAGGGAGGAAAAAAGGAAGGCCGCGGTCCGTTGAAAAAGGAAAAGAGGGGAGCGTTTGAGAGGTTAAGTTTACCAGGCCCTGGACAAAGGTGAAAAAAAAAAGAGGGCATCAACTACGAGAATTGACCACAACCATCTCGTTGGCTCTTGGGTTCTGTGGAAATAGCGGGATAGCTCAAGTATGAAGACTGGGAAGGACGATGACTTAAAAGAAAAAACTTAACATATCAAAATGGAAAAAAACAAGGGAGATCTCAACAACACAACGTATTATGAAAAAGGTAGGGGGGGACTTGTATGGTCATTGGGGGAGGAAAGAGCGTCTGAACCGCAGGAGAATAAAAAGAGAAGGAAGAGGGACAAACGCGATGGGTGGAAGGTAGAGGGGGGACTGTAATGCACGAATTGCCCGTTTGCACTTAAAACTGTTGGGTAAGCCCCCAGGAGGACAAACGATGACTGAGGGGAAACGGTTGAAAGAGAAGGGACTTGGGAGAAGAAAGAGTCTGAAGGCTTCTCTGAAGAGTAACGCAGGCACCTTATTTAAAAGTGGGGAAGAAAATTGCCACGAGGCAAGAAAACACCTGAACTTAAACTTCAGGCGTGAATGCCAGAGGAAAAACCGCAGGACGTCGTGAGGGGACGCAGCAGCGGAAGCCTGCGTTAAGAGAAAACTTTCTTCATACAGCTTATGGTCACACTACGCTCATATAAAAAGAAATGGAACTCAAGTGGTAAAGTGGGAGGAAAGGAAGGAAGTAGACCGACAAGGGGGAGGTCGGATCAGTGAAATCAGCCGGAACAAGAGGATGTCGCAGGAAGAAAGGAACCCGTTTGCGACGAGGTTGAGAGAAACTGCAACGAAAGGCGCAGTATGGTTGGTCTCGGGAAAAAAAAGAAAAGAGAAGAAGAGAGAGTCTAGGCAAAAGAGGGGCACGACTCAGGAAGTAAGAGGGGTTATAATGTTGGCTGTCCATCAAAGAAAAAACATTGGGAAAGGGGAAAACTTGGCCCGCATTCATTGCCGTGGAGGGGAAGGTCTATTCTATTGACTCTGGAAGTCCTAGGAGGAAAAGTGACTAAAGTCCGATTGGAAAGGTGGTGCGGCTGGTGTGAAAAAACGGGGGGGCGGGATGGTGGTTGCGTTCACGGGGAGAACATCTATTATCGGGTTAAAGAGCGCGGGGGGATCTAATAATAGAAAATCAAAGCGACAGGTTCAGTGCAAGAAGAGGGAGAAATCAGGTGAGAGCGAAAATCGTCGAAGAAAATATGCGGGAAAGAAAACCCACCTTCAATGATTGGAGCTTCGTGGGATTGCGGAGAATGCGCCGCAGAACATGAGGGGGGAAGGACTCGAGAAATTGGGGGTCGATTCAAAAGAGAAATACCTGAGCATAAAGTGGGGAGGGATTGAAACGCCGATGAATCGGATTCAACCGCTCATTATCCGATCAGGGTGTTGAAATAACAAGACGGGGGGGCGACGAAAGCTGACAAAACTGGTTCAAAGACGCTGGGGGAGGGTCTGAGTCTAATGTAAAAAAAAAAAAAAAAAAAAAAAATCTCGCATCTCGTATCTGAACGAAAAATCGGGGGGCAAGCAAGGGGGAAAGAAAGAGTAAGACCGGTCGTCCACGGGAGGGGGGGTCTATAGAAGGCAAAGAAAAACCGTGTTTCAACTCATTTCACTTCTGTGAGCAAGGAGCGCAAGATGGCCCAGGAAATAAGGGGGCACAATAAACCAATAGGAGAGAGGGGGGAGAGAGTGTACGCGACCAGGGAAAAGAAAGATCGAATGGACGAGGCATCTTGGGGGGGGATAGAAAGGGAAGGAAGTAATTCAGCTCATCAATTCGTGCGCTATTAAAGGAAGTCCGAAACTGTGCTGTCGATTGCAGACCAGGGAAGAGGAGCAGTCAAGGACATAAACGTAAGTAACCCGAATACACAAGACACGGGGGAAGGGAGAATTTGCGTCGCAAAGATCGGAAAATATCTCTCCACTGAATACGTAAAGGGGAAGGGGGTCGGCACGATTTCTTGATGCGGCACTCACTCCGTTGGGTCCATTCAACTGATTGAGGCCCGGGGCGGGGAGAAAGAGTGGAACCTTAAGAAGAGAAGGGAGGAGGGGAACGTCTCTCGAGAAAGGGAAAAATCAGACTGTGCGCAGGCCACTGCTGGCTGGACACAAGCAGGAAGAGAGGGAAAAGTCTGCCATCGAGAAGGATACCGTACTCTCGTCCGCAAACGAACTGGGACCTTCAAAGCCAGAAACCCTTAGGAATAGACTTGCAATGGAAGGAGTCCGGAGGTTGGCCAAAAGGTCCATTGGCAAAGGACAAGTGTCAAACCTGCTGTCGAATCAGGGGGGGCAGGGAGGCAATTATTCATCCAGTACGACATTCCCATCAGAGCTGTATTCCTACCCTCAAGATTGGAAACGTTGCTGATCGGGACTGCAAAAGGCCAAAGGGCAAGGGAGGGGGAAAAAGGGGATCGAATAATTGGGCCGGAGGAAATCTGAAGGAATCCGTTCACACCTCACGAATCAAAGGGAGGGAAAAAAAGAAAGGCGACCATTCTCGTCCGATGAAGCAAGTGGGGGAATCGCAAGCGTCGAAAAAGAAGGTAACCTCAGTGGGCAGAACGCGTCAGGGGGGCGTCTTTGATTACATGAGGAGGGCTCTTCGAATTTTTCCCGGAAGGATGGTACACTATTCAGGCTGAACCTACCAAGGGAACTGGAAAGGGAATATTGGAAAAGGGGGAAAGGAAAGAAAAACAGTGCAATCAGAGGGAGAAGGAAAAAAAAGATTAAACGGAAGCAAGAGGGGAGGGAGAAGTAAGGACGGCTTCCCTGATCAACCTCCTAGAGCGTGGGAATAGAAAGGAAACATAGCGCTGAATCGTGAGACTACAGGAAAAAAAATGGAGGTTCTAGGTACTCTGGAAATAAAAGAGGAAAAAAGATGAAATTCAAGTTTCTAGGGGGAATGGCGAAAGTGACTCGCTGCCAAACAACGACACCAACGCCAGGCATTCGTAAAGGGAAAACAATTGTAAAAAAGGACTATCGACGGGTGGAAAAGGAAAGGGACATCGCCTCTCGGGAGAGGGGAAGACGACTCCATCTGCTCGCACCATCCCAAGAATGAGATCGCCGAGGATCGGGAAAAGAATCTAGCGTAGGAGGCCGTCAAAGTGCTTTGGTCAAGAAAAGGGGCGAGGGGGGCGGTACTGAAAGCTCTCAGACCGGAAAAAAAAAGAAAGTTCGCAATACGCGTTAATGGAGAATAAAAATGGATGCCCATACAAAGGACAAGAGGCGAGGGGGAGATCTCCAGCGGAACCGGGAGGGAACAAGAACATATGGGGGAGAAGGAAAAAAGCTTCAGAATGAGCGAGGTCGAGGAGAAAGGACCGCCGCCTAGATACTTCCACGAAAAAAGGGTCGGTTGTGAAGGAGAAAATAGGCTTATTTCATCTTGAATGACAGACGTTGGGGGAAAGGAGGTGGGGAAGGAGGGAGAAAGTTCCCTTGGCAAAAATGAATAATCCTCAAGAAAACAGATTTGGCGAGCAGAAATAAAGGGGAGAATGTGGGGGTCACTCGCCTTTCCAGACCTTGATCATTCATCAAAAAAATCCCAAAAAGGGGGGGGAGACTTGGCAGTTGGGGGGAGGACGTGGAATAGAAAAAAGGAATCAGTGATCGGGATCGAGGACTCCAGGAGAGGGCAGCGACAGGGGGGGGCACAACG
>Ga0179591_1243635_pt1 | contig 10530 bp, 12 predicted proteins | sample CZOMad2_1_08_16f_FD_182891 | JGI IMG/M metagenome (GOLD analysis project Ga0179591, IMG submission 182891) | Vadose zone soil fungal communities from Angelo Coast Range Reserve, California, USA - CZOMad2_1_08_16fungal (PacBio error correction) | ecosystem: Environmental > Terrestrial > Soil >...
AAATTGGGACGTATGAAAAGCAGCGTATTCAGGGGGGGAGCTAGGGGGGGGAAAACTGCGCTTTGTTCCAGGGGGCGAGCCCTAGGGGGGGATCTATCTAGGGTAGACGCTGCCGTCGACAGGAAAGCTAATTTTCCGGCAGAGGGGGAAAGTACCGAGTAATCGCCTTCTAGGCCGCTTCCTTGCTCCAAAACGAGGGGGAACGAGCAAAGGGGGGGGAAGGAAAAGAAGAGCCTTCTAGGAATAGGATTTGTAAGAACCGAACAAAAAACTTGGAAGTGGAGGAAGGGAAATCTACGCTAAAGGCTTGGGCGAGGAAAGCGTAGGAGAGTTTTATGGCAAAGTTAGAGGGAATGATCCATAGTGAATAGAGACTCTCAACAAACAACAAAAAAAAGGGATGATTAAAAAGAAATGGAGTGGTCCTCGATGAGGAAGGGGAGGGCACCGTCCCATTTCAAGACCTCTACGGACGTTCAATAAAAGCCAAACACAATCTCTCCATGCGGTTAATCTAAAAGAAAGAAAAGCTTAAAGTGTCGAAAAGAGGGAAAAGAATACGAAGGCTGAGGAGGTTCCTCGATACGGAGGGGGGGGACTTTTGGAGGCATAAGCTAGAAACCGCGCCTCTCGGGGTCAAGAGGGCGGCGGAAATCGTGGAGGGAAAACGCCGGCGCTGGAAAGTCTCCTCCTAACGCGAAAGAAATAAAAGGGAAGGGACAATAGGCTCAGATGGAACACGACTAAAATACACAGACGTAGGTCAGATTGGAGTGACAAAAGCGACCAGAAACGAAAGGGAGGGCGACGAGGAAAAAGAGGTGCGCAATGGTAAGGGGATTGTCCGCGAGGGAAGACTTCTACGGGTGTTGCAACAAAGAAGATAGGGGAAAAAAGCAAAGTAAGCACCGAAAACGGGGAGAAGGTGAAAGCTTCTCCGGGAGTAAAATCCCATGCATGGGGACTGGGGAAAGGAATCGACTCCTATCACTGGGAAAGCCCAGCCGCCATCCGGGCCTGCTAGAGAAAAGGGGGCTTCTGAAGGGAATTAATCGGAAGAGGAAAAATCAAAAAAAAATAAACCCACGGAACGCGAAACGTCCACCCGTCCTTAAAAAAAAAGGCCACGTAGTTCAGAAGGTCAAATAGCGTCGAGGGGAGGAGGAGAAGCGCACGCCATTATCGCAATGGGAAGCAATTCGGAAGACAAGAGGAAGGAAAACGTACTCAACATGGGGGGGAAAAAATTTGTATCGGCGTAAGGTCCGGAAGTTAATGCTGTCGCGTCCTGGCATATCGACAAAAGGGCCGCACTCAGAGAAAAAAGAAACTCCAAAAGTGTGCTAACTTGGAAAAAAAAAAGGGCACGGCACGAGGACACAAAAACAAAAACGTTCGGGTGTGGTTTACGTCCTCGAAAAAAAAAAAAGGGGGAACGACTTCAAGCTCAGACGACTTGCTCTGGTCAGGAAAAAAAGACGCAGAAGAAATGCGGGGGGAAAAAAGTACTTACAGAGGGGAGAGCCGCAGAATGGTCAAACGGGGAAGAGAAGGGGGGGAATTTTCGCGAAGGGGGGGCCCGAGGGGACTGGGGTGGGTGGTGGGAAAGTTTCCTGGAGAAAAAACCAGAAAAAGAAAAATCTGTTAAAAACGGGTGGACTAGTTCTCACAAAGGGAAGGGAGGAAAAAGGGACGAACTACGGCGAACTTCGGAGGAAGTCAAGAGCTCCAAAATTGGGGGGCACGGAAAAAACTGCCACAGGGATTTTGGGCAGGAACGCTGCCCCACCGCAGGCCGAGAATCCTAGAATGCGGCGAATTCGGTGATGGTGGGGGGAGATGTGCAAAAACTTGGTAACCGGGACAGGGGGAAATGGCGGGGCATAATTGAACCGGGGGGGGGGAAAGGGGAAAAAAAGACTGAAGAAGCGAATTCAGGCCACGAGCGAAACCGGCCAAGCTGGGGAACACTCCGTGCAGGACACGGGATAAGATCAAAGTCGCTGGGGGGGGAAAAAAACGAAGGGGGGGTCAACTGAATCCCGAAGAGGATCTAGGGAGGTTTACTGAGACGCGTTAACAGAAAAAAGCCACGGAGGAGGGAACGGGGGAGTCTATGTCCGGGGTAAAACGTACCTTTCAGAGGAAAACCGCTTCACTCGGTCAAAAGAACCTGCGACCACTGTTAGGGAAAGAAGAAATGGAGCTTAACAGAAGCAAGGCAGCTCTGGGGGTGGTCCTCGAACTCGGTCCCCTGGGGGTCGAGAATCCGACTATCATGCCAGTCATAGATCGGGGGGGGAAAAGGGACGTGGGAGAACTAGAGAAGCCGTTGAAAGGGGGGGTATAGAAATCAAAAAGGAAGCACTAGGGGAGCAAGAAAACATTACGAACGGGAAAGGGGGCGGAAGCGGATTATACAGCGGGGGAAATGAAAGAGAGGAAGATGCGCCTACTGGGGGGGGCATAACTTTGGGAAGTTAACATCCGAGGGACTGAAAAAAAAAAGGCAGCTAATCTGACGCGGAATGGGGGGGGGACGACTTACCTGTCCGAGTCAGAGGGCTGTGCACAAGGCCCTGACAAGAGGGAGGCGGAAAAAGAAACATGGGATCGTGGAATTCCTCCAGAGAAAGATGACGTATCTTTGGTCAGACCAGTTTCAAAAACCGGAAGGGAAAGGAAACTACCTCTAAAACGAAAAGAACGAAGAGAATTCCGAAAAAATCAACTAAAAAGAATTCAACCACTTTAGGAAACAGGGAAATAAAACGGAAACCGTCGGGTCGTGAAAGCCACGATCTTAGACATCCGCCACCGAAACCAAAAGCTTTCCGGGGCAGGACGGACATAGGGATACGAAAAAGAGGAAGGGGCGAAAAGATTCGCGGTTGAAGAAAAAAGGGATCAGGGGCGGTCAAGAAAAGAAATAACTCGGAAGAAACAGTTTCGCGGACAGAAGGAACGATAGCATTGAAAGGGGGGGAACGCGTAATGGAAGGCGGGGAAACACGGGGGAACGTTTTTTTTTAGGGGGAGAAGAGGATAAGTCCCAAACGGGGGAAAAAAGGGGGGAAAAAGGACAGGAACTCTAAAACTGAAAGGACGGAAAAGGCCGCAAAAAAATCAAACGATGTGCTGGGCAAGGAGAGTTGAAGAAAGGGAAAAGGCTGTTTTGCAGCGAACAAGGGGCCTACAAAAGGTGGAAAAAAGTTACGAACTTTCAATGTGAAAAAAAGATCGGCGGTCACGGAAAGGGGAAAAGTATCGTCGAAGAGGGGACAATAAGCTTCATCTAAAAAACGCTGCGGAAAAAGACAAAAAAAAAAAACAAACAAGAAACCCCCCACACACCCAAAAGAAAAAAAACACTACAACGATGGGATGCCTATCCACCTCACAGAAAACTAGGTCGGACTTGAAAGATCTTACGGAGGGGCCCAATTCCTTAGCCTGTTGGCGCACTTTCCCAAAGAAGAGAACTCTTCTAAAAGCACCACGGCGGGAGGTGGCCGTCTGGGGGGGGAGGTCAAATAAAGAACTCCGGAAAAGAGAGCGCCGTGGGGCATACAATCGACAAAGCGGGCCTATGAAATCGTCATGAAAGGATACGGATAAAAAATCATGGGAGGAGGGATGCATCGCTCAAATCTGAAGGACTGTGTTAAAAGGGAGACCATAACGGCCAAAGAATCCAAAGGGAACGAGCAGCGATTCTATCTGGGCGGACTTCCAAGAGCGTGGGGACTGGGGGAAAAGGGAACCCTTCGAAAAAGATTGGGAATAGTTTGAAAAAAAGAAACAATTGGCTTTGTGACAAGGGAATGACGATCCCAGAAATTACAAGGAGATGAATTCAGAAACGAAAATGGACAAAACAACCAGGGAAGGAACCGGTGGGGGAAATTTTTTGAAGGGAAAGAAACAAAAAAACAAAAGAAGGCAAAAAAAAAAGGAAAAAGACGAAGTTCGTTGGGGAAGGGAAAAGGAAAAACGTCACCAGGGGGGGGGGCCAAGTAGGCCGCGACACGGGTGGGGAAACCCCCCCATGGTAAGGCAAATTGGTTTTGAAAAAAAAAAGAAAAAGAGGGCCGCAAAAGTAAAAAAAGGAAAAGGAAGAGGCGCTAAGAGGAGGAGAAAAAGGGGAAAAAATCATCATCGACTTTTGGGGGGGGTAACCGAGGGGGCTTCGGCCAAGTTGGTGGGGGTTCAAGTAACCGGTGAGACAGACGCCCAACCGTTCTCCACCAAACGGAGAAACCTATGGGGAAAAAAAAAAAGACCTCTTTTGAAAAAGGAAAGGACACTCTTGCGCGGGAAACTAAAAGACCGGGAGCACACACAAAGCGACAAAACAAAACTAGGCCAACTCACAGGGGTCGACATCCGCGCCGCGAAGTACCAAGGGTCGCCGCGTTGAAACATCAACGCGGAGAGTGTTCATCAAAAGAAACGAGACCGCAGACCGACCAAGGATGCGTCAACGTAAACCAAAGCGAGCGCCACCTTGAGGGGGTAAAAAACATAGCAAAGCAGGATAAAACGCGAAGTCTTCGCGACATCCGACGGGCAGGGGGGGGGGGGGAACTAGGAAAGAGGGGGGAGAAAGGTTTCGTACAGAAAAGCTCAGAGAGAACGGTTCAAGCAGAGACAGTACGAGATTGGGGGGAGGGGGGCTTAACTGCGGGCGAAAGGGAAAAGGAAGAATTTAACAACGCGCCGGATTTGGGGGAACAAGACGATTCAACAGACGGAAAGGGAAAAAAATTCCCGGCCTATCGACAAAGGGGATCGGAAACCTCACTGCTGAAATTGGGCACGGAAGAACACGAAAAAAAAAAAAAGTTACGAAAAAGGCCGACAAAGAATCGTGTAACAAAACAGAGGAGAGGTGCCCACGTAGGGGGAAAGGGGGGAGCGCATATCGAGAACAGAGGAAGGAGGAAAACGGGTGCGCGCTGGGCCCAAAAAAAACTCTTAAAACAACAAACGCACGGGTGGGATGGTGGAGGGAGGGAAAGGAAGGACAAGGAGAAAGTTCACGTGACTGTGGGGAAAAGGGGAAAATCGCGAAACGCTATGCAGTTGTCAACGAAAAGAGGGGAGAAACTTGGGGGGGAACCTCCTGTGATAAAGAAAAGCAGTGTTATCAAAACACTTCTTTGAAAACGGGACTGAAACTGGGGAATAAGGGTAGGGGGGGGAAGACGGGAAAGGGGGGACCAGCGACTAGAGAAATCTGGGAGTTTCGCGCAAGCTACAAAAGGTCACCAACAACCATCCTCACAAAATCATCTCTCAAAAAACCAAAGATAGTAAAGGAAAGGGGGGAAGAAGTGTTGGGAGCCAACCGCTTTTGTAGCGAGCGTAAAAATAAGACTGGTCGTAGAAAAAAAACGAGGACAAGGGGGAAAAATCGGGGATCACAATTCACGGAATTCCAACAGGAAAAAGGGTGGCCCCAAGAGGTGGGAAAAATCCATGGAAAAAGACGGTTGACTCAGCATCACTGGAGCCCTGGGAGGAAAAAAAAAAGTCCGTCAGGGAATGTCAAGGCACTTCGAAAAGGAAAAAGCGCGGAAAATTAAAATTTGGGGGGGGGGGGAAAAAGCAGACTGGCACGGACGAACTGAGAGGGGCGAAAAATTCACCTCCTAAAAAAAGGCAACCGGGGAAGGGCAAACTGTGTGGTGGCGCCAAAAAAACCCACACGGGAATGAGCCCTTCGGGGCTCTAGAGAGGAAGAAAAGGAAGGGGCAAAGTAAGGGTTAAACAATCGCCTAAATTTGGGGTAAAGGGAAGGATCAGGGGGCCAAGGTACGTACACCAAAAAGTCTGGCTGTCCAGGAGTTTTTCCCTGCGAACGAGCGAAGAGGCGGGGGGTCGATAAGGTAAAACAAAAGGGGAAGAAAAAAGAAACCGCCAGTCGAAAGTTGGAAGCTAGGCACAAGAAACTGTGGTAAAGACCCTCTAAGGGGGCAGAAAGTTGCTGAAAACAGGCAGCTTCCACTTCAAAATCTACCGGGTCGAAAAAAACTGCAAAAAATGGGGAGGGAGCACATAGAAGGCGAAAGGTTGGAGGCCGAACCTTCGCACGGCAAAAAAACGATTGGCCTCGTAAAAGGCCACCAAAACCCAAAAATAGGAGGGGAGGTTGGGGAGGGTCTACTATCGGGGGAAACGTAAAATGTCGATAGGAGAGGGTGTGGGGGTCCAAAAAATCAGGGGAAGAAAAAACCAAGGGGGGTCTGTTCAGGGAACGGGAAAGATTTACGGATGTCTGCACCGTTTGTGCAAAGGAAAAAGAAAAAAAATCGCAATTTGATTTGACCGAATGGAAAAACGGATTGGGTCAAAAACCTCTAGGGGAAAATAATGGAGAAAAAACTTGGGAAGGTAAGGGGTAAGATGGGGCCAGCCTCGACTACCCTGATGAGAAACAAAGAAGGTCCAATGGAAATGGAAGAAAAGTCGTTTGGGAAGAGAGTAGGTGCGTACATATCCTCCGTGGTGGGGGATAAGTCGTAGAGGGAAAAGGGGTATGAAGAAAAAACGGGTTCCCCTAAGGAAGCAGAAGCAGTGGTAAATTGCAAAAAAAGAAAAAAAAGGAATGATGCTTTACTTCTTCTTCAAAAGGAAAAACTCCTGGAAAAAGATTCCGATGCACGGGTGGGTGAATGGGGAAGACAATTGTAGACGAAACCAACGTCAAATGCCGTGAGGGGGACATCCGGGGACGCGCCTGAAATAAAGGAACTCCGGAAGCTACAAACCTCCGGCCAACAGAGAGGGAATCATGGGGGGGTGTGGGGGGGAGTCAAAATTATGGGAGGGACCAGGGGACAAACAATTAAGGCAAAACAGGATGCTTAACGGGGGGGGGGGTGTGGGTCACAGTTGGAGGGTCTCTCATAGGCAACGGGATGGGAAGAAGCGAAATAGGTCCAAATGGAAAAGCAACAGGGGGGGTGAATTGAAAATCGTAATCGAGATAAGTGGTGACAACGTCAACTGTTTTCACAAGGGGGGGGGAAAAAAAGTTCAGCTCACGGGGAATCAAAGATAACAGGAAATCGCGCGTTAAGAGCAAAACGGAACGCCAAACTCGAAAAAAAAAAAAAAAAAAAAACAAAAACGGAAAAGCACTTTACGGAAGAACCTCGCAGAAAAAGGGGGCAAATGAAGAAAAGGGAAAGAGGAGGACGCGGGTGGGAAAAAGAGAGTAGATGAAAAGAGAAATACAGACATCCGAAACGGGAGGAACTGAATGCGGCTTTCCAAAAAGGGAGGGTGAAGGGTACATGCATCAAACGACACAAAAGAAGGGAAATCGAGGATTGGAAACGAGGGAAGGGGTGGACAAAAGCTTGATCACGATGCAAACAAAACAACGGGCGGGGGGGGAAATAAAAAACTGTGGAAGGAAGGTCCCCGAATCCCGAGGAAACTGGGAGGCTGGGTCTTAAAAAAGAGCGAAATGGCGACAAAAGGGGAACTTTATAAGAATCCACTATGGAAGAGGGCGGAGAAAAGAGGTGACGACGCGCAAGAGGCCTTGTACTTGAATTGAAAACAAGTGAAGCAAGGAGCCAACCGGGAAAAAGAGGGGGAAACCCGGGAGGGAAAAGTCCGCGCACAAGAAAAAAACGGAGAAAAAAAGACAAACATAACAAAGAGGCCGGGTGGGTGGGAAAATTTTGAAGGTTTGCCACCTTAGAAAAAAAGGGAAGGTGGGTCCCTCAGAAAAAGACCTTCTGTTTCAAAACAAAAAACGACCTCAGAAAAAACGGGAGCGCCACTCCAAAGAGATCAACCATCCAAAATTGATCGGGCCCAAGCGAAAATATCAAAAACGTCCCCATCAACGAGCCGACAGACGCTGTGTTAAAAAAAATAAAAACGAGACCGCCAGCTCAAAAAACGCAGAGCCGTCCTGGGGACGGAGCGTCTCGGGGGGGGACGGGTATCAAAGGAGAAAAGCGCTTTTAAGCGACACAAAAAGGGGGTTGGGGGTTTCGGGGGGGGGGTCTTATTTTAATGAAAAAAAGTCGTTAAAAACTTAAAAAACTACGACGGGCAACGTCCAGAACGTGAAGGTGGACGATTTGGAAGGGGGATAGCGTGTAAAAAGGATCTCGGTTGTAGAAGCGAAGTCTACGGGGAGCAAAGCCCAAACGAGGGAAAAAAAAAGAAACGCGAATCAAGGATAGAAACGTCAATTTGAGGAGACTGACAAGAAAAGGAAAAGGAAATGGTCCCACCCCGCAACTCCGGCGCGGAAAAAAATAAACAAGATCACAGAATGAAAGCGGGGGGGGGGGAACCATTTCCCTAAAAAAGGAGAATTAAAAACCATAACGTGCAACGTAAAAGGAACAGGAAGGGTACGTTACCCGATCCCAAGGGAAGTTCTATTAGTTGCAAAAAGCCGCCGCGGTCGGGAAGTGGAAGGTTCTATCAGCAAAAAAAAGGCTAAAGAGCTGCAAGTAATTCTTCTCAAACTGAAGAGGGCGACAAAACGTTTAAAAGAAAAGGGAATCCAACTCCCCGGGGGTCGGGAAGAAGGGACGGCCCCCGTCGGAAGATAGGATCAGATTGAAACTAAAACTGGCAAAAAATCCTGGGTGAAAGGAGGGTTAAGATCAGCGAGAGGGGGAATTGCGTCGAAGGGTAACTCCTGGAGAGAAAGAAGGGCCGCGCATTCAAAAAAAATTTAGGGTCCGGAAAAAACGTCCGCCCCGGGGGGTGGAGCGCCGGTTAAAATTAACTCCGCGTACAAAAAGAAAGCCAGCGTGGGATGTCACTCACTGAGGGATTCCTAAACAAAACGTCATGGGTAAAAGGGGGACAGGGAAGGGAACGAACGGAATCAAAAGCCTTAAACGTGGAGCAACGTCGGTGATTATATCCTTGTCCAAGATCGAGAAAGACGCGCGCGGGGGGGGTCAAGACGTAAACGTTCACGTCTAGAGGGGGAAAGCAAATCGGGCAAGGTTTGGAAAAATGAGGACGGACCCCAATGAGGCATGATCACCCATATGGTCACAAATCGAGCCAAACCTCCCAAGTTCTTGGGGGCCGAATATCAGCCTCGTCCGAAGGGGATGGTCAAAGACGAAGGCAAAAAAGAACCCACAAAGAAGTAAATGAAAAGACAGAGGACACCCTGGGGGAACGGGGGGGATGGTCACTAGGGGTAGGGGAGGAAGGATATCACTTATGACGTAAAGATGCCGCCAAGAAGGGGGGAAAGAGACGTCAAAAAAAAAAGTTGTGGTGACACCGGATAAAAAAAAAGAAGTCGTGGGTAGAGGGGTACACTCCCAAAAACCCAAAGGAAACTCCGAAGGGGCTGTCCCACAGGAGCTAAGGAAAAAAGGCCTTTAGGGGCTTAGTCCTCTGTTTAAACATCTGGGAAGGGACTCGCCAAAATCCTGAAGAACAAGGCATGCAAAAAACACACGGGGATCACTCGAAAGGATTAAAATGACCGCATCTGGGAGCTCTCTGAGGTCTAAAAAGCATCGGAAGAACGGACTTAAGCGAGAGGAGGAAAAGGGATGCCAGCTTGCCGGTGACTTCGAAAACCAAGAGACAGTATTTTCATGAGGGGAGCTGGAGACACCGAATAAAACTGAGGGGGGAAAAGGAGAATAAACGAACAGGGAGCAGGGACTACTCGAAAAGGGTGCATGTGACATCCTATAGATACATACGATCATCAGAAAAGGAAAAAGAAGTGCCGATCAGGAAAAAATGACCTCCCAGGAAGAGAGAGGCTTGTGAAAAACACTGACTAAGAAATGATTACCCAATTCATTTCACCGGGCGTTGGTGGTCCCGGGGAACCTCAGAAAGTCGTTAATGGGTGGGGAGGGTCAGGGGGAGGGGGGGCAAGTTTGTATCAAAATCAAAACTCATCTTGACGCCGGTCAGGCCTCCTTAAAGGGAAAAGGACCAAGACGCCGAGTGCATTTAGGGGGGGAGCTTTACAAACGGGCCAATAACCAGACCCGTGAAGAAGTCCGGATGGTTTAAAGAAGAAAGAAAGCGAAGCTAGACCGTCGTCTCTGAAAGAAGAAAAAGTGGAATCACGCGTCAGGTAAGGGGCCGCAACAGAACACAGAAAGGGAGTCTTCCTCATGGGCACACTACAGCGAAGGCAAAAGAAATGGGGGACACCATGAAAAGCTCAAGCCGCGACTGGGAAAAGAAAAACCGGCGTCTGGGTGGCAGCAGGAAAGAGGACCAGGAAGTACGATGGGGGGAAAAAAAGTCTAAACTTTTCAAGAGGGAGGGGATTCCAGTTAAAAAAAAAACGCTACCTCGGCGACCAACGGAGCGAGAAGTGGAAAAAAACGAGAATCTAAAAACGAAACCGATGCCTGCAGCGACTAAGAAAAAAGAGGGCGATCGACGGGAGAACGTACGCAAAATCGCTTCAGAAAAACAGCAAAGAAGAAGCAAACTGCTTAAAAAAAAGACAAGAGGGAAGACGCAGTATATACATAGGAAAAAAATAAAAAAAAA
>Ga0179591_1279320_pt1 | contig 10530 bp, 15 predicted proteins | sample CZOMad2_1_08_16f_FD_182891 | JGI IMG/M metagenome (GOLD analysis project Ga0179591, IMG submission 182891) | Vadose zone soil fungal communities from Angelo Coast Range Reserve, California, USA - CZOMad2_1_08_16fungal (PacBio error correction) | ecosystem: Environmental > Terrestrial > Soil >...
TCAAAAAGCAAAAGCAACGGCGGGGGGAGGTGGTTGGTGTGTAGGTGTTTTTGGGGGGTGTTTGGAGGGGGGTGGTGTTTTGTTTTGGGGGTTTTGTGGTTTGGGGGGTTGGTTTTTGGGGATGGTTTTTTGGGTTATTTTGAGATGGTTGGTGGGGGGGGGGGGGGGCGGCGGGGGGGCTGATGAAGGACCACGAAAAAGATTGAAACAGGGAGGCAGGGAAGGGACGCACGGGACACAGGGCCTGACTGGGGGGGAAGGAGGGCCATGGACGAAAAAAATTGAAAAGGGGACAGAGGGGGGACTGCTGGACGGGGTTTTGAAAAAAAAATGGGGGGGGGGGGGGATCGGTTCATTGTACTAAAGCGCACAGGTGGGAGGGAAAAAGAACAGGGGAAGGGTCTGCTTCCTGCATAAATGGGGAAAGGGGAAGGAAAGAGGGGGTTTTTTTTTGGGGGGGGCGCGGGGGGGGACTGGGCCAAACACATGCGGGCAAGCTCGTCGGACTCCTCTGAAAGTTTTTTGAAGGGAAAAATTGGATACAGTGGGGAAAGGGGGGGTTTGGGGGGTGGGGAGATGAGAAAGTGTTTGAGATGTCGGGCTATAGAAAAGAAAAACAAAGAAGAACGGAAAAGGTAGGAAAAAGAATGCCCGGAATCTCACACCACTTTCCTCGGGCCAAATTCACACTGGGGTATGCGGACCGATAAAAAAAACCGAAAGAGTGGAAAAGCCTTGCACCGCAATCGCAAAAAAACAAAAGGAAAAAACGGAAAAAAAAGCGTTCTTAAAACAAAACAGCGGACCCTGGAACACGGGAAAGGACCTGTTCGACCCTGAACAAAAGGGTCGCCCGCCGTCCAAGCCAACAACCTTCACACAACAAAAAACAAAAAAAAAAAAAGAACAACACCAACCGTGTCACGGTCCAAAAAAAACTCAAGAAGGAAAATCGGGGGGAAATCGAAGGGGCCAGACGGGCTTTTTGCAGTCACAATCGGCGAGAATCGGGAATACCCGAACATCACGAAAAAAAACAAGCCGCTTTGGCGCGGCCAAGTTGTTGTGGCGGGACTAGCCTGGGACCGGCGTAAGAAAAGCTCAAAAAAAAACCACGCCTACAAAAGCGAAAGCGTCCAAAAAACCAGTGCGAGACGTTGGGGTGAAAGGACCAAGGAAGAGGGGGAAATAAAACTCTGTCCCCACAAGAAGGAACATGGAAAAGGGAACCCTCCCAGTGGCGGATTGAAACGGCCGGGGTGATGTGAGGGACAACGAGCCAATCGGGATGCAACCTTGCCGTCCACTTGAAAGCCCGAGATCAAGCAAGTCAGAACCTTTCCGTCCACGGAGGGAAAAGCCTTCCAAAAAGCGAAAGGGGGTACCAGCCAGGCGTTCCGGACCTCGTCACCTCGAGAAGTTGGAAGTGAAGCAAACAAGAAATCCGAAAAGATCAATGGAAGTTTCAAGGCAAAAAGTAAAGCAAGCACAACGAAAAAGTTTCGCGGGTCATCAGCGAAAATTCGACAGCAGCCCCAAGGGGTCAGTATCGGCGACAGGGCGGACACCTCCGAAGGGCCCACTGCCGCCAGGGCATCATAGGGGTAAACGGGATGGGCCAGGCTCAGCTGAGCCCAAAAAATGCAGAGGGCACATCAAAAAAGGTCATCAAAATTGAAAGTTCAAGTCTTGAAAAGAAAGGAGGGGTGGGGTTCAAAAAAGGGGGGGGAAAACGGAAACCAAACTATTGAAACCTCTCCAAAAGGGAACGACGCGTTCCAGGGCGGAAGCCGAAGTCATAAAAACAAATAAAGGGCACGATGAAGGAAAAAGAACAAAAAAAACTCGTACATGGAAACGGGGGGGAAGAAAGGGACCTAAAAATTCAACTGGGGGGGGGTGGTGGGGGGTGGGTCAAAAAGAAAAAAAAAAAACAGAAAACTAAAAAAAGGAGGTTTCTTGCGGGTGAAAAAAAAAAAGAGGAGTGGTTTCGCCAAAATGGGCCAACCGAGGGGCCATTGGGGACGGCCGGTTGCACGAAAGGGGAAAGAAAAGGACAAGAAAAGAGGAAAGAAGTGGGCAGATTTGGGGGGGAAAAAACTAACAGAAAGGTGGTCCAAAACCACACAAGTGGGACAGACCAACAAAAAGGGGGGGAAGGGAAAAAAACCAAAAGACTGACGAAAATCGGGAAAAATAGGTGTCGGGAGAGAATAAAAACGAAGGGGTGGAAAAGAACTACCAAAAAAAACGATCAAAAATCCAAAACGGGAAACCGGGGGCCAAACGAAAGTCACTCGGGTTCAAAAAAAGAAAAAAGGAAAAGAAAAAGAAAATTCAAGGGGGCACTCTTTGAAACCGCAAATAACGCCGGAGCCCCATCGAAAGAACCCCAGAAAGGGGGGGGTGAAGGACCAGGGTGTACGAAGGGCAGCATATCATGAAAAATCCAATGGGGAATGCAAGGAACTCGCAGACAGAAGAAAAAAAAAAGGGTGATACGAAAAAAAGATCGTAAGCTTCCCAAAGAAGAGAAGTGGGGAACAGTTTTGCGGAACTAAAAAAAGGGACAACCACGAAAAAAAGTGCCAACAATCCAAACGACAGGATAGTAAAAAAGGGAAACGAGATAAGAGGAAAACAAAAATCATCAAAGCAAAACAAAAAACGGAAAGAATAGAGGGGGAACAGAGCATCCCAGCAGGCTTCCCCAAATGGGCAATTCGACTCGGACCCCAAAGGAAGGAGGGGGGAAGGACTGCGGTATGAAAGTATCGCAAAAAGAGGGAACAAGAAAAAGAGGGGAACGGAAAAAACAGTCACCGACTCCTCTGAACCAATGAACCCAGAAAACAGAAATCAGAAGAAGGGGCTTTAAAAAAGAAAAAACTTTAAGCGCAGAAAGAAAGGAGTAAGAGGGGGAAAAGAGCGTCGAGAGAAAAACCAGCCATCGTGAGTGGGACGGGGGCGACGAAACAATGAAAAGTCTCAAAAAAAGGAAGGGGAAGAAGGGTCAAAAGAGGATAAGAACAACAAAAAAGGAAGAGAGTTAGAGAGTCCCAGAAAAAAGGGGAAGGGGAAACTCCACTAAAGGACAACTGCAGAAAAAGATTTAAGGGGGGGGGGGAGGGATGTTCAACAGCGGGGGTTTTTTTGGGTCGGGGGGGGGAACGAAGACCTGAAAAAAATGGACAGGGAAAACGGGGTAAAAAAAAACAAAAGAAGAAAGTCGAAAAGGGGGGAAGGGGGAGTTTAAGCATGTCGGTTTCCATGGGGGGCGAGAAAGAGGGGAGAAGCGAAAGGGGGACCAGTAGAGAACAACCGCCGCCGGGGGAAGCAGAGTGGAGTTCGGGAGATCCCAATTTGAGAACATGGAAAGGGGGGGGGCAGTCGGGAAAGAGGGGTAAGGTTGGGGGGGCAAGGAAATGAGGAAGGGAAATTAGGGTTAGTTGGGGCTTTCTTAGGAAAAGGTGGGCGTGGGAGTGTCAAGGGTTGGGGGGGGGGAGATAAAACGGGTTGGGGGAATTCGTGGGGGGGGGGGAAGGGGGGGGGGCAGAAAAGGGTGAGGGAAATTTAGTGGGGGGAAGAAGAAGGTCTGGACAAGGAAACTGGATACGGTGGGGGGACACGGTAAAAGTGCAAAAGGGATGGGAGTCAAAGAGAAGAACGCAAAGTTAAGGATCCTTATCCGGAGCAGAGGGACACCAAAAGAAGGGGGGGGGGGCGCAAAACCTCTGAAGAAAGGAAAAAAAAGGAGGGGGAGAATTGGGTCCATGGGGACGGAAGATGCCAAAAAACTGTCAGAAAAGGAGGAAATGCGGGGGGTCTTTTTTGAAAAGGGGGGAGGACGGGGGGGGGGAAAATATGGAGCTGGGGACAAGCGGGAGCCAAAAAAAAAAAAAAAAAAAAAAAAAAAATGAAAGGGTTCAAAAACAAAACGGTTGTCCGTCCGCGGGGGGGGGGGGTGGATCCCAAAAACCGAGAAGTATAACGGAACTTGGGGGGGGACATGAAAAGGGGGAAAGTGGGTTTGGAAAAAAAGCTGCCAACCTAAGGTGAGGCGGGGAGGGGGGGCAGGTGAACCGAAAATTGTTCTCAGGGGGTTGGCCCAGTTGGGGGACAGGAAAAAGAGACGGGGGGAAGAGGACAAACAGGTGAAACAGAGGGGGACGTGGGGGGGGGTGAGGACTTTTACGCTGACTTCAAAGGGAAAAAAAAACAAAACGGACCGGTAGCACGCTTGAAGGGTTGTTTTAAGGGGGGAAAAAACATCGGGGGGGGGGGGGCAGGGGAAATAGGGGCTAGGTCCCTGAGAAAACGGAAGGGAGAGACCATAGGAAGCAACTCGGGAAACGGTGGGGAGGGAAAAAAGGGGTAAAGGCAATAGTGGGACTGTTACATTGTGAAACGTGTCAGAAATCTCGAAGGATGTGAGGAAGGAGGGATTTATTTTCAGGGACAGGGGGTTTTGGGGGGGGGGTGAGGAGAACAAACCTTATAAAAAAAAGGTGGGTCAGAAAAAAGAGGAGGCGAAAAAAACCCCAGGAGGCAAGGGGGTTCAGGCAGAAGCAGGGTTGTTAGTCACTAAACGCTCCAGGAAGGGGGCGGGGGGGGAAAGGGAAACGGGGAGCGGGGGTTGCTATATGCTCTGGTTCAGGTCACTCGGAACGCGAAGGGGAAAAGTGGGGGAAGAACAAAGGGGGGTGGGGTGGGGGGGGATGGGGAAAGGGTTGGGGAGGAAACAGAAAGGGATTATCCCAGACCTTTGTGAGGTGTAAACGAGAAAATGGGAGAGGGGAAAAGAGTTGGGAGTGGGGAGAAAAAAAAAAGGGCCCAATGAAGGTTTAGGATCATGGGAAAGCGTCTTTCAAGGGGACTTCATGGTCCGTAAATGGGATAACTTCCAGAAAATATGGTCATAAGAGGAGGGAAAGGGGAACTGGAAAGAGTGGTCTTGTGAAGGGGGGATTGTTAGAGGAACAAATTTACATTTAAAAAAGGAAAAAACCCTTGAGAGTCTGGGGCACAAGTTTCCACAGGGACTGGGGGGGGTAAGATTTTTGGGAAGTTGTGAACCTGGCGCAAAAAGAAGAAAGCCAGGGGGAGGGGGTTCTCTCGAGTGTGGAAGAACCGGGAAAGGTGGGGAAAAGGGGAGAACGGCTTGAAGGTTCGTTAGACAACCAACAGGAAGGCAGGTGCAGAAAAATCCACCGTCGCTTCAGAATATTTTGTGTTTGGTTGGGGGGGGTGGTTTTTTTTTGTTAGGTTTGGTTTTGGGTTTTTTTGTTTTGGTTTTTGGTGTGGGGGGGGGTTTTTTTTTTTTTTTGTTTTTTAGTGAGGGGGTTGCGTTTGAGGATTTAAGCAAAACCACCAGCGGAGGATAAATGGGAGCAAAAAAAACGCATGGTCGGGTGCAGGGTCACGCCTGTCAGCTATTGGTCAAAAAAGATGTTTTTTGTAAAATTCAGATGGTGGACGCTGAAAAATTAAGGTGGGGGGGCTTGTGCCATGAACGGAACGCACATGGGGGGGGTACAAATTCATTCGTGGGAAAATTAAAGGCCTCCTTTTTAGGGGGAGAAAAACGATGTTGTGGTTTTTTTTGTGGTTTGGTTTAAAGAAGGGTTTTTTAGAAGGAAGGGGGGGGGCGGGCAAGCCTCAGGGCGGTCCCCTTCGGGTAAGTTTTTGGTCACAATCGGACGACATACTAAAAAAAAAGGAATTGGGGGTTTTGTCGTCTGGATAAAAAAGGCCGTGGAGGCCCTCCGGGGGCCGTCCGTGTCCGGGAGGATAGAAAATAGGAGCAACACAAGGGAGGAGGGGGAGAGAATAAAACACCAGACAAGTAGCTCCTCCTAAAAAACCATCAGGGGGAAATTGCTAACCCTGAATGACAAAATGCCCCTAGCATATCTGGGGCAACGGAATCCGGCAGTGGACAGGCTCCTGGAAGGAAAGGTGGGCCCAAACAGCGGAAGATGTTTACTCCCCCGGGAAAAAAAAGAAACAGGGTGCGCCCCCCAGGGAGCGTTCGCACACCCAAGTGCCAAAGGAAACCAGTGGAAAAAAAAGGTTAGCACACCTTAAGAAGGAAGGGAAAAAATCTTGCAATCGGAAAGGGGCCTCCAGAGGGGGAGCCGCAGGCTCAGCACAGCCCCGAAAATCCCACACCGCTTGACAAAGGACCCTAAACACATCACGAAGGGGGAAAACCAGACTCCACAGAGAGAGGTACTGTTTTTTTTTCCGCCAGGGGACCTGGTACGTGGGCTCAACAAAAAAACAAAAGAAGAAGCCGACAGCTCAAAAAAAAAAAAGCCGGCCTGGTCCCAACGAAAAGACTCCAACGCCAGGGCTCATCGTGTCGCAGTTCACCCAACAAAAAAGCTTACGTTACCCAACAAAAAAGAATGGACCGGAAAAAAACGCCTAACTCCGTTTGCTGATGTAGGGCGGGTGGGGGAAAGCGAAAAGAAGAAGCCATGAGCGGCCACCCCGAAAGGACTGGGGGGGAAGCCCCTATCAGGTGCCCGTCCAAGCCCGCCTTTTCGTGGGGCCGGGGGTACACCAGCCTCCGGGCTCCTTGTGGAGTGGGTCCCTCCGAAAACTACTTGACCTCCGGACATTCTACCGGGGGACCACAATAAAGGGGGACTCTGGGGAAAGTTCAAGGGAAAATGCCATCATCGCCACACCACTTGGGGGAAATGGTTTCGGGGGAACGAAAAAAAAGAAATCAGAAAAATCCCTGTTCCGTAGAAGAAACAAAATTCGCGGGGAAAAAAAACCCCTTCACCACAGGGACAGCGCAGGGACTCACTTCTAACAAAGGGAAAAAAAAAGGGGGTTAAAGAACCTCCGAAAAACGCGCCCAAAATTCAAGAAACAGAGCCAATTAAGGAAGACCCGCGGCAAACGGGTGTAATGGTACGACGGTAAATTCGAAGCTTTTTCCCTCCCAAAGATAGCCGTCATGTCTGATTAGAGGATCGATCGATGCCGCAAAAACGGGCCCAGAAAGTAATGACCGAAACCTAAGAAAAAGTCAAAAAGGCGACGACCGAGTGTAAGAAATATTTACGCGGGAACGTCCCGACCCCCTAAGAGGGGGGTTGTTCCAAAGATAAAACATTCCCACTGTGCCGAAAAGGGGGGAAAAAACGCCGCAACAAGGTTTTTAACGGGACAGAAATGGGACGGAAAATGGGGGACGCGAAGGGGAACAAACTCGCCGACGTGCCAACGGTGTAAAAAAAAGAATAATCCAAAAAAACGAATTCAAAAATGCCTTACTCACACCGAAAACGGCACTTCGGCCCCGGGTGATTTCGGAGGAAGCCAAGCCAAAAAAAACCAACAACTTCGGGAAGTCCCACCGAAGCCAAGTCAAACCGCAAGAAAAGGGCCGTCGGCCCCAGAGAAAGGTTAAACGGCACGCCAGTTTAACTCATGTGGCCATGCCTACGCAATTTGCCCGAGAGCCCCGGAACCCCAACAATGTACTGCCATTGGACGCAGTCAGATCGCTCTCCAAGTCCCAGACGGAACCAACCGGGACGCCAGCTCTCGGGGGGACGGTAAAACGAAAAAAAAAAAAAACAATCAAAACCGTGGGAACCCGAAGGCGGGAGAGGGCGAAACATACGCATCCACTGAACGAGAATGAAAAAAAACGCAATCCTGCACAAAAACGTGATATTTCAGGAAACGCCCGATAGAAGAACATTCCATCACCGCGAGTGCAGCAAAAACGCAGAAGAAGATCTTGCCATAACATAGTCAAAAGAGGAACCAGAAAATTACTCCACAGCTAGTCCCGTCGCAGGGAGGGGAGGACATGCCGCGCATAGCGGCCAAAAAAATAGCCTCGGGGGACTTCACTTCGGACATGAAACGAAATCGGTCACAACATCAGCGACGGCCTTCGCACGTTAAGGCGGAAAAACATTCAGCCAAAAATAGTATACGCGATCATCAGGTCAAGCGAAAAAGACAACGTCGGGTGAGGAGAGCAAGGGACGCAGGGGGGCCACAGGCAGCTCTTTAAGCGCGCTCACCAAAAAGAGCTCTAAAAACCAAAACAAAACTTATTGAAACAAAGAGAGAGGTTGAAAAAAAGCGATCGTGCGCCTTTCCCCGTTCAAAGAGGCGCACGAAAGGGCGTGCGATTTCCGACCAAGGAGATATTTTTTTCGCGAGCGCCCCCCTGAAAGGGATTCCGACTTTGTCCACGCGAGGCCAGAGAGGGGGAGAAATTCTTGTTTTCGAAGAAAAAGGAAGGCAGAGGGAGATTCTCATGCCCTTATGAGCGGCATGGTAACCCGCCGGCCTCTACCGGGAGGCATTAAGAGGTCGGACGCCCCATTTTGGAACATTGAGGTGCAGGGCTCGTAACCTCCCAGGGAAGGGGTGGGTCTGCAACTTCGCTGTATGTCGTCGAATGAAGGCGGGCGTAGTTGGGGGCGGAAATTTCCGGTTGGTGGCAGGGGATGGCGGTCCACAGCGGTGGGGGGGCCGGTTGTAGGCGAAAAGTTAATCAATTGCCTCACCCCTTCGAGGTCGGCGCTGTGACTAAAAGCCTTTCTAGGACGGGTGGATGCCGCCCCGCACGCCAGGCCTGGAGCAAAAATCCAAGAATGGAACAATAAAAGGGGGGGTTGCGACTAGCCGAGATGACGTAAGGCGGCCTGAATAATCCGAAATTGTCGACATGTTCGACGCGGTGCCCAGCATCTTCGGGTTGGGCGGGGACGTGGTTGGATAAAGTGGGGGAATCTCAAAAGGGGACGCGTCGGGCGGGGGGATTAAGTTAGTGTTCAGCAGAAGGCGAGTTCCGTCTCGGTTGTGACGTGGGCGAACAAGCAAAATCATGAGGACGTGGTGGGGAAACAATAGTTAGGTTTTAAAAAGACGGAGGAGAACGGGCGTCCATGCTAAAAATCAGAGTAATTGTGCGTCTTGTGGGGGGAACCCAGTTGGCAAAGGGAAAAAAAAAAGAAAAGCACGGTGGGGCAATCTCGGGGGAAAAAGACAGTATGGGGGGAGGGGGGTTAGTACTTGAGCGGACCCCTTCTGTTTAGAACTCCGGGCCTGGACTAATTGTCACGGAGGTTTGGACCGCAGCGAAAGGTTTGAGGCAAGCGGGAGATGCCAGAAAAAAGATGGTCGAGCATAGGGACGCGCTCATCGAGGCCGTTTTCGGTAGAGGGGAAACCAGCTCCAATAAAGGGGGGACGCGTAACAATTGGTTGGAACAGGGTTAAAAAAACCCGGGCCGCAGGGGGGAATGGTTGTGCTGTGGCGGCGGGCCAACGCACTGGGGTTTTTTTGGTCGAGCCCTTGAACATCATGGGGTGTTTGCAAAGAAAACAGGGCGCACCGCAGCAAAAAATCGATTGTTGTAGTAGAACCCCCGCGGTGCTTACGGGCGAGGGAACCAAGGGTCAGGGTGCGGCACCAGCGCAACCAGTTTTCAAAGTGGGTGGGGGGATGTGATGTGGGGGCACATCTCAAGACGGACCCAATGGTGATTTTGGGCGCATGAATGGCCCGCGAAGTTTGTGCGCAGACAGGTAACTTAAGGGAAAAAAAAATCGGCGGCAGAACTGGTTCCTTAAGTACGGGAACAAAGCCTTCATAGGGGCAGATTCAAAAAAGAAATTGGGGATGGACGGAGCTGTATTCTTCAGTGGGCAGGAAACGACGCCCAGGAAGTCCTCCAACTGGTGAAAAGAGGAGCCACGGGCCCGCCAATGTTGGTGACCCGGAGCTTTTCCGTAGTGTTCAGTGAACCGAAGAGGAGAGAAAAGAGAAAAGGAAAAGATGGCGACTGAACATGAAAAAATCAGACTACCTTTAGGGGTTTGAGCTCTAATCTGGGGGGGAAAGCAAGGTTTGTGATCAATTCTTTCGATATCAATCAACCGAGTCCGGGACTGCCAAAGCAACCGGAGGTGGGGTACAGCTTTCAAAAAAAAAATCTAATAACTAGTCTTTTCTCACTACCTTTTTCACACAAAAATAAGGATTTTGTTTGTTTTGGTGTTTTTGTTTTTTGGTTGGGTTTTTTTTTTTTCTTGGTTTGGGTATTGTTTGGAGATGGGGGGTGGGTGTGGTTGGGTATTTTTTTGTGGCCTTTTTGTTTTTGTTGGAGAGACTTGGGGACGGGGGGTGGGGGATGGTTGTTGACGTGGGTTCGGGCCACCGGTCTTCGCGCCGCTGGGGTCTGCAACGCGGCCGCGGGGGGCCAGGTCGTCTCCCATTTCAAAGATCCAGTTCGAGGGAATTGAGAGCTAACAGTTGGTTTTGGAAGTGTTGCAAAGAAAGCGGCGAAACGGATCGCATGTGGGGGGGGGGCGCCATTCCATTGCGGGCGGTAAAGGGCCCGTTATTTATGAAAAGATTTTTTTTTTTCGCGGGAGGCTGGTTGTCCCGCCGGATGTAGCTCTGCGGCTTGGGAATTGTTGGGGCAGGATTTACTAAATACCAGGAAGTTTTGGGTGGCGGGTAAGGGGTGTCTCCGGGAGAAAA
>Ga0179591_1374248_pt1 | contig 10530 bp, 15 predicted proteins | sample CZOMad2_1_08_16f_FD_182891 | JGI IMG/M metagenome (GOLD analysis project Ga0179591, IMG submission 182891) | Vadose zone soil fungal communities from Angelo Coast Range Reserve, California, USA - CZOMad2_1_08_16fungal (PacBio error correction) | ecosystem: Environmental > Terrestrial > Soil >...
CTGGAAAAATAGAAGGAAAGAAGGCCATTTGAGCACGGGGAAAGAATTTCCACTGGAGAGGAAAAAGGTGGTGGGGCTAGGGGAAGTCAAAGTCCATCAAGCAGACCGCTTTAATAATTTGCACTGGGAAAAAAGACAAGAGCGCGGGATGGGAAGGGACAAGAGGGAGGTGGGGGAGGGATATGGGAGGACAATTTTCGTGTTACGAAAACTGGGGGGGGGTGGAAAAAGATTAGGAATCTTAAGGGGGGACAGATGGGAGGATCATTATGTAAGGGTAAGCAGGGTCTGGTTTATCCTAGCTTGGTATGAAGTTAAGAGGGGTAAAAAGTTCCGTCCCGAAAAGAAAGGTTGAGAAGGAGTAGGGAGAGGGGGTTCTTTGTAAAGACGAAGGAAGGCCACAGCACGAGAATAGGGGGGTCTTTTTAATTAATCGGGAGGAACCTCAGTGGCGAAGGAGGGAAGGGGGGAAATCGGTTGGATGAGAAGATAAGCTACAAGAGAATGTTGGACTACGCGGGGGGAGGAAGATCAGGGTAAAGAGAAAAGTTCAGGCATTGAGGTCAGCAAAAATTAAAAAAAAAAAGGGCACATCTCTAGAAAAGGCTGATCCACTAGGAGGCTAAAAAGAAGGAAAGGGGGACAAAAGCTTCCGGACAATCAGAGAACCACGCTGGACTGGGTTATGGGAGACACTAATCCGTTGGAGTGTACAGCGGAAGAAAGCGAACAATGATACAAAGACATAAGACGAAGGGAAGATTACAGACCCAAAGGAGGGATAGGAAAGAAATGCTAAGAGGACAGGGAATATGTTGGGATGGGAGATGAGACAGAAGGGGGCTTGAAGCAGGGATTGCTACGAGGGGAGAGGACTTTTTGCGAGAAGAATAGGGGGAAAATACTATGACGAAACCCCCCCGATTCTACTGTGAGTCTCTTCTACAACCGTGAGGCAGAAAAATTGTGTGTGGAGACGAGAAAAAAAAAATGGGTCTTGGAACCCTCCCTGGGCGGGATTGGTCAAAACCGGCACGAAAGAGAGCAGCCCTTGAGGAAGTGTGGCCTCGATATGTCTTTGAAAACGCGCCCCTGGAGGCAATCCGGAAACGGAAGGAAGTCTGAAAGAAAGGAGGGAGCAGTTGCCATAAGGGTACCCCAGCAACACGGGGGCGGTGGGGAAAACATCTATTAGGAAATGGGGGGTTCTACTAACTGAGAAATGGGGAGAACCCGTGGGGGAATGGTTCAGTTTCTGGAATATGGTGGAGAGATAAAGGGCGATTAAGAGACAATAATGTACATTTTGATGAAGAGGGGGTAGGTGGAATTTGTATAATTTGGGAGAGGGGAGGGGATACGGGGGGAGAGGTGGGGGGGGGGCCTACTGTAGGGGAAGTAGAAAATAACACTTCTCGGGGGAAAAGTGGGCATGCAAATTTCGGGGAGTGAAAGGACGGAAAGGGGGCAGCGATCTGTGACGGGCGAGGAACATGCCGAGAGGGATGAGTAATGGAGCAGGCGCTTCATGCCGTCGATGAAAGGGCAACATGGGAGAACTTCTCGTCCCGAGGGGCATTTGATCCAAGATAGGGAGATGGTGGGGACGACTTGGGGGGGGGACGGGAAGAAAAAAAAAAAAAAAAAAAAAAATGTCTGTCGCAAAGCACTGCGGCGACGAGGATACTTTGCCGGGGAGCAGAAGGGAAACGGGAGAGCAGCTCAAAGAGGGAGATCAGGGAGCAGGGCCCTGTGCGGAAAAGAAACGCTGTTGCGGGCCAAGTACTGTGGAAACACAGGGAATGCAAGAGCTAAGCAGGGACGATCAAAGCTGGCGAGGATTCTGGGAAAAGACAATGTTCATCATTTAAGGGAAAGTCAAAAGAGCATCATGAACGACGAAAAGGACAGGAGAGGCGAAGGGGCGTCCAGGCCTCTGGGCGGGCCTAGGGGCACTCGACCTGCGACTCCATGCATATGTCTAGCTCAAAAAAAAAGAGAGTATTCACGATATAGATAGGGAATAAATTAATTTGACAGTTGTGAAGACCGGGGCAAGGGTATGCCCTGGGGCCGCCGCCCGCCGGCAAGAAGAATAAATGCTGGACTTGAAGGATTAGTCTCTCCGGGGGGAGGGTTTCACTTAAGGGGCTGACCGGGTCGGCAAGAGTCGACAGCTTGGGTAGCGCCCCTTCTGCCAGCGGATATGAAAATGGGGGGAAGCTGAAAGAAACTTTGCACCATAACGGATATCAGCAACTCAGGACAGGCAAGTTCTACTGGACGACTTTGGGGATGCTGGCTCCCATGCTGAGACAGGGCAGGATTTTGAAGAGCCGTCTAGAACGGAAAATTGCGAAACAAAGAAGCAAGCAAATGCCAAATCCATTAGGGGGAAAAAGCGACCAAGAGCTGGAGCAAATCTCCAGGTCAAAGGAGGGAATAGTTGATCCATCTTTCCTGGGACCAGTGTCGGTTCCACGACACCTCAAATGACGCCGAACAAGGAATGAGGGGGACGTGGAAGCGGCACGCAAGGAACATATCCAACACATCAATCCCTGTGGGATCACCTCTAGAAGGGGATTGCCTTACCAAAGCAAGGGGTACACAAACCAGAAGATCACTTCACACGAAGGCTTGGCCAATTATCAGCAAAGAACTACATTATAACTAATGCACATTACCTGGATCTTAGGCAGAAGGTGGTAACAAAACACGCTAGGGAAAGGAACCGAAAAAGCCAACCGGCGTCGGGGATAGGAGGGAGACACCCAGGCATCACGGGGACTACAAGCAGAAGTTGCACACAGATAAGGTTCAGGGGGGAATGGGGAACCAAATCAGGGGAGAACTATCGCATCACAGGCAGGCCGGCCAATTCGGCAAGAAAGGACAAGGGTGAAGATGTGGTCAACGCATACTATAAGGCGACAAACATAGGGAGCTTGATATGCCAGGGTCTCCAGAAACTTAAAACATAAGAGTGGCCACAGGGGGGAGCACCACAACATGAATGGGTGAAAAAAGCACCAAAACTTTCGAAGAGGAAGAAAAGTAGCTGGACTGGAAGAGCGGGGTAGTGGTCCCAGGCTTCTAAAAAAGGCGATCCAAAGGGATTCAGCATGAACAGGAACGCTCGTCACGAGGACACCGAAGGGTCTCATCACCCAGAGAAAAGGATATCCTCTCATCCGCACGTAAAGGAAAGGGAACTCAATCATTGTGATAGATGCCTGCGTATGCATTGACGTCAGAGGGGCTTGATTTTATACAGGTAAACCCGACTAAGTGGGAGAACAACAGCAAAAGGCCCAGCAGTGTGTCCGGGGCCCAAAGAGAGGGGAAAAAAAGAATGGACGCACTAACTCAGGATAGCCGCTCCTCGGGGGGGATATACCGCAAGATCAAAAGCAGGGGCCTGGCTAATGTGGTGCTGAGCAGGATGATTTTTCGCTTGAGAGAATATCCAACTGGAAGGAATAACAAATAAGAGAAAACAGTAGAGAGTAAGAAGCTAGGAGAAACACTGCCCTGCCGACAATTCGCAAGAGGCGCTCGATGAGAATAAACGACCAGAACCTATGTAGTGAGCCTGGTGGGGGGGGACAAGCCGTCACAAAGGAGAAAAACAAGATCAAACGCCCTGCGCAGTTGACCAAAGAGAGCAGCCTGGAAATAAAAAAAAAACCGCGAGACGCATAGCTTCGAGGCCATCCAGATCTAAAAAAAGGGGTGTAACAAGGTCATTTCTCCTATGGGAGCGTGGGCGTCAAAGAAAAGGGGGTGTCGAATAAGGGGAACCAGAACATGAAAAAGGACAAAAACTTAAATCCTCTTTGAGCATACCCTCCAGTCGCTGGGGGCGGTAACAGTATTACCTCACACTGAGACTGCTTGATTTACTTCACAATATGACCCAAAGGGGGGGGCAAAGAAAAGGACTCGTGATGATTAACTGGACAGAGGAAAGTGCGATTGACCAGATCTCACCCAACAACGGAGGGAGGGAAAGATGATCACTGAATCCTTACATCCAAGTGGATACCAAAAAAGATTGAAAATTCCACTGAAGAGTAGGGGAGGCTGAAATTTGGGATTGGAAAGGAAAAGTCCATCAAGCCAAGGTGGGAACTAATGGCAACTAAAACCGAATGGCGGCGGGATGGAGTAAAAAACGGGAGTTGCCGCTGTATTGGGATAGGGAAATTTTCTGGTGATATGACATTAGCGCCAAAGGTGGGGGTTGCGGGGAAAAACTAAACGCAGCCATAAGCAAAAACCGCCGTAGGATGACAGTTTGACATCTTGAAACATGGATGGAATCGAGGGGGGAGGGGGTTCAGAGGCGCAACGGGGGAGTCTTGGGAACCACCGGAAAATAAGGAAAAAATACGAAACGAGGAAGAAACAAAGTTGGGTGGCGGGGGGAACAGAAATAAGTATGCCCACAAAAAAATAAAAAGCACTAGCATATACTGGGCAGTGAAGAAGAACAGAAAATTGAAACAGGGACCAGCCGGGTGTGGGGAAAAAGAGGCTTACTATATCGAGGCATGTACTCATCTTTGTTTAAAAGGAAGGGGGGGGATAAAGCTAACATGCAAACACAGCAAAAATCGCAACGTACCAAAAAACGGGTCAGTCCAAGCAAGTATCCACGGCTGCGAAGGATAGTGCGAAAAAAAGACCACTCTTCAACGCCAGGAACCACTATGGGAGGAGTGTGGGACAACTCTCCGGGGAGGGCCCGGAGATAAAAAGCCCGAAGGAAAGCATAAGGAAGCAGTTAAAATTACACCACATGATTTATATTAAAAGGAAGGCTAGAAGCCCGGCAAAAATTGGGATGGTTGGGGGGGGGGGGGGGAGGATCGGAAGGGACGAAGGGGAGTGCCCCAAAAAAAAAAAAAAAGACTTTACGCAGCGGCTGTTGATACTGAAAAAGGGGAAATCGGCGGGGGGGAGGGCGGATACTGGGACACTACTTAGGGACGAATAAAAAAAAACCGGGGGTTCTGAGGGGACGTCGAACGGACACCGAAAATCAATTATAGGGTGAGATGCTCACATGGAGAAGGGGGCAAATCCTGCAATGAGTGGATGTAAGCACAACCGACTACGGGAATAATCAACTCAGATCATAAAAAAAAGGGGGGGAAAAAAGCAGAGAGAGAGGTGCGGTGACCAACTCGTGAAAAGCGGGGCAGTTGTAGGCAACGCTAAAAACCGGCAAGAACAGGAAAACAGGGGAGCAGAGGGGGGGGGGGGACCACATAGGGAACCGGCCAGCACCCAAATGGGGAAGGGGTGGGGCAAAAGTGAGATGGATTGGAGTGAAAGGGAGACCTTGCAAAAGTAAATCGGAAACAACTACTGCATGGAAAAAAACAGTCTTTGGGGGAAGGGGTTGGCGCGGATAACAAGGTAAGGAGATCAAGGGAAAGGTTGCATTGGGAGAAAAATAAACCTATTGAATTGGGATAAGGTTTGGTGGGAAAAATTATTTGAACAAACCGAATGAGGAAGGTGGTGGACAAAGACAGGGGGGTAAGGCAGGGAAACTGAACAAAAATGGCACGGGCATGGGCATGACAGGGCATTCGTGAAAGGGGCACGGGCGATCTGTTTGCACTTTCGTGCGCTTGAGATCACATGAAAAAACCATCGGAAACGTGGATGGCTCAAAGGAAAAAACGGACAAATCCTGCCGATGACGGCCCAGAGAAAGGTCTCAGAGGGAAACCGCTAAGAAGAGGTGAGGTCAAATCGTGAGGGGGAACAAAAAAGCATTGGACCTCTTGAGAATTGCCGCAAGGTCTGGAAAACTTCTCTCAAGGGGGAAAAGAAAAAAAACAACCACAGCCTTTGCCAAAAAGTCGGGAACAAGGGGACCTGCTCAATACAGGGAGATCAAGGAGAAAAGAAAACTGAGGAAAAAAAAAGGGAAAAACCAGCGAGCAAGTTGAAGAGCCATCTTGAGGCAGAGAAGGCAAAAGGTCATCAGAAACACTTTGAGGCGGGTGAGGACACCGTGAAGGCACATTCCTTGAAATACAGAAGCGGAACGACGAAAACGAAGGCGGAAGCCGGAGGATGGTCCGAAGGCTAGCGGACGTAAAGGCCTTACCGATCACCTTGGGAAACTGAACGACCCCCGATCAAGGACATATAAAAGAAAAAAAAAACAAACGGGAGGGAAAAGGTCCGAAAAAGGGTCCGTTTAAGGTGGTGGGTCCAAAGGGGCCTCCAGAACAGTAAGGCAAGGAAGTTCAATTCGCCCAAACGAACCTATATAATGTGTCCTGAAGGTAGAACGTCATAGGGTCTAAAAAAAAGATAGGGTTCTCAAAAATAAAAAGGGGGAAAAAGATTCGACAGCTTGATCGTCGCCCTTAAAGCGCTGGAACGGAACCAAAAGCGGAACAAAGTATTGAACGCAAAAGAAAATGCGAAGAAAGAAAAGGGCATTGCGAAAAAAAAACCCTGTTCAGAGGTAAAAGGAGAAAGTTGCCGGGAGCAAACGGGGTGGGGGGCGCCGGAGAGGAGAGATTGATTGCAGACCGAAGGCCGGCATGAACAACAAACGAAAAAGAAGCCACACTGGAGCAAACAGAAGAAAAAACGGAGGAAGCAACTGTCCTGGGGCACAAAGGTTTTTTTGTCATCACGGAATTAAGCCGACCGCAAGAGCCGAAAGGAATGGAGAAGAAAAGCCTGAAATGTTGATCGATAAAGAAAAGCAAAGCATCGGAAATGCCAGCCGCGGAAAAGCACTGTGGGAAGCCATTAAAAAGAAAAATGGTGTGGGTCCTTACCTGCGCATAAAGTAAGGGGGAGGGGAAAACCACCAGAATAAGGAAAAGGCAAAGACTTACTTGTACAAAAAAACTAAAGTTCAATCAAAATGCACATGCACTTGAGCTTGCGCGTCCTTTGGCGCGCAACCCCGGGCTTCAAGCAACCACAACCCACCGGCGACTGGGTAAACAAGGCAAAAGGGAACGGAGGCCGTCAATAAGGCAAAGGACAGGGCACGAACGGGGGGCCAAACAGATACCATGGTCAATGCAGGGTTCAATGGGCAACTCATGCTCCCATATAGCCAAGAAAGGTCAAAGGGCGCTTAAACCGGGACAGAGAAAAAAAAATATAGCGAGGAGGGGAAAACAATTCATGAAGGGTTGTGGGAGAGCCAAAGTGATAGGATGAACGTTGGGTGGCGGAAAAAACGCAGAAATGGCAACGAATTCAAGTGGGGGAGGTCATCTCCCACAACAGAGTAAGGGGGGAAAACGGAAAACCGTTGCCGGGGACGAAAAGAGAACTAAGAGGAGTCAATCGACATAGTAGTGGCCAGTACTGGGCCGCCGGGGACAAGGCTATCCCCGGACGGGTGGAGGCATGAACCCGGCGGAAAAAGAGGAAAAGCAAACGCAATCTCCCGACAAGCAAGGAACTCAAAGAAATAATGCCGGCCCAGAAAAGCTGACCAGAATATCAATCAGGGTGTGAAATGGATAGGACTGCGTAATAGGATTAGGGGTCGCTTGATTGCTGAAGGGAAAACAGGACGTGGCTCCCACCGAACAGTAAAAAAAGGGGTGGACCAGGTCCCCGAGGAATGAAAGAAAAGTAGTCTAAGATCTCAGGGACACATCCTCGTGGATAAAAAAATGGGAGATCAAACTTGAACCTGGGAGTCGACGCAATGAATGAGGGGGGAAGAAGAATCCTAGAACCTGAGTGCAACAAACATCAAAACAAAGCGGATACCCGCAGAGCTAGATAAGAAGCTAAAATCCAACAAACCGGCTGCAAAAACTCCTCAATGCGCCCTGAAGGGTATATCAAGGATCATCACGAAAAGAAATATGCGAAAGGAAAAGGCCGGGGGGGGGGGGCAAGAGCGTCGAGGAAAAGGACAACACATCGCCATAACCGCGCAACTTACTCCGAGCGTGAGCTAACGAAGCCGGGAATAAGCAACAAAGGAAAAAATAAAAAAGAAAAACCTCGGGGGAAAACAGAATGATCTACGTCAAAAGAGAAAAAGAATGGCTAAGATGGCGGCGTAAGGCTGGTAAAGACCACAAACAAATTGTCGAGGAAGATAATCACAAACCCTAAGGACCGCACTTGAGCAGCACGCTGGGGGAAAGTACTAGCGGCCAGCGGCTTGGCTGGGTTCCAGTGAAAAAAATTAGACCCCAGGAAGGCTGCTTAAAAAGGCTTGTAACTGGGGGCATCAAGAACACAAAGTGGCACCCCCCTCATGCCTTGGAAGTGGAAAATGATGAACGGCATAAGGGATTAGGCAGGATCCGGACCATATCCTCTCTAAACAAAGAGGAAAGGAGGAGAGTGCTCACTATATCCCAGAGAAAAAGAGAAAGTTCAGGGGGACCACTGAAAGAATTAGGCGGTCGTATGGGTAGTGATGCCGGAGTCCATCACACAGCGATGTCGGTAATAGGGAAAGAACATCCAGCAGGAATGTATTGGTAAGTGCAAATGCTGAGGGGCGGAGAGGGTGGGAATGGGAGGGGCAGGTGACACAAAGGGTGGTGGTGGGTGTCTGACCAGCAAATAAAGGAAACCAAATATTCTAACCTGAAGTGGGGGCAATTAAGCGAGGCATGGAGGGGAAAACTGGTTCTGGTGGAAATCAGCGGACCGGTGGAGGTCGGCTGGAAAAAGGGAGGGAAGAAAACGCCGGCGGGGAAAAGGGGGGAAAAGTGCGTGGAGAATGGGTTTGAAAAATTAAGTGTCACCCAACAAAAAAAACAGGCAAGGCACGATCAGAATTGTCTGAGAACAGCGAGGAAGCAGGCGAGTGAGCAAGCCAACGGTTTTGTGTGGGCAGCTAAAAATATGGTCTGACGAGACAAGGCGGGTAACCTGGGGATGAGTAGCAAAAGGAGGGTATATGAAACAACCAGCGAACAAGTTCAGGCATACTCAAACATTACCAGGAGGATATCCAAGCGGAGTATCCACGGAGCTGGAGGACTGAAGTGCGCCAGACAAGAAAAATGCACTAACAGGACAGTACACAAACGATGGGGACGGGGATTGTGGAGGCAGGGGGGGGGGGGGGGGGTGGGGGGGGCGTGACCATAAAGGAATAAGGAAACATCACCGACCTGAGAACAGGCTAATACGAAGGGAAGGCCGGGCAACCAAAAAGTTGATGTTCAGAGCTATGCTCAGAAAAAAGAAGGAGATTTTGTTGGGGGGAGAAGGCAAGTAGGCTAAGGAAAATCCCTCGTTGAACAAGGGAGACACGGGTCGGGGAGGGAGCGGGAGAGGGGGGTCCTTTTAAAGAATAAGAAATACTCCACTACTGTGCGAGCATAAATCACAGAGATAAGGGATAACTTTTCGACCCACCGGAAAAACATTAGGGTGGGCTGCGAAAAAAGGGTTTCAATATAAAGCCATCCCTGCGTGCTGGAGGCACAACCGAGACCGAAATCACAAAGACCGAAAACACTGATGCAGTTAAAAACAGTATCGCTATATGCGTTGGAAAACTCGTGGAACCGGGATGGTAATAAATCTCTACTTGCGAACCGGCAGAGTCAGTCTAGAGGGGGGTTTTGAAATTGAAAAAAACACACATGTGGGGTAGGTCAGTGGGGGGGGGGGGACAACCCAGAACGAGGTGGAGTGCAAGATTGGCCGGAGGAGAAAGAAATCGTATAACGAAAAGTAAGAAAAAAAGCGGAAGAGCTGTGTGTGGAGAGGGAGAAAAGGCGCTGGATTCAGGGGGTAACATTTTGAAGACTGGTGAGTTAGAGTGCAAGAAAAGAAGGCCAAACCCAATGGGGAGGAAAAAAAGGGGGGTGGGAAAATTATTAAGAAGAGGATCGCAGGGAAGAAAACTCAACAGGCTGAGGCAGGAAAATTGGCGGGGCGCGGAAAACTGGGCGATGAAAGAATAGTGCGCGGGATCGATCAACGCCGAGGCCGGTGCGGGCCATTACAACTGCCTGGGAGAAGGATCGGGAAAGAAAGGAAAAAGGCCGGAAAGATGACCTTGAAAAAAATAATGGTCGTCGGGCTAAAAACTCTCAGGGTAATATTTCTCCAATCGGGCGAGGGAAATCATTTGCTCTTGGGGCAGGGGGCCGGAAGGGAAGAAACAAGAATCTGCGTCGCTAGACGTGCGTACAACATCCTTTACGGGAAGATTGACCTTAAAGCCTCTCAAACTGAAAGGGGGGGAAAGAAGAGATTAGCAACTGTGAGGGGGTGCCTGAGCACGAAACGAAAAAAGGCTGTGGTCAATTTAATCTGGAGATTACAAAGTGGTTCATAGAGATGGCAAGAAATTCGAAAAAATCAAAAAGGAGTCGAATCGGGGGAGGGGAACCAGAGGGAAAAAATAATGAGAAGGACTTCAGAATACCATCTGCACGAGACGACACTTCTTAGCCAGTATGATGGCCGGCGACCGGAAGGGAAAAGGAAATAAGCAGGGGAAAAGATTGGAAAAACTGAAATCGGGAAAAAACGGAACTCGGC
>Ga0179591_1385882_pt1 | contig 10530 bp, 11 predicted proteins | sample CZOMad2_1_08_16f_FD_182891 | JGI IMG/M metagenome (GOLD analysis project Ga0179591, IMG submission 182891) | Vadose zone soil fungal communities from Angelo Coast Range Reserve, California, USA - CZOMad2_1_08_16fungal (PacBio error correction) | ecosystem: Environmental > Terrestrial > Soil >...
TCACCGTCCACTTATAAAAAAGGGGCGTCGATTTGACCTCCACTTTCCAGGGGCTTCGAAGGGATGATCGCGTTTGCACTCAGAATTCCAAAACAAAGAGGTTCATCAGTCGCATTTCTCTCAACTAGACAAACGGCTCTTGATACAATTCTCAAAAAAAGAATGTCTGCAAGCTACAAGCTGATGGAAAAAAAGACGTTTTTCCAGGCCGGGCGATCCGCCTGCTAGCGAATCGACTTCCGGGAGGGAGAGGGCAAGTAAGGAATAGAAAACTGCCGACAAAACTTCGTTAGGCTGGCACCCGCATGAGGATCCCGTGACTTAAAGCCTCAAGTGAGGAAGCGGGCATCTACAGTGGAGGTCAAAAGAAGGGAGGAACTTCGAAACGAGTAAATCTTCGACTCACCGACCCGGCAGGAGTATCTACTCTCATGTGGAAGGAAAAGTGGGAAAACAGGAAGTGCTCGAAGGGACCACCGATGGTCCCCAGAGGTAGCCCGGAGAGAGGCGCGTGCAAGACAGGATAAGGGTCTCTACGGCAAAGACGCGGTTGCGGCGAAAGGCACGGCGAAGGGAAGGAATCGGAGGCGATGAAGAAACCGTTAGGATCCTGAGAGTCAGGTGTAATATCCTACGCCAGGCGTCAAAAAAGAAAAAGGCGACGAAAAAAATTTGGCCACGGGCGAGCGTGTGCGCTTGAAGAACGCCGGCCATGGAAAATGACCTCAACTGGGGACAGAAGGCTCAACGCCTTGGGGGTATATACATCACGTCCCCCAGAAAACGACGGAAACTGATCAACATCACCAGGCCGGCGGCGGCGGCAAGTCCTTGGGGGAAACGGGAACAAGAAGGACGACAGGTCAGCTACTCGCTGGAATCGGGGGGCCGGCCTATCAGTTGAAGAACCAATGACGTAGAGGAAAACCAGAGGAGGGGCCGGAGACGTGGGGATTAGGGGGCCTTGCGTCCGACGGTCAACACTGAAAAGGAAACTTATTCGAAGCACTGAGCAGGAAACGGCCTTCAAAGGCGACTAACCTTAGATGGTCCACGGCTCGAAAAACTTGATTGCAGGCTAAAGGAAAATTCCTGAGCCAGTGAGAAAAACGCAGGTCTCACAAAAAGAAAAAAGGTTAGCCCTCTACGAAAAACTTCTCACGTAAAAGAAATCACGGTGGGAGGGGGGGAGGAACGAAAAAGTGGCTCGGCACAAAGGGTTGTTTTTCGAAGGTCCCAGAAAACGTGTGGGAGGCTTCCTTGCTGAAAGAGCTCCGGACTAGGGGGGAAGGGATGAAAACTGAAGGGGACAACAGTCAAAAAATGGGAAAGGGGGGAGATTGAAAAAACGGTGGGAAATCGCTGGAAGCTGAGACGACCCCACTCACCAGAAGAGAGGAAGGAAATCAGGAAAGGGGGGAGGAACTAAACTGACGAAGAGGGGAAATGTCAGGGGGTTCAGCAGAACCTGAAGGGAAAGAGAAAAGTTATCATTTGGGAACATAAAGAGTAACCTTAAAAAAGGGGGGGAGGGATGCGGGGAGCGCCGGAAGCTTCGTGGAGGGAAATGAACCTATTGGCTGTTGGGTATCACAAGAGGGAGAAAAATCCATGTGTCGTGAGAAAAAGTGGAGAGCTCAACAAAGGTAAAAACGAAAAAAAAACCGATTTGGGGGAGGGGAGAGGAACCAACACTCATATTCTGGGAGAAGAATCACCTAGCCAAGCGAGCGAAGGAGGAAAGAAGGATCTGCTCAGGAACTGCCCTAGACGATGATGATTCCGGACATGGTTTCAGGGTCCATCTTGCCTGGAAGAACAGGTCAATTTGAAAGGGAGGACAGCCAAATCTAAAGAAAAGAGGTATGGGGAGAAATAGGACTGTTAAGGGGGGTCTTTTCTACTCAGAGTAGGATTGCTCACCGTTCTAAGAGAAGAAATTTTTAGGAAGCGAATGAGTCCCGCTGAAAAAAAGTAAACCATGAATTCCTTAGCGAGGGCCGACTCAGACATAAAAAACGTTGAAGAAGACTGGTTCTGTGACAGAGAAGAACCAACTGTACTCATTTACTCATCCCGGTAATAACCTATCCAGTTCAATAAGGGAGAAGTTTGAGATCTCTGACACCTGAGGTGGACGGTTCGTGGGAAAAAAGGATGGAAGGATTGGTTGCCTCAAAGATCCTCCAGAAGAAACAAGGGGCCAAGGAGGGAGGTCCGGGCACGTCGCTACGATAAGAGGAGTCAGCTGCAGAACTGGCATTTTAATCGGCGTCGGCCGAAAAAAAACGGGTCCACCACTTCAAGGACGTTAGTTTGACAGGAAGAACCTGACGAAGCCCTAGTCCACCAGAAGGGACCAAAAAAAGGCGATAGACGTCTGCGGAAGTTCACAACGAAACTGGACGCCGCCGCAAAGGGGGTGACCTCGGCAGGAAAGGAACGGAGGGGATTGTGATGGCTTTGGGAAAGCGGTTTCTGAAGGTGAATTTCCCTTCTTCACATAATTCTAAGGGAAGAATCGCACCCTCAGGGGGGGGGGGGGGTCCGAAAGGAGGACGCACCTTGGGAGGAAGGGAGTCGTTCCGCACGCTCTACGACGTCCGGAGGCCTGTTGAATGGTAAAGAATCGAGAAAGAAAAAAATACGAAAAAAGACTTCGTGGGCCCGTAAAGCCTTTGATCCTGCCGTCGCCTCAAAGGGGAGTTGCCCATAAAAAGGGGGACGACGGGGTGGGGAAAACTTTGAGGGGAGGAGTGGCGGGGTTTGACTACACAGGTCACTCGTAGGGCTATTAATAAGAGCGGGGGAGGGAGAAGCGGGCAAGTTGGGGAAGGGGGGGAGTACAGAATTCGCAACCGTTTACCTCAAAAGGGGTGTTCCGGATTGCCCACAAGAAGCCAGTAAGGTCGAGGGAGTAAAGAAAGAAGCTGTTTGAGACCTTGTCTTTTTGCCGTCTCAGGCTGGTCAGGACGAAAAAAACTCTCTCTTAAAAATATCAGCGGTAAAAAAGAACACACAAGAGAAAGGAAGAATCTGAAGAAAAGAAAGCTGAGGGAGACTTTCTCGGGAGCCGTTTGTCAAAAGAAGATCGTTCGGAAAGATCTGGGGAAGGAAATTGGGGGGGGAGCAGTAGGGCCACCTAAGAGTCAGCTCCGAAAGGAAACATGCAGTTTTCGCATTTCTTCGTTCTCGAGAGGAATTGTCGGCGTTTGGGGGAGAAGGATCAGACAACAAACAAAGTACCAAGAGAGAGCAGGGACAAAAGTCCGGAAAGTGATCAATGCTATCGAGCCGAAATCCGAAAAAGAAGATTTCAAGGGCGTGGATCACAAAACAAGAAGGTCGACTTACTGGAACTATCGGCCTAACGAACACGAAACGAGAAATCCGACGGCAGAGAGAAGAAGAAAGGAACAAGAGACCGCCGCCTCGGACTTTTTTTGGGCCCAGAGGGGAGCTTCAAGCCCGGAAAACAACCAAAAAAAGCGATCCGACGGAGCTTGTGCATGACGTGGAAACACCCGGCGCGCCGTCGGAAAAGACCGGGGCTCCCGAGAAGGCATAAACAATGAGGGTAAAAAGACCCTTTGACTGTCAAAGCAAAAAAAGAGGGGGTCAACAGAAAAAAGGACGGCCGCTTCGTTCCGGGGAGAAAGCTCCCTTCGGAGACAGAGGCCTATGAAAAAGACAGGACTGCCCGGGAAAGAACGAAGGCCCCGCTGAGATACTAGCGTGCGTGCAACTACATTAAGTGAGGGCGACGGAAAAACAAATGAGGAGGGTCGAAAGAGGGAGATGACTCGATTTTGACGTGGAAAAGACATTCCTTCATCTTTAACCAAAGAGGCGACGACTTCACGTTGAAGAATGAACCTAAGAAAAGTTTCACAAAAGACGAGAAGATTAATTTCGGGCCACGAGCGGGGTGTGAAGGAGGAAGACGGCCTGAAAGTAATGTGACCGCTCAAAGGCATTGACCAAGTGACGTGGGGTGCGAAAGATCAGCCGTCACTACCGGGGAACCGATTAGCGTATGTCAAGAACCTTGAGAGTCAAGGAGGACGGCCCCTCCAGACCGAATCAAAACGCAACAGGGAAGGGTGGCCTTCATTAGAGTCAGGGGGATAACCTAAAAATAATACTGAACGGAACAAAGCTGGCAGCACTAAATCACTCTTCAGCCTGCAATATTCAAAAAAAAAGGTCCAAAAAAAGCGTATCACTTATAGTGAGCTAACAGACGAAAGAAAACGGACTTACGCGGTGCACCATGACGGTACAAACGTTGAGGATCGGAAACTCCGATAAAAAGGGGCCAATCAACCGGACAATCTTTCTCAAGTATCGGTTAAAAAACGAAAAGACTAGAGGGAAGGTATAGTTACTGGTACAGGAGGAACTTGAAAGAAAGAGTGGGAGGGACTTCCAGAAAAGGTGGAACTGGTTGTTGGGTTCTTTTTCCAGAAACGGTTGGAGGGGGCTGGACCGAGGTAAACTGTCCTTCAAGTGGCTTGAAGAGCTTCGGGTACCCGTGCACGAAGTTTCAAACCGTCCAATTGCGCCCTTGAAACGGGGAGAACGCTGACCGGCGTCGCACGACTTCAAAATAACTCCTCAGATGGAAATTAAAAATAGACTGTTGACCGTAAAACCCTAGGGGGCTTACAAATAGTAATTAACTCAATTTGTTCCCGAGATGCCGGGGAAAGAGGATCATAGGTTCATTGACATCTCAAGGTACTCTAAAGGGATCTGAAGTCTTAATTGGAAGGCAATAGCTCGCTTAAGGGAGGTACACTGACAAAGCCATGTCGTTTTGGAGGAAAACAACAATTCAGTGCAGGGAGCGCTCAATGAGGTAGACTCAACAACCACAAACTGAAAGGGGAGTTACAAGAACTCACCGATCAAGGGCTAAAATTGATGGGAAGAACACTCCAGGGCCGTATTGTACAAAAGAAAGAAGAGCTCGAAGAACCGATATAGGGAGGTTTCAGAACGAACAACTTACGATCGAGTAAAGGTGAATGATAAAGAGGAACAGCAAAGTTTAACAATGGGAATCCTCCTCTTCGAGACCCAAAAGAGGGGGAGCAATCGGGTGGGAAGAGGAGAAGAGAAAACTTGCTCTGGATGTGGGGGGGGTCTTCTAAAATTCCGGGGGTGAAAAATTGAGATCATTGTCTCAATTAAGTTGGTCAGTTCGGCGGGGTAGGTCTGAATAGATCCCTCAAAAGAATTCCCTAGTACGGAGCAGAAAAAGGGGAATACAAGGCCTGTGAATTTGGAAGGGCCCAAACAACCCTTTTTTCTTTAGAAAGCCATAAACCCAAAATTTTCGGAAATGAACACCCTATCCAGTGATAGATCTTTCGTACGTCTCAGGTCTCTTCAAAGAAAAGTGTTTAGCAATCTTGAAAGGGGGAAAGGGCACGGCGATTAATGTACAGAAGAGAAGGGGGACTACTCCTTAAGAAGGGTTCGTCTCCTTCCTGTTTTGCAAGAGCCTTTCTCGCGGAGGGATCAGCTTGTAGACCTAAGGGTTTACAAGGCCGCCAGCCCGAACTGACCACGTAAGCCGACTCCCTTGGTAAGAACTTTCAATAAAAGGCATTGGCTATACTGTTCCGCCAGGCCTCAACCCTAAAGAGGCTTGCCCGAAGAAGAGGCTGGTGCGGAGAATCGAAAGGAAAGAAACAACCGACTTGCTGGAACTAGCTTTTTTTTTTTATTGCTTCTCATATTTTAAGGAGGGTTGGTGAGAGAAGAACAACTTCTGGAAAATCTTGGTAATTACTGGAGTCCAAAAAACAAGGGTCAGTTGTCTCTGGCGAAATCAGAACCCAAGATAGGAAGGGCCGAAATGGGAATCTTAAGTCTCCTGGGAAAAGGGGTCAGGGTTTATCACAAAACAAAGAGAGGCCATCAACACCCTGGGGCAAGTGGAGATGTAAGGATCCTCTTCCGCAGAAGCGCGTCAATTCGCGTAAGGGGGGACATACGAGAAACACCTTGGGATGTGTGGGAGGGAAAGAGAGGAGACAGGTGAGGGGGGAGTGGAGGATGTAGGGGGGCGGGAGGTGGATTTGGAGAGGGAGAAGGGAGTGGGCATTAGAGAAGAATGAGGAAGAAAGGTGAGAACTGAAAGGAGGAGAGGGGGAGGAGAGGGAGGTGGAGGGTAGCGTCGCGTAGGAGAGGGTTGGTTTGGACACGGAGGGGTGAGGGGAGGGAGGAGGGCGAAGTGAAGGGGACAGGGGGTGGAGGATAGGAGAGGGGGAAAAAGAAGAAAGGAGGAAGGGGCAGAAGGCTAAACAACAAGGTAGGGGAAAAAAGTGGGGGAGAGAAAGAACGAGGGAAGGAGGAGAACAGGAGGGGGAGAGGAGAGGGGCCCGAGAGCGGGAAGGAGCGGAAGGCAAGAAGGGTTGAGAGCGAGGGAAAGAAGAGGGGGTAGAAGGAGGGGGGAGGGAGGGGGAAATGGGCGGAGGCAGGGAAGGCAAGGAGGATAGAGGAGGGAAAGGAAAGGAGGGGGGGCAAAAGGGGTAAGGAAAAAAGAGAGGTACTTGGTGAAGAGGAGGGTTACTTTTCCGGTGCGTCCCGGGACGGAAGTTATGCCAGAGGCCCCGGTGCAAGGGGCAAGTTCGGAGCGCTCATCAGCTGTGCCAGAGGTTCTGTCTGCTTTGGGGGGAGGAAGTGGTCAAAAAGGATCCCGGACGGGGGAACTAACATTTGGGAAAGCATTAACTCTGCTGATTTCGATGGGGGGGCGCCGTGGAGAACATGGGGGGGGAAAAAAAGAAGCTGAAGTTATCATAGAGAAAGCGCCGTTGAAGAAAAGTGTCTAAAGTAAAAAGTGGAAGAGCGGGCCACTCCGGATGGAACAGATAGTACCTCAAAAAGACGCACCCTTGATAATTCGGAAAGAAGGATAACGGACATTGCAGGACCGAAGCGAAAAATCTAGGGGGAACCGTCATCGTATCGACGTCAGGGGGAGAAGACGGCCTCCAAACTGGAAGGATTACAGAAAGCATATTGAAGAAAGTATTCCCGGGGCTGGCCGGGAGGAATTGCTCGCGAAGGAGTTTGTCGAGGAAGCGAAAGCACAAGCTGGATTTGCTGTGGGGTGAAAATTATGCGGGGGACCACCGGACTCACAGATGCCATTGACACAGGTTCCGTAGGGGAGGGAGCCGAAGGGAAGACTATCTGAGGGACGGGTGACACGAACTGCAAACCAAAAGAGTCCGTATAAAATAGAGAGGAATAGTGCTACACAAAGTAGTACAATCGAACTAGGGGAGCCGGCAACCCGTTCAGAAGGAACGACTTTAGGATGCTCAAGGGATTGCCACCACCAAAAGCATCTTTTGGAGATCGTCTTGAACGATCGCTAGAGCTAGCAAGTCTCTGGTAAAAAGGGCAGAACTACACTCTGTTCTGCAAAAGCTTAGTGGTGAAGTCCTATCGAAGACTACAAGGTGGGCGGTCTGCGCTGGAGTCCGCCCGATGCGCCTGTCAACGAGAGAGGTTCGGCGGGCAACTAACGCGAAATAGGGGCGAAATCGGACATCCATTAGGCGGGAGGCAGCGATTACAGGCAGCAGGCAGGAGCACTACAAACAGAGGACGCTTCTACCGACCGCTCAAGAGGAAACGAGGAAAGGGAAAACCTGTTGTCGCAAACTGAGGGCGCCGAATTTCCCAAAAGCTAAAAAGTGCCAGAATCGCTCGAATCAGCTTACGGGGTGCCAAAGGAATCCCTTCGGGAAAGGCCAAAATCACCGGAAAACGACGCTCGTCAACGGGAAAGGGATGAAGGGGGCCTGGTCATCGGAGGATTCAAAAGAAAGGTCTCCGTACGGGAGATTTATAAGGGGGACGCCTGATCACGAGGCCACTAGCATGGAGAGGGGAGGGGAAAACGGCTAGCGGGGGCTAGCATCGAAAGTCAATTTTAAAAAGGTAAAAAGGGGAAAAGGATGGAGGCACTTCAGTTGCTTCTATAAACAAAGACTTCAACGTAAGACGATGCACCGACGGAGGGGACTTGGAGGGGCTGGTTGGTGTTAAGGAACCTCCGGAGACTCTATCGCAAGGGGGGCTGGTTATCGGGATGCGGAAAAAAAGTAAGAAAACGTGGCGCAGCCTGGACCTTCGAACCTTCTTACGGGGTTCTTCCTTCGGGGTGACGAGGCCTACTGGATTCAAAGGGGGAGAAAGGGAAACTCTTGATCGGTAAGCATACGACGAGGCAACTCCTTCTACTCAATCGAGGGGCCAAGGCGACGCCCGGAGGGCACAAGAAACAATAGAGAGGTTACTTCAACTTCACCAATCTGGAAAAAGGAGAACACGCTGGCCCTGAAAAAAGAGGGAGAAGTAAACTTTATTTTACTGGGTACCGTGCCACTTACCGTCCTAATTTGGGTTTCTAGGACAAATCAAAACTTGGGGGGGGTTTTTCGGGAAAAAACAAAAACGATGGACTAAGAGCTCCGGACTTTCATTGTATAATTTATTTATCAGTGAAATGCCGGACGCCACATTGAAACATGGACTACAGGGGGGAAAAAAGGGAAGAAACGGTTGAAAGAATGATTAGCACTACAAAGATACCCACTGAAATCGATAAGTAAAAGGCTACCGGAAAATATCTGGCCCGCTGAGGAAAGTGACCTGGACCGTGTTCAGGCAAGCTGACAAGCGGAGATTTCATGGGGACGCTAGAGAGGGGACCCGTCCCCGCCAGAGACACAACTGCCAGGGTTGAACTGCGATTGAGAGGAAGGGAAGTAAAATAAGCATGGGGGAACGGTTCCAAAATCGGGGAAAAGTGGCAAAATGAGTAGAGAAAACACCCCAACGGATGAGAGAACAGGGGTCACTCATTGCAGCAAGAAAGGTTCCGGTGGCACACGCCAACGTTTGTACTTTAAAGACGCAAAAGGGCACGGAGAAGAGGCTTGGAGCCCGAGGAAACGTCAATCGTACGACGGGATTGAAATACTCCGATTATAACGGACAGAAAAGTGAGAACACTGAATACGAAACGCAGCAATCGAGACATGAAAAAAGGTGGTTATGTTCAGGAAGCTAAGATAAGGGGGGGAAGAGTGGGGTCGTTCATAGGACACCGAAGTTCGCACAATTTCGAAAAATGTTTGCAGTTCGGAAAATTGTCTAGGCAAGTCACGGAAACGCATCAGAAAGGAAAGGAAAGTCCGGGTCCAAAGGAATCGAACCACCCTTTTTCTGGTGAAAAAAGACAAAACCCCGTTGGGGGGGGGGATTTTTCTGCGAGCAAGGAAAGTCGACTCCTGAAAGACTGTAACTATCGGAAGAGCCCCTGTGGGACGTCGAAGGTCTACTAAAGAGACAGGGGGTTTGACTTGGGGGGGGCTTTTCAAAGGGCTCAGGAAGGTGTTGGGAAGGAAAGGGGTCTGACTCCTGTTCCGAAGAAAGTTTTCGTCTCCGGGAAGAGAGCCTGGAGGATAGATGGTCATAGTTGGATCAGGGCCTTCGCCGACCTTAAATTAATCGCTTCGAAGGACAACGAAGCGTCCAATAGGTAGCCCAAATTCAAGGGAGCAGACCTCATTGGCACATGGGAAAACTGGGAAGGCTCTCCATTCAGAATATTAGACCAGAGACTCTCTTCTCTTCTTGACAACAAACGGTGAATGCCCAAAAGGTGGAAAAAAGTGACCTATTCATCGTTGCCAAATTTCGGGTGATGGGGGGAGAACCACCAAGGGAGGGATGGAAGAGGGAATGCCTTTGAAGAAGCTCACACTTGGAGCGGAAAAATCGAACAATGTGACAGATATTCTAGGAGAAGGGGGACTTGGGGGGGGAGCTTCGGTTCCTTCTTCAAAAAAGGAAGAACTCTTATCCATCGGTCCAGAAGACCAGGAAAAAGAAAAGATTCCAAGGGGGGGGGGACGAGCGTCTTTGCCGGAACTCCGTTGCTAAGGATTTCCAAAAAAGGCCAGTGATATCTCAGGCTTCCAAAGAGCGAGAGAAGCGGTGGGGGGGAAATACCGTGGCTGTTACATTTTGAAGGGAGCAGACAAAGGGGGGACGTCCCGAGGTCCGAGGTCGATAAGTCGCCGTGTCGAATCGAAGCGAGGAGAGGGGGCAGTACACAGTGACGGAGAGGGAAAGGGATCATGTCGATGCCCGCTGCCGCCCTAGACGGCGAATTCCAAGAAGAGGGCCGCACTAAAAGGAATGTCGTTCAAAGGAGAACGGTCAGTACGGAGGACGGAAAAAAAAAAACAGAGCCACCTAAAAAAAGGCTCGAAGGAAAAAGTCGCTTCGGCTGCGCCAAAGCTTGGAAAACGGAGGCCGCCATATAGACATACGCGGAAGACCTAGAAGGGGTCCGATAGGGGGGACAAATATCTGGATGCTGTTGTGGAAGACCGTGATATCCTAAGGGAAGGCACAGGGGAAAAGCATTCATTAAAAAAGGAACACTGAGAGAGGGGGGGGGCGTTTTCTCCGACGACGGTAGAAAGAAAAGAG
>Ga0179591_1262567_pt1 | contig 10529 bp, 16 predicted proteins | sample CZOMad2_1_08_16f_FD_182891 | JGI IMG/M metagenome (GOLD analysis project Ga0179591, IMG submission 182891) | Vadose zone soil fungal communities from Angelo Coast Range Reserve, California, USA - CZOMad2_1_08_16fungal (PacBio error correction) | ecosystem: Environmental > Terrestrial > Soil >...
GCTAGAGAAAAGTTGGGTCTGTAGGGTGCCGACAATGATGGCAACAGGAACCGATGCGATGGGCCCCTGGTTGTTCACGCACTTTTACTCAAAAAGAATCTAGGGGCGCAGGGGGGGGGGAGACTCCATCACCATCCCCCGGAATACGCAAAAAACCCTAAAAAAACGGGCGCCCCCCCCCAAAACAAAGTCAAGAACTTTGGTAGAAAAAGTCCCACTTTTGATCAGACCGCCTAACCAACACTTGGCCCGAAGAAAAAAGAGAAATAAAAAGGAAGGGACAAAATAGAAGAAAAAGCCCATATCTTTTTGATAAGAGCACAAGAGCTGACCGCTGGGGGGAAATGGGACAGCTAGGCCGAACATGTTGGGAAAGGTCTATCATCTTTTGCTGGATGGTATTCAAAGAGACCCAGGGGCAGGGACACAGAGACGAAAACGGGAGTTTACGGGGGGGAGGCGACTTTGGCGAGGCTCTGGGGGAAGGGATCTGCATAGAGGGAAAAAAAGCAACGGGCCCCATTATCCATCGAGGGAAAGAAGGGCTGCCATGACAGCATCAAACCAAGAATTCGGCCGCAAGGGTGCGCGACGGTCTTGTGGAAATAGGAAAATTTCCGCAACATGAAGAGTCCAAGAGACTGGATAGGGCCTGGACATGAGATTCCGAAAACTGAGGGTCCTTGAAAACGGGCCCGATAGGAGTGACGCTTTGCCGGGGGGGGGGGAAGCGGTCAGGAAATCGTTAATAGAGTTTTATGGTGGGGTTTGTAAATGGAAGAGAGGAAATTCAAAAGGGTGCTTGGGACTGTTGGGGGGGTCACATGTTCCTGGACGGGGGGGGTAAAAGTTTGACTAAAACTCCGATTGGGGGCATGAAAAGGGAAAGGAAAGGTGCTTGCCTTTGGCAACCGACCCAGTACAAGGCGTCAATTACTTTGACAGAAATATAAAAAAAAAGGAAAAGGGGATTGTAGAAAAAATAACCTTGGAGGACTATGAAATGGTGGAGGAAAAAGGTCGGGATAGCGTCCTTCCCCGTTGTCTTTATCTAAAAAGGGTCGGGGGAACGTGCGATTATACAACTGAAAAAAAAGGAAAAGGGAGGGAAAAAGTAAGACGGGTAGGAAACAGAGGAATGAAACGGAGAGTCATGTAAGGCGGTGGGGGGTTTTAACCAAAAAAACAAGGGGGCCTTGCTATTAGAAATGTGTGGAAAAGGTCTCGAGGGGGCCATCTGTAAAAAAAGTCAAGAAGTGGGGTACTATACAGAGGATACAAATTCCGCCATCTAAAAGGGTCACTGCGCCGACCACACAAAACAAATGAAAAAACCCATTCAACCAGAAGACTCACTGGCGGACCCAATTGGGTTCGAGGTGAAAAAGGCCAGTGGGGAAGGGAAGGGGGCAAATTTGTAAAAGATGCGCTGTCCATTTGGGTTTTGCAAGGGGGAAAGAGCAACCATTTCCGTACTGGGAAGGGAAAACACGCTGGTGGGAAAGAAGGGCCAGTGGGAGGGGTGCCCCCAGTTTGCTTGCATCGGCAAGAACCGTTGAAATAGTGGGGGTAGACCCGGATTTGCAATATAGGGGGAAAAGGTTACCGGAACGTGTCATGGGTCACAGGGGGAGCGCGGGTCAACTATTCCACTTGAAAAAACCCAATTGTTGCACCTCAGAACCCTTAGGCAAGAAATAAAAAGGAAGAAAAATTACACTGGGAGGGGAAGGCCATTGTTCCCTAAAAGGGGGTGTGGTCGTTGTATCTTGCAGGAAGGTGGGGGTTCTGGGCGGTACGGGGAAGTGAAGGTCGTTCTTTTGGTAGAAAAAAAAAAAAGCGGGAAACCCCATGTCTGATTATTCCCCCACACGAAAGCAGTGAACAAGTGCTGGGGTCTGGCCATATGGGAAAAAGAAGGGGTGAGCCAGATAATGAGAAATTTGTGTTCCGAAGGAGTTGGTGAGGGGGGGAGTGGCGTGTGGGCTCGGTGCCCAGGGGATGCACTGTCCGTGGTTTTTGAGCACGAGTCGGGGGAAGTGGTGCCAGGAATTGCAGGGACCAAGGTCAGAAGGAGATCAAGGACACAAGAGGGGACGTTCGAAAGAAAAATAGCGATAAAGGACAAGAAACGGTCTCAGGGGGGGGGCAGAGCGATTTGGGTAAAAAAGGGGACTGACCTGGGTCTTGGAAGTCAGCGGTGGGGAAAAGCGTGTCGAGAAGGAGGTTCACAACGCGGAGGGGGGAAAGGCGATAGCGTGCGGAAAACAGAAAATCGTCAGTCTAGATTGACGGGGCGAAAAAGAAAAACGAAAAGGGGGGAAGAGAAAAGCTTCTTCCGAGAACAGAAGGACCATCCTCTATGCTTTGCACTCCGCCTTCGAAAACTTGAGCAAGAGGGGCCAGGCGTATCGAGGAAGAGGGAAAAAGGCGGACCGGTCAAAAAACAAAAAAACGGGTAGGAAGAGAGAAAAGAAAGAAAGTCAAACGAAGATAACGATTCAAACAGCTGGCGAATGCAGGAGGGCGGGGGGATGAAAAAGAAAGACGCGGTTCTCTAAGGAAAGGAAAAGATGACTATGGCAACTGAGGTATCGATACCCGGGGGGACCGAGCAAAATCTCACGAGCTCATTAACTAAGTTGGGGGAAAAACAGAACGCGGAAAAATCCAGACGGGGGAAAAAAAGAAGGGGAACGCCGGCAAGACAGAAGACTGACTGGGACCTCCTTAAACGGTCCGGATGCGGCCTCAACGAAGACCTTCGGCACCGGACGGAATGGGCTGTGGCAAAAAAAAAAAACACAACCAAGAGAAAAAAAACTGGGAAAAAAAAAAAAGAAACACCTGAAATGTTGCAAACGGGAAAAAGCAAAAACGCATTGCAAAGGGCAACAGACCCAATCATGAATCAGAGAGACCGAAGCGTCCAACCCCCACCGACCGCCAAAGAACGAAAAAACCGCACAATGACAACCTAAAAAAGGAACAAAAAGCCAAGCCAAACACAAAACCGGGGAACATTACTTGAAAAGCCATAAGAAAAATAAATGGCCGAAAAGGCAACAAAAAGGAAGGGTAACCTCCGGTTGGCATAAAAGGGACGACCGTCTTGGCAGCAGAATGGGTGTTGGTTGAACCAGGGAAGGAAAAAAAAGGCAAACAGCAGAAAATTCAGGATAAAAAAGAAACATCAATGCACCAGATCACAAACCTCCCAAACAGCCGGGGGGGGGAAAAAAAAAACGAAAAAATGGAATTAACAGAACAGGGAGGGGGGGAGGGGGGTATATATTACAGGAGGAAAAAGGGGTGAGCCCTAAAAGGAAAAGTCCCCGGGGGGTTTTGGTCAAGGAGCCTAGTCACAGAAAAAAAATTAAAGACCAAAAGTTTTGAACGGAAAATTTCGAGATGGACAAACGAGGTGAACGAATGGAACAAAGGAATTCAAACTAGGCTGAACCCGAAGCCAGCCGTGAAAGCCAACAGTGGTCCCACACAGGGGGGAATCGACTCAGGCGGACAATGGAAAAGGTTGCAAACGAACGAATGCGGCCAAAAAAAAAGTACGGGAAAAAAAGAAAAAAAAAAAAAACTAAAGACGGCGCGGCGCACGCACTCAAAATGAAATCGGAAAGGGTGTAAAATGGAGACGGACACAGCGGCAGGTAAACAGGGAGTTGAAGTTGGGGTTTACGGAAGGGGGGAGGGTTCGGCAAAAAAAAAGACCAAGACTAAGCGCAAGGAAGGGGAAAAAGAGAGGAATGAGTTGGCGGAAAGGGGGGGCAATTCCCCTGAAAAAGTTAACTCAACAATGTATCCAAAATAGTCAAATTGAGACGCGTTGTCCACAGCAAAGAAAGCTTGGGAAGGACCACCCCGTCACAGGACCGCCAAAAAAAAAGAGAGAATGGAACGGGGGAAGGGAAACATTGAAAAATAAAAGTCCTCGAGTAGGTAAGAGGAAAGCCAGTAGTCGATACACGAAAATTCCAGGGGGGGGGGGAAAGGACCGCTAGCCTAAGGGACAAGCACAAAGAAAAAATACGTAAATGTGGACCATGAACCAGGGGTCAAAAACCTTTGCGACAAGAAAAATCGGACCGGGTTCGAAAAATATGGTTGAAAAACGGGCCATACAAGGGGAAAAGCCGGGACGCGGAAAAAGGGAAAACTGTCATCAAGTAAGAAATCGAAACATGGAAAGGGGGTGGTACCGAAACGGGGAGACACCCTGGAAAGGGGGAAACACTTAAGGGGAATACCCTAAACAAAACTTTAACAGGACTATAAACCTGAACAAAACCAAAAAGATAGAAGGAAAGGAGTTGGATACTCTCCAGAAACACCGTAAACAACGGGGGGTGAAGAATCCAAGAATATGAAGAACCCCTAATTTTGGGAAAAAAAAGGGGCACGTCGCAAGAAAGACCGATATTGAAAAGAAAAGGGAACGTTTCGTTGGAAATGGACCGAGCGGGAAAAAGAATGGGGGCGCACGTCCCCCGGCGACTGACTTGGGGGGAAAACCTCTGGTTCAAAGTTAATAAAAAAAAAATTTAACATTATGGGGCACCGGAGTCGCTAAATCAAGACCTTCCCGATAGTTTTCAACTGTAAAGTATACGAAAAAAAATCTGGACAGAGATCAGACCAAGGGACGACAACCACGCATCATAAAAAACTGGGGGGAAAAAAAAAAAGGCGCAGGTAAACGAGAAGACCGCCCAGACTGCAAAAAAGGGAAAAAGCAAAAAAAAAGGACGAACCGGTCAAAAAGGTTCGGAGAAAAAAAGCAGAAGGACAAATCGCCCAACAGGTTCGCTTTGTGACAAAGTTGGGGGCGAAAAAAAAAGGAATAATGGTTGATGAACTATCAGTGGAGGGAAGGGGGGGGCCGGACTGTGGAGCGCAGGGGACCAAAATTTCTCGGGGTGAGGCTAAGACAAACGTGGGAAAAGGAATTGGGGAAAAAGTCCCGGGCAACGGAGGTTGGTCAGTTAGGACGGGACGTTAAGGACACAGAGAAGACGGAAAAACAATATTCCGGGGGCACGGCAGGCAGTTTTAACGCCCGAAAAAAAAATAAATCCGCCGGACGAAGGCGCTCAGAGCGGGGCCGGCCATGGGGGGGAAAAAGACAGGCGACACCTCCGAGGGGATAAAAAAGGGAAGAAAAAAAGTCTAAACAACAGGTATTAGGGGGAAAAGGAGAGTCATCCTCTCTGGACGAGGCAGGGGGGTGCAACCACGAGAATGGGGATGGAGAAGTTTTCTGCGGATTTTGGAAAATTGTGTTACACGCCGCGCACAATCTTGGGGTGACTCTGAATTCCAGACTCAGGAAAAAGGGAAAAAACGACAAAAAACCTGAACAAGTATCGGCCCAGAAAAAGAACTTCAAATCAACAAAAAAGGGTTGGGGATCGGAAAACGAGCACCTGCCAAGAGAGAACTTCGGCAAAAAAAAGAAATAAGCGGAGGGGGGAAAAAATCAAACAAAATATAGCAGTTTGAAAAAAGCAAAAAAGGGGGGTATGCAAAAACGCCGCTCGGTTCCGAGAAAAGCAGCGCGGGCAGGATGGTGAGAAACGGTTGTAGGAGAAAGAGCTGACGTCACCACGTGCAGCGGGGGAGAGAACCCCAAAAAAGGGGGGGGGGGATGACCTGGTGTGGCATCCTGCTTTGGGCCTGGCTAGGCAAGAGGGACTCAAGGCATATCGGGGGGAAAGCCTGGGGAAAATCTTCACAGGAGGGAATAAAGGGGCGCAAAAAAACGAAAACACAAAAGACGAGACCAAATTCGGAGTATTTTTAACGAATTTCAAATTGGAGGGCATCGGCCAGTAAAACAAAAAGGCCAACGCGGAATCGGGATCGGATTGCAGGAAAAGAAAGTCGTTGAAGGGTGGAGGGGGGGCAATGCCTAAAAAAAAAGACGGGCAGCCGGGGTTTCCGTGGGGGGGGGACGGAAAAAAACGCGGGTAATGAAACGTTCCTCGAATGGTAGTGTGGGGTCCAGCCTATCTTCCCGTTGAACGGTTTTTAAAAGGGGGGCGGTGCGGTGTGTCCAGTGTTGAAAAAAAAAAAGAACTGGTGGAAGGTGAGAAAAACCGGACCGAAAAAGTGTTTGACAGAAGAAATACGTCCCGGAAAAATGAAGGGGGCCCCTTGGGCCTCTGCCATAGGGGGGTCAACGCTGCATTTAATTCGGAAATAAGGCGAACACCGACGGGGGGCTGGAGAACCGGGACGCAACAATAGGAAAGGGGTGGTGGAAAGGGAAAGAAGGAGAAGCGGACCAAAAAGCAATGGGAGAGGGAAAAAAAGCGAATTGCGTGCGTGACCTGTTGTGGGGGGAAAAAAGTCAGGAACGGAGAGTTGACATACCCGACAGTATAGGCGGCAAGTGACGGATAGGCATGTCGGAGTTGTAAAAACTACGAAAGGGAAATTTTGAGAGAATTTGGGGGGCGGAAAAAAAGTTCTCAGGGGAAGGGACCTCTGCCTGGTAAGAAGGCGAAGAAGCGGAAGACTGCATTCAAAGAAATGGAGGGCGGGGGGTTTCGACGAAAATCCCAGAAAATGCCAAAAGCCGGGAGCACACGACTCGGGGAGCGCAAATTTGTACCCATTTTGCGCCAGAAGGAGGGGGGACGCCGGCATGGTTGGCGGAAAAAAAGTAGGAAAAAAGAAAAAAAAAACCTTGAAGGGGGGTTTGTGCCTGAGTCGAAAGAGGAAAAGATTTCGCGTAGATTTCGACTTGTCCAAATAGCCCCTTTACATTGTGCAAAAAAGGTGCGGAAATCTTCCGGTGGGAAAGATGTACAGCCTCATTTTGGAAGGGGGGGGGATCGACCAATGACTGAAACAGTAAAGAAAGCAATGGGGGTTCCGAAAATGAAAAAGGGACTATTTTTCTTGGGGAAAAAAAGGCGGTCAAGTTCAACGATTCGCAGTTGGGGGGACAGGGGAAATCAAAAGAAAAGAAAGACCAACTTAAGCCTTCATAAGCCAAAAAAACTCCCAAGGGGAAGAAGTTAAAAAGTTGGGGGAAAAAAACTAAAACGGTTTTGGCGGGGGGTGTGGATGGAGGGCGTTGGAGAAGGGTAGGGTCGAAAAAAAAAGCGGAGGAAGGTCTGGAGACAGTTCATCGCGGCAAAAAAACCAGGCGAAAAAAAGGCCGTCTGAACCGGAAAGAAAACACACGACCACTCGCTTAATGGCAAACTGGCGTCGTCAATGATTGTCAAATCACCCGTAAAAACGGGTTGTCACGGCGGGGCGTTGGTTGAGGGGAGGTTCGGGAGGGGGTGGACGCGGTGCTGGAGGTGAGGGGAGGGGGGTGCGGGACTTGGGGGGGATTAAGAATTCTGGGTGGGAGCTGCGGTGCAAAGGTGGAAAACGGAAGAAAAAAAGAAGAAAAAAAAAAATTAGGGAAAAATGGCGCCGTCAGGGGGAAACTTGGTATCGAAGAAAAAACCCGCCATCAGAAGAAGGACGGTTAGACGTGAATCCCGAAAAAAACAGTTTTCAGGGGCAGTCAACTGGTGCCAAAATTGTAAAGTTATTTTAACGGCGGCAAAAAAAGGCGAGAAACCCACAGTTGACCCAATGCGGGGAAAAAAGGGTCGAGGTTCTCTGGGAAGGCACCGGAGAAGCCGCGACTATCAGAGGAGAGGAGGGCGAATCGCAGTTTATAAAAACGGTCAAGGGAAAAAAAAAGAGCCCAAAGAAAAAAAGTGGGCCCTACCCGGAAAGCCGCTGCTAAAATCAGGGGGGGGGGCAGAGGATCGCGGGTGAAGAGGACGTCTAGCATTCTCTCAAGAAAAAAAAGGAGAGGGAATAAGCAACCCAAAAGAAAAAAAGCAAACACGAGGGAGACATTCCAAAAAATACAGCGAAAAGGATTATAAATGAAAAAAAAGAAAAACTCGAGGGGGTTCAAAGAAAGCCCCAGACATGAAACTATCACTACGTATCGACTAAAAATCGGAGCGGGGGGAACGTCGTTTAGTTTGCCTCAAAAGCCGAAAACTACCCCGAAAACGCAAAAGCGGTAAAGCTCCTTCTCTCCAGACGAACGCCTAAAACTGAAAAGGCCATTTGAGAAAGGAAGAAAAGAAGTCCTCCTGGCGGAAAAAAAAGCATAACGGGAAAAAAGCGGCGTCAACTGATGCGGCAGGAAAGGAGTAAACACTTAAAAAGGGGAACCGCCCTAAAGGGATACCCAAAAAGTTAATTCAAGTACGGGGAAGGGAAAAAGGACAACCGAGAGAAACCCCTACACTTTCGGACCATCACAGCCAAACCCCAAAATAGGAAAAAAAAAAACAACGTCACATCCAACGATCACGAAAAACAAAGCAAAAAGTCCTTCCTCCCAAAACGTCCTAAAACTGAAATCACGGGGAAGGAACTGACCATTATTACATAGGGAACATAGGTCTGCGACCGCTACCCAAGGTCATGACTAAAGTCTCGTGTTCTGTTAGGTGTGCCCAAAAGAATTTATGGCATAGAATGTGTTGAAACCGCAAGAAAAAGAACCCGGAGAAAGCACTAACCGGGAACGAATCACCAGTAACCTAACCCGCAAATTCCCCGCCACCAAGGGAGAAACGGCAAGCCCCCGGGAAATGGAAATGTCACCTATAGGGGTGCAAAAAAACGTGTATGTAGAAAAAATGAAACTGCGAAGTGTGAAAAGGGGGAGGGAAAAATTGGTCGCAAGGGTCCTGAACGAACTACGAACCGTAAAAAAGAAAGACATGGCTTAAAAAGGTCAGGTGGGCCCACCGGGGGAAAAACCGAAAAAAGTGACAACAAGAAAGCAACTATTAGGACCCGCGCGGGAGGATTAAAAAAAACAACCGTTCACAACAAGAAAAAGGGGACAAAATTGGGGTCACGTAAAAGAAAATAAAATGGGGGGGGGGCCTCAGAAAAAAAAGAACTAGGAACAAACGTGAGAAAAAACGAATCTCGGCAAACCGTCAAAACTCAATGAAAGCTTTACAAAAGAACAGAGAAAAGATGGGTCCAAAATTGAGCTCCCCTGCGCTGGTTAAAGAAATTTTTACTGGGGGGGGTGTTTTACTTTGGAATGGGTCGGCGAAGGAAAAAATAGGAACGGGCGGGAAATTGCGGGGGACTTCAGAATGGGGGGAAACATTTCAAGAGGAATCGATGACCGGGTGAAAAAAAAAAAAAAAAAGACACAAAGTTCAATCAGCAAAAAAGCTGCCTCAGTCGGGGTTTGTGCCAAAGCCCACCGCGTGGCCGCCCATACTGGTCCAGGTACGGACCGCGACGGAAGGGGAAAAGGAGGGGGACACCGGAACATTGACAAACCGGAAATCCATAGAAGGGGCCAGCGCCCAGTGGTGCGATAATAGAATTGGAAATGGGGGAAAGGGGAATCAACTAATGAACCGTAACACCGAAATGTTGTCGAACAAAACGGGGGGAAGGGGAAAAACAAGAAATACCGGCCGAGGGGGACACCTCACCTCCAAAGGGGCTGACCAAAGAAAAAAAAGTGCAAAATTGGGACCAAAGCCACGGTAAGACATAAAAAAGACGACAGGAACAAAATCCAGAAATCCGGGGGGAAATACCAAGGGACTAAAAAAAAATGGAACCTAAAAACCGCATAAAAAAACAGCAACAGGGGGACGAACCGAGTAAAAAAAAGACCAACAAAGAAATGACGATACTCACATGAAGCGCGAAAACAAGAAAAACCTAATCGGACCAGGAACAGATATCATCAAAACAAAAACCGAATTGGAGGAAATAAGAATAAGTCCCGGCAGAGGGAGGCAGGTGTGAACGGGAAAGGGGGAAAGAATGACATCAAACCCCGGCCTCACGGTTGAAGCGTGTGCATCCGGCAGCCTAATGGAAAAGAAGGGAAAGAAATGGATCAGGCCCGCAAAACCGTTCAAGAAAATGGGAACAGGAAAAAAAATCTGCCACAAGAAAGCTAGGGGGCACCAGAAGACAAGGACACCACAATAGTCATCCTCAAACTGGGACGAAGGTGGCGGGGCAGAAGCGCCAGGACGCCTGGACCTTTAGATGACAGAAAAACGGACGGACCTGTGTCCAACCCAGTTTAAACGCAAGAATCGACTTCAGCATCAAAAGGGGGAGGGGGGGGGGAAACCCCTTGCGGGAAAAATGAGATTAATGTGATTTAGAAAAGAGGAGGGGGACGGGGGGTGGGTCAGAAAAAAGGTAATCTCGGGGGGGTCAAAGGGAGCGGGGGGGGGTGTTTTTGAAAACTGAACTCAAAAAAAGGGGGGGGGGTGGAAAGGTTCTTTGGAATGCCTAATCCGGTTGTCAAGAGGGGGGTGGGGGGAGGGTAGCCTCGACGGTAGAAAAAAAAAAAGCAGACCGCCAAGAGCTGCCTAAGCAAGGTCAGGGACAAGACAACTAAAGACCACGAGGAAACAATCAATCAAAGCGCTTGGGGCAAATCCATTCACAAACAGACTCAGAAGGAGATCAATAAAAAAGGGAAA
>Ga0179591_1277920_pt1 | contig 10529 bp, 7 predicted proteins | sample CZOMad2_1_08_16f_FD_182891 | JGI IMG/M metagenome (GOLD analysis project Ga0179591, IMG submission 182891) | Vadose zone soil fungal communities from Angelo Coast Range Reserve, California, USA - CZOMad2_1_08_16fungal (PacBio error correction) | ecosystem: Environmental > Terrestrial > Soil >...
TGAGAAAAGTCGGCGTTCGGAACAAAATATGTTTCGATCCAGTTAAAAGATATCTGTCCCTAACGCCTGAAAAGCGCCGGCGGTAAACGTCGGAAAAAGCAGATGCTCTGGTGGCAACAGCGCCAGCACAGTGCGGGGATTGGGTGAATGCCGAGGTCAGTCGAATTATAACGCCGGTCACGCAGAAGACCCGTCGATGAACTACGATCAACACCTAAATTTACTCCCGTGCAGCGAGCGCGACGTAACTGGTGGACCCAGAAAACTAGAGAAAAAGACTCGCTTACCCAGTCAAATTCTCACGAGCCAAGTTTTTACATGTTAGGCTCGGGCCAGGAGAGGGGCATGTTGTTAAAGAAGCGTAAGGGCTCATCAAAGAAATGAGATCCAACACCTAGGGGTGAGGAAGCGAGAAAAAAAATACTTAAACGCCTTAACCCCTAAGAGCGACTTATGAACAGTCAGGCTAGCGAAAAAGCGGGGAGGGGAACCAGTCGAAGTAGCGACCAGACACTTAATCACCAAAGAGAAGAACTTGAATCCGACCTCTGAATCAGCCATGACCTCAAGAAAAATGAAAGTTGATCTCTTTGGAGACGCCAACGAGGGGTGAGCTGGAGAGAGTCTATTCCAACAAGCAGAAGAAGGGGAAAAGACGGCTCGCCATCCTACCCATTCCGCATCTGCACTGGAACTTAAAGAAACATCAGGAGAAGATGAAAAATTGGTCGCCTTCTCCAGCGGAAGTGATAGGCCCCGAGAGTAGTCACCGTCAGCTCTGAAGTGGCGCAAAATCCATAGTACAAGCAGGCAAGTGACTGGGCAAATGAAGTTGGGGTGTTTGGGGGGGGGGGGGGGTGTTTTTGTGGGGGGGCCGGCTCTTCCGGCCTTTCACTGCATAAGACCCTTACTGGGGGGGGGGAATTAGGAGACGGCCAGCAGGGGGGCGTTGGCCACTATCCTTCGGCCTGGGCGCGGGTCGAACCAGTCCTGCAACCGGGTGAATGACGTTAAGGTCGGGACAATTAAAGGGGGGAAATTTCCTACGCGGACGAGGGGCTGTCAGCGTGCATCAGGGAACTCTTTAGGCGCCAAAAACGGGAAGGCGAAATTCGATGTCTGGGCCGAAGAACGGTGAACATCAAAGGGGGACGAAAGGGAAAAGGAAAGAAAGAAAGAAACTATTGTAATGATGGTTCAATTCGTGTGGAAGCATGCACTGGAAATACCGTCGAGGAGTGACGGTTAGCACAGCTAGGCGCATACTGGAGGACAAGGAGAAAAAGCGACACAATAGGCCAACCACAAGTGCACGAGCGCGGGGGGCGAGATCGGCTTGTTATAAAGACACTCAAAGGGGAAAGGAGAAAGAAAGACTAACCCGGGCTATTGCTTATTTTATATAAGGCAAAGGAGGGCACACGACATCAGCGGGTATAGAAAAAGGGCGCAGATCAGGAGGAAGCAGATCCAGCGCAAGGAAAGGGGGGGAAAACAAAGGAGGATCCATACCAAGGGCTCATCACGCTATTAGCAGCATACCTGTATAATTGGTGCAAAAAAAGCGACTATCGGAGGGCGGGTTGAGAAACAAAACATCTCGACGCAATCACGACAGAAAAGAGAGGCCCAAGGTAAGCGAAGCCAAGGCAAAGGGAAATAGTGAAGGCTCAAAAAACAGCATCGGGGTTGAGAAGCGATTTGCAGTGATCAGCAGGGCGGCGGTAGGCATTGGCGGTCAAGGTCGAGCCAAGAAAAAAATCCTTCGAAGGCCGCCGAAAAGGAAGAGCGACGAATTGCTAACAAGGTAATCATTACAAAATCAGCATGCAGCTCGCTATCGCGGATATAAAAAATAAAGGATTCTTTGAGCACGTAACGCCTATGAAGGTAGAGGGCTTCAGGGGGGGTCATCACAGTACAGACCCTCTAAGGCGGGTGAAGACATCATTTGCTGGGCGGCGAATCGCCAGCGAACTCGCCCTGAAAAAAAGGGGGGAAGGAAAGGGGAGAGACTGAACAAAACAGCGATATATGAGATTCCTCTAAAATGGGGTAAGAGGGGGGGAGGGGGGAACTTGGAAAAGCCGTCTACAGCAAATGAATCTAACCAGGGCACTAAAGCCGTGCCTACGGGGGTCAGCGAGGGGGAAACCAAATGATAAAAGACGAACAAATAGGCGTCGGCAACCTCCTCATCCGAGTAGATGTTCAGTGATCGAACGATCGCTAACAGCCCGCTTTTGAGAGAATTACGGAGCCGGTGAAGAAACTCGAGTACCAGGGACAGCTAAAAAGGGACTAACGACAAGCGGAAAACGAGATGGAGAAGGGCGGCGACAATGACTAAACTATTCAATTCTGATCTTCCCGGAAAGGCTGAGAAAAACAATAAGATTCCGGGGAGCCAAAGGAAACGTGGGGGTCATGTGAGCGGGCGCTTATCCGGAGTCGAATAGATGGGAGGCGAGACTATGTGGAAGCGAAGAATCGACTTTTTTGGGGTTTAGGAAAAAGGTAAGTATGAGGGGAAGAGCGTCAATCGCGCTAACCCTGAAATCGAAAGGGGGCTGCACTGCAGGGGCCGAGGGGGGGGATACCGGCCGCGGAAATGATCCAAGTGCTTCTAAAAACGAAAGAGGGGAGAAAGGGAAAGTGAGCTGGATCGTATCAGCCAACAACGTGAAGGGTCAAAGGATCTTCGGGTGCGGAAGCTCCCGCATGCGGTCGGGGGGAAGAGCACAACGCCGATCGGGACGCCGCGTATTGCACGGTGTGGTTACAGAAGAGGGACGCTCGGAGTCGAAAGACCGCGGCGCCGGGGCGCGTCGGCAAAGGAAAGAGAGAAGAAGGGTTGGAAAAAATGCGTCACGTAACTCCCGTGAAAAATGGGGACTACTCTGAAGGGACGGGGAGGGAGACTTAAGGCTAAGCACCAAAAAATGACTGTAATTGGGCCCGCCGGCATAAAACTCGAGTTCGTAGACCAAACTTCTAGAAGTCAGCGCTCCGGGCTCAAGGAGGTACGACACGCGCATTAAGTTCGAAAACCCCCTGAGAGAAAGCCGGGGGAAGCCAGAGGGCAAAAATATCGCCGGACTGGCCTCAATAACAAGGTAAAGAAAGGAGGCAAGTACTCTTGTCGAACTAGGCAAAACTTGAAGGTCACCGAGTGAAAAAGAGAGCTACTCGGGGAGCTAAGTCAGCAGGACGTGGGGCATCGGGGCGGATTAAATCTCAGCCGTTCGGGCCGTTACAGTCCCCTGCCGCTGAATGCCTGATGCGCTGTGACTGGAAGGAAGATCAGGAAGGGGAGCGTTAAAGTCTCGAGGCACGGGAGGTGGGGACAATGGTAGAGGGAATTTTCACTGAGCCAAGTGAAGCTGAGAAGGGCTGGAGCGAGGATGACCAGGAGTGCCGCACGGCGGCTGCCAAAACGTTGCAATCCTCCGTGCTGGAGAGAAATACTCCCACGAGTTATGCGCCCATAGTCTCCCAAAAAACGCCGATTTTCCAGGAGGACGTCTTACTGGGGCGCCCTGAGGCGGAAGGGCCCGTGGGAAGGGAGTCGGGGAAACCTATTCTTGTCGTTCCGAAGCTCACGACAAAAGAGCGCGCCTGGGGAAACGAAAAATGGTCTCGAGCAGCTCGCTATAATACGTCAGCGAACGGAGAAAGATAAACTCCAAGGAAAGAGCTGGGGGGGAAAAGGTGGTAAAGGAGCCGGAGCCGGCAACACGATAATTCTGCCCCAAAAAAAAGAGAGTCCTAATCGGAGCGCCCAAAGCTGAAAGTTCTACGGGAGAGTGGACGTCGCGGATCACGGATTGCGGGTGCGAGACAGAGGCGAGGGACAAAAGTAGCGGGGATAGCTCTTCATGTGAAACGCGGGGGCATGAGGCCGAAAATCGGGGGGGAATAACCGGGTAAGTGGAGCGTGACCTTTACGTTGAGAAAACCTGGATACCAAAAGGGACGGCACACTAACTTAAGAAGTTTCTTATTCCTATCTGTGACAGAAAGGCGAGAGTCTATCCTGGAATCCCTTAAATGCCTCTTGTCAGGGAAAAAAGAGCCGGGCGGGAAAATGGCGATCATTTGGACCCAACTTGGTAAAAGACTCATGGGAGAACTGAGCTCGAATCGAACCACAAAACGTGAGGAGAAAAGAGAGGGGGAAGGGAACATAAAAAAGTAGATTCACATGAATTTGCCGAAAAGGAGCGATAGGTTCCCCCGTCATCTTCCTCCCGACTTGCCAGCGCCGGGGGACACAAGGAATTAGAAAAGCAAAAAGGAAGAGGGGGGGCTTGAATAGAATGGCTCAAGCTATTGTTAATGCGACAAACCGTCGAAGAAACTACCTTAGCAAAGAGAGCGCAAGGAGGTGACGCCTCACGGCATCGTGCGGACCCCGTGCGCTGAAGAAAAAGCGAAAACGGATGTCACGAGCTCTCCTAAGGTCGCCAACGAAATAAGAATGAGAAGAGAAAATTCTCAATCCAACTTTGGTTAGAATGGGTGTTCTATCTGCCTTCGGGGAAGGCTGGGGACTCTCGTGCTGGGTAGGGAAGAAGGCAAATCAGGGGAGCGAGTAGTCCGTCGACCCTAATGCAGTGCAAGAGGGATAATATCAGAAGAGCGTTCCGGGGGAGGCGCTTCGCGGGAACGTTCAAAGTGAGGTAATGGAGACGAGAACACGTGGTCAAATCGGCTAACAATAACCTGAGCGAACGGTAAACCAGCGTACTCTCTGAATACTCGGGGAAAACTTGCTGAAATGCCCAAATGGAATAAAAAGGAAGCCTCGGAATCTTTCGGGGAGCGATTGCCCTAAGTTGTTATCTGGGGGCGCTAGTAGGAAAAGCAAAGGAAGGAAGACAGGAAAGACAGAGGTCAGCCTCAGCATAACTGAAAGCGAGGTAAACATTGGAACTCATTCAAAAAAAAAAACACCACGAAAGGGAAAAAAAAAGGGGGGCGCCGAAAAAATCGAAGACTGCCGTCGAATGCCCTCTTCAAGGGACCGCTCGAATTACGTATCAGGAAGAGGCAAGCCTCCATTGAAGGAACAAGGGTAACGGAACGAAGGGAAAGAGCAAAAGAAAGACGCCATAGGTGCCTTCGTACGGGTCAGATCGGTAGAACTCGGGAGCGAAAGGTCAGTCTTTGAGATCAAGAGCTTGCCAATCCTTGTTCACGTCAAAGTGATGGCCGGCGCGACAAGTCTTGAAAGGGGCGTCCGGAAAAGCGAAAAACGCCGGTAGTGGAAGGGTAGAAAGAAAGGAGAGGAGAGGGGAAAAGATTGGGAATCCGCACTGACGCGGTCTTATAAGGGGGCGACGAAGCGAGCCTGAGAGCTGGAGCCTTTTAAACAGTCACTAGGCGCAATAAAGGGGGGGAGAGAAGAAAAGCAAAGAGGTGAAGATGGTTCAAGGCGTTTCAATGAACATTGGTCAATAAACGGGATGGCCGCTTAGAGATGCCGTCATAGAGACCGAAAAGAGAGAAAACCGCGCGGGGAGGAAAAAAAAAAGTGGGGAAAGAGAGATCGAGAAATTCGTTGGCTCGCTTCGCCACGAGATGAAGGGAAAAGCGGCAAACATAAACCGAACGGAACTTGGTGGAGTTGACACCACACGCAGGGGGAGAAGAAAGAAAAATGGGAGAAAAGAAAGGTCTCATTCATGCGGAGGGAGGGGGACGCTAATCTTCCATTAAAACCTTGACAAAGTCGCGGAATTGGCAATCCGAAACATGAGGCACATAGGGAAGGGGGTAGGGATAAGCATACCTTTCTCGGTTGCCAAGCTCGGAGAGCGAGGAGAAAAAAAAACCGAAAGCTCGCCGCTACGCAGAGCGGGGTCGGGGAAAAGAGACATCGAAGGGCAATGAAAAGCAGAGTTTCCTTTTCTCCATATCGTCTGTAACAACATTCAAGGAAATAGGAGGGGGAGACATGGGATCATGTTGCTTAGGGCAAATTTTAGATCGTCGACCTCCAAAGAGAAGCCGATTAGCAAAGAGGAGAGAAGAGCAGTCGGAGGAAAAGGAGGGTTCGAACAACGGACAGTTATTCAATCTGTCGAAGCGGCCGCGCGGGAAGGTACGATAGTCATAACAGCATCACTGGGAGGAGTCTGGCAATAGAGAAAGGACGATGCAGTAGAGAGGAGAAAAGCATGGGGGTCGCGAAAAGCCTGCTCGCTAACGTATGAAATTCGTCAGGTGCAATGAGGGATAAAGAGAGGACAAACGGCACCTCCCGCCATGTGAGACGAATAGAGCAGAAAAAACACAAAGGAGAAGATGAAATAGAAAAGAGTAAGGTCGGGAAAAAAACTACGGGCGAGGGTGAGCTGCGCTCGAGGGCGCAGCACAATCTCCTAAGAGAACGAGACCCCTGGCCGATGTTGGCTCAAGGTTATCCCAGGAAAGAGGGGAGGAGAGCAAAAACCGCCTCATACTAACCCTCTGCTGTTGCATGAGAGGCGATCAGTCTACTCCCTCGATAGTGAATTACCGGGAGAAGGGGGTGAAGAAAAGAAGAAGGAGAGGGGCGAAGAGAAGATTCAGTTTGTCGAACCCGGCTGCGAACAGCGAGGGTTGGGCTAGAAGTTGGCGACAGCCTACGAGAGAAAACAATGCTAAAAGTAATATTCAAGGGAGGAGGGAAACACTGGACGATTCCTTGGGCGCCCCCTGCAAGCTGTTTCACTGGGAATGGTAGGGAGGCTGTACTTGGGCATAGAACGGCAAGGTTATTGCGAGCTCTTTGGGGGTCAATAGATCTTGGGGTGTTGAGGGGGAAAAGAGGAAAGGTCGGTTATCCTCGCGCAAGGTGCGCGAAAGGTGTTGGGGACGGACTTGCCAATGAAACGTTTATGCCCCCGGCAACCGAGGGGTAGCTGTTACCGGCTCTGAGAACGGAGCGAGAAGAGGGAGAAGGGGAACGTCCGTGACCGCTTGTCCAACCAGCCCTACAAGTTGCAAAACGTTGAAGATTCTGTCTTAGCCCTCCCCGTCGGGGGGAGGACCGGAAAAAAAAGCCGAATCTCGCCGCCGTCAGGCAGACGGCGGGGGAAGAAGTTCGAGGTGAAAAAAGGGGGATGCTCTTGCGGAAGACTACGGTCAGAGCGATACGGTATTGGACCCTCATACCTGAAGGGCAAAATCAATTTGAAAAGAAGAGGCGTGAGGGAGGAGAATTAAGGCCGCACCCGCGGCTTACTGGAAAATGGTCCCGCCTTAAAAACGAGAGTTTCGTCCCAACCTTCAGACTTGCAAGGGAGACCAAGGAGGGATACTCAGGAGGCCCCCCCCTGCGCACCTGCAAGCGAAGGGGGGGATCCTCACGAAAGAATCAAGACTACTACATTGCGAGGGAACAGAAAGAAGGAGGGGCAAGCGGGTTCACTACGCGGCCTTAGCAGGCAAGATTCCTACGCGAAGGCGACGGAGAGAATTCAATAGATACGGGGTTCGTTCTGAGGAAAAGAGTTGAGAAGAAGTCGAGGTGACTTTCACGCAGGAATGATGTCTGCCTATGCGCTTCAGGCAATTCTATTTGAGAAGGGGGGGAAGTCGCGCATCTTGCGTTCGAGGGCTAATAATCAGGGAAGTATGTTGTGCATAAAGTCCTACTTGCGAGGGAGGAGGATGACGAGACAGCGTCGTCCTCCTGGCGGCTGCCGTCATGGCTGCAGCATACACACGAGAGCACTCCCACTTTTGGTCACCACTCCAAAGGAGGGGGACCGAGGCGTATTACTGGGAGGAGCCGGAGGCAGGGGGGCAATAGGGTTCACACCGCTGACTATTCTCGAGGGGAGTGAGAAGGGGGTGGAACCGGGGGTTCGCTCAGCAGAGTGTGAAAACGAAACGTGGGACGCGCCAGGGACAGGTACGAGTCCGAGGCGCGCCAGAGTTATGGAGGTTGAACGCTGAGGGGAGGGCCGGCGATGCGAGCCTATGGTTTCTGGAAAGAAAGAGAGGAGAAAGACGAAGGGAAAGCCGCGCCAACATGCGTGTAAAAAGTTCTGGAAGCGGACATTTTTACGGGGTTCGCATAAATAGAGTTGGGGGAGTGGGCTGAGCACTATTCAGGCATCAGAGGGGGGCACGAGAAAGGGACGAAAAGGACCCGCAGCGGCTGCCGTAAATCGGGCCAGAACGACGACGTAGACTAAACAGGCGGGTGATCTTCTTCAGGAGACAAAAAAAGGGGGGGGGGTGCATCAACAAAATAATAGAGAAAGGGGGGACGGGTGCCAGCGCTGTAACAGACAGCGTCTATCTGGCGTTTCGCCTACTGAACCGCCTACTTCCATGCGCATTTTCAATTGAGTAGGAGGGGGGACCGGAGGGAAAAAATGGATATAATTTTTCCCAATTCATGAGCGAGAATAGTCTTCAAGGGATCTCTCAAATTGGATAGAGGAGAGAAGGGGGAGAACCGATGCGCGTGAGAAAACAGAAAGTTTGCCGGGAAAATGAGTGAACAGGGGGACCGCGGCATTTTATCCTCCGAAAGGCCCCGCTCCTTAAAGGCGCTCTAGGTCTTAAAGAAAAGAGGAGAGGTTCGTACAGGGAGGAACGGCCCATAGCGTAGGGTGTGCCGAAATCGTCTTTTAGAGGGAGAAACAGGCCGAAACGGAAGAAAAGTCGGCGGCCCATATTCCTGACTGAGAGGGGGGGAGAGGGGGACTGGCAGAGCGTAATCCGCGAAGCAGACTCGTTATGCCAATCGCGCGGGGGTGCACGGGAAAACGCACTCAATGAGAGGAATGAAAATTCGACACTTGTCGCGACTTTGGAGCATGGGAGCGCTTTCAAGTAGATGGAGAACGGGGTCTGTGGTGGGAGGGGGGGGAAACGGCCAGGGCAGGCGCAGCGCCGATTCGTCACCTGCTGAGGGGGCTTCGGGAAGCGGCGCTGTATCCTGCACCGTAACACCTGCGACCATTTCGGTGCGCGAGGAGAAAAGGGAAATTCGCTACCAACATATTGAACTACGGGAAGACCGGGATCCCTTCGATGCCCAGGTATGAAAAAAACCTCTTTAATCGGGCAGGGATCTAGGTTCCTCCAACGCGGGGGGGCTTCCTCAAGCCTTACGTTATTCAAAAAATAGAGGCAGAAGACTTCTCACTGGGGCTAGGAAGAGGAATCCTCGCCTGTCCGCTCAGTTCAACTTTAAGCCACTGTCCACAGAGGTGAGCCTATAAATTTTCTACTAACTCCGGGAATATTCCCGAGAACCCGCGCAAACTTCACCGGATCCGCTTCCTGAGCGCCATCGGCGTCACAGGGGTTGAATTCCACCTCGAATGTTGAACCCCTGGGAAGAAGAGGATGGACCGCGCGCACGAGCGATTGTTCGATACTGAGCAGACTAGTTCGAGTTCACCCGTATTAACGTTGGCGAAACCGAAGGGCCGCGGAGTCCTTGTGACAACCGAGACGTTTCATGTCAGGCGGGATCTGACAGGGAAAAGGTGACTCGATGGAGGCCCACTAGGGTCCAGGGAAACGCAGTCAGCAGAGAACTCTTCTCCGTAAGCGGCTTCTCGCGGTGTGGGACGCGAACGAGGAGCGTCCTCGAGAAAGGTTTCAGTCAGCCGAGGTGCGGGGGGAATTCAAAACAAATGCCATAGGGGGAAAAAGGTTTCTCAAGGGAAACACCCCTGTGACCAGGGGGAAGCTGCGGGTACTGTTAATAAGTGGGAAAAGTATGATTCCGGTCATCCAGTCCGCTGTGCAAAGGCGACAGAGAAAAGAGCGCAAACAGCGCGTCGAACCCTCCGTCTAAAAGAACGAGATGGGGTGGGCTATAATGCTCCCCTAAGTATCCCATAGAAGAAGGACAGGAACGGGGGGGAGGGCTAGTTGACGATCCAGCCGGTCAACTCAGGCTCATCAGCGGATAAGCGAGCAGGAGAGGAGGCTCGAACAGCGTCAATGAAGGGGGGGGGAAGCACATGCGAGGAGGTTAATCCTCTATCTATCAGAGAGGGAAAGGAAGGGTCAAGGGAAAAAGATCGAGTGTCGGCGAACCCGCCAGCTCGCCAAAGGACACCCTCATCGCAAACAAGTATAGAGGAAAGACAAGTACCCATTTCACTCTTGGCGGCCCAGGGAAGCGTCAGTGTGGCAGGGGGAAGTACGGGAAGAATTACGTTTTGCGCCTTAGAACGCGTCCGGGGCAGTGGGATAAATCTCGACCGACCGATGATGTCCTACGAAGGGGGTTACTGGACGCCACTCAGAAGATCAAGCGAAGGTGGGAGGGAACAGGGAGACAGTTATTTCATCGGCACAGCGGTGCGCAGCCGAAAGTCGTAGTCATAGAAAGAAAAAGAGTTAGGAGGAAGCGGGTTAGGTCGATACGATCGGGGATATTGGAGTGTTTTCAATCTAAAAATCGAAGCGAAAAGGTGCCTGCCGTCGTCATCAAAAGTGGCTGTAGACGGCGAGCTGAACAACGGGGGCACCTCGGGCCCAACACATGGTGGCGAGGGGAAAAAGGA
>Ga0179591_1356075_pt1 | contig 10529 bp, 16 predicted proteins | sample CZOMad2_1_08_16f_FD_182891 | JGI IMG/M metagenome (GOLD analysis project Ga0179591, IMG submission 182891) | Vadose zone soil fungal communities from Angelo Coast Range Reserve, California, USA - CZOMad2_1_08_16fungal (PacBio error correction) | ecosystem: Environmental > Terrestrial > Soil >...
AGCAAGGGAGGAAGGGAGGGAAAAAAAAAAAGAGACGGTTCCTTTTGCAACCCCGAATCAAAGAGCATTCACATACTCAGGGAAGTAACGCCGCCTCGTAGATGAAATCAAAAAAAAGGGGGGAGGGAAAGAGCTGTCCTACACAAACACGTGACTTTCCAGGAGAGGGAGGAAGGGGATCATGCGTTCAATCTCGATACGCTACGGAAAAACGAGAATCCTGTATGAGAGGCGTCTCAAAGAAAAGAGAGAAAAGGGGGGGAGGAAAAAGAAGGTTAACCGTGCTTGAATCTCTGGGAAAAAAAAGGGGAGGGAACAAGCGGCGCCATTCCACCTCATGTCCATGGTCTAAAATAATCTTTCAAAGGCAGAAGGGGAAGAGAGGGGAAGGGAAAAAAAGGGAGTCGACTGATTTTACAGAATTACTTGGTTGAGAGGGGGGGGGAAAGAAACTGGATGAAGATTACGACATGCTGCCGATGGCCGGAACTGTTATAAAATAACTTCATGGTGAGTCGAGAGGGAGAGAGGAGGAGGAGGAAAAGAAGAGGCTATTTCCCACGAAAATGGAGCCTGCTAAGGGAGAGGAAAAAGAAAGCAACCTCGAATGGAACGTCCAACATCCTATGGCTCATAATCTGCGCTTCACAGCGAGTCCGTTCTGATATAGGAAGGGAAGAAGGAAAAAAGAGGAGCCCTTTCCTCCATACGGAACAGAGAGGAGGGAGAAAGAAACCATAGGAGTCAATATCGTTTTAGAACGGAACTTGCTCGATCAGCGCTTCCTCATCCTACTCTGTAAGGAAAAGGAGAAGGGGAACTTGAGAAAGAGGGGAAAGGAAGAGGGGAAGAAAACACACCTCATGGGAAAAAAAAAAAAGGGGAGGTGGGAATTCCTAAACATTGTTTTAATGGGGCTCTCATCTAGATGTCTATTCACTCTTAAAACCTCAACAAGACGAATGGGAGGAAAGGAAAAGGGGAAAGCAAGGAAAATATCAACAACCCACCCTATCTCAGGAAATAAGGGAAGAAATCACTCCTAAATTGAGGAGAAAATAAGGAAGGGGAAGGGGGATGTTGGTCTTCCCACAATATAAAGGGAAGGAACTTCCACCGAACCCGCATGGGGCGTTGACGTAGGGCGAATCATACCTTTTCCCAAGTTGAAAAAGAGAGAAGGGAAAGAAAAAAAAAAGGGGGGAGGTCGATACCCTCATCGAGTATTCTTCAAAAAGGAGGGAGAAAAAGGGAAAGTGAAGAGGAAACCTATGCGCTGCCTACCCATATATCAATGCAGGGAAGTAAGGACAAGCAACAATATTTTCTACCTTTTTGTAAGAAAAAAGGAGGAAGGAACGTTTGCTTGCAAAAAGGAAGAGGGCATACAAAATGCCTGAACTGCAAAACCGTTGCCAACCGGTTTCTCTGTCTTCGTGACTTGGGGAAGGAAAAAAAGGAACGTCATGCGTAATTGGAACGTCTGGGAAAGGGAGGAGAAAGAGAAAAAGAGAAGGAAAGAGGAGCAACTCATACAGGGGAGCCTCTTAAAAGTTCGCGAGTTTGAATCGAAAAGATGGGGGGGGGAAGAAATAGGGCGAAGAGAATTCTTACCTCGAGAGAGGGGGAACGGCCGGAGTGTAATCCCACCATCTCTTGATCGCGGCCTAACAGTAAAGAAAAGAGGGGGCGTTATTGTCCAGCTTTTTTACGAGAGAAGGGGGGATGATCCTCCTGCGGCTCTGAATCTGCCAGGGAGTGGGGTCCGGCAGCGAGTGGTGATTTTGTCTACCTTGGTTTTTAAAGAGGGGAGGGGGGGAGGGAAAAGCGGCCAGTATCTTGTTGTGCTACCTGAGGAGAAGGAGGGGGGGGACTGTACAGCACACTAGCTTACTCGGCGGCAGAGATGTAAGATCCACCTCAATTGTGGGGAAAAGAGGGAAGCCTCTCTCTACAATGTGAGAAGGGAGGAGGGAGGGACTCCTGCATCTTTCTAACCGGGTCTGGGGGACAATCTTTGGAAAGGGAGGAGTGTCTACGACTATCAGAGAACGGGGGAAGGAAAAAAGGAAAGAAGAGGGAGTCATTCTATCCAAGGGTCCATAGAGAAAGGAAAAAAAAAGAAAGAGAGGTCCTGAAGATTTCAGCAGTTAACGGGTCCATCGCCCGTCAACTAGTCTGCACGTGAGGGGGAGGGAAAAAGACTGCGTTAAACTTGCGAGAAAGGAAAAAGGGAATAGGAAAAGTGATGGATGTTTGGCCCAAGCGGCTGCGGTCATCCCTGTCATTATGCCTATGAGATAAAAGATTTCGAAGGAGGGGGAAGAAGGAAACCGAACATATTTTATGATAAAGCTCGTCCAGACAGTAAGGGAAGGGAAAAAAAGGAGGGAGGGGGAGATGCTTCTCTCCTCTTTCCGAGGAAAGGGGGGAGAAGGGGAAACCTTCGTAAACATCGGATCCAGGAAATTTCCGGAGGGATCAGGGCACTCCTTGTCTAGGGGAAAGAGAGGAGAAAAAGGAGGAATGAGGAAAATATATAATAGAGAAAAGAGAGGGGAAAGGGCTCAGTCGGAACTCGGTTAAAGCCGATTTTACGGAAGGTGTTTTCATCGTATGATCTCCCTAATGCGCGAAAAAAAAGGAAGGAAAGCGCTCCCGCTAGTTAGGACTCGTTTGAAGGGGAGAAAAAAGGAGAAGGAAAGGATCATCAACATGGTGGACGGTTCCGGCACCATTCTGGACAAAAGGGAGATTCCCTCGTCCGAAACAGAGAAGCATGGTCCAGGTTATGACTCAAGCAAAAAAGAAAAAAAGGGGGACATCGACACGGGCACCTGCGGCCAGTTTTTCCCGGCCAGGCCTGATCGTGCATGGAAGGAAAAAAAAGAAGGGGGGAAAGAGATGGACCCTCGTAATCTTGGAGGAAGAAGGAAAAAAAAAGGGAAGAAAGGGGCACACTCTTGAGGCAGGCCGGATGCTCTCTGAAAAAGGGATAGAATGATCCCTCAACTCCTCCTAGGGAGAAGAAAGAAAGAGGAAAGAAGGAGTAGAACGCATCCCTTCCAAAAGATTGTCGACCAAAAAAAGGAAAGGGGGGAGAAATGGGAAAGACTCATTCCAGAAGCCCATGTCGGCCCTATTGGGAGGGGGAAAGAAAAAAAGGGTACAACAATTTAGGGGGGGAAAAGAAAAAGAGCGCCGACACCCTTCCTGACAAAACGGTCTGTCAGGGGAAAAAAAAAGAGGGGGAAAAAAAAAGAGAAGGGCCGCACTTCAGCTATTCCGCATACAGAAACAAAAAAAAAAAAAAAAAAAAAAAAAAAAAAAAAAACGCTTGAAACCACGGTCGCCAAAAAAAAACCGCGCGCCGGGGGGGGGGGAACCATTCAACTCACCTGGGCAGATTCGATCCGGAAGAAAGAGAAGGGAAGAAGTGCTCGTCCCCACTCTTGCAATACGAAAAAGAAGGGGGAAGGGGGGTACATCCAACGGTCGGCCGAAAAGACTAGGGGTGGGTAATTACATCTCCGGGGGAAGAGAGGGGTCCGCCTTCTCTTGAGGGGGGAAAGAGGGAGGAGCAACTCGCCGACCTTGAATTGGTCTGGTACTTGGGATCTAGTTGCCTCCTCGATCGGATATTGGGAAAAAAAGAGAAGACGTCCAATTCACCATGAGGAGAAGGAAAAAAAAACCAGAGCCCGTTTGCGTGCAGTTCCGGAAAGTTGTATGCATTTTTTGCGAGAAGAGGAGGGGGAAAGGGAAAAAAAGGGACTTGGCTATCCCTTGACTCCTATGGCGGAAGAGAGGGGGAAAGGTGTCTCCGGCCCTTCAACGCAGTGTTTGATCTAGGGGTATGCAGCCTCATAGTGAGAGGGAGGGAGAGGAAAGGAGGGGGGTCCGGCAGCTTCACTCCTTTTTATACGAAACTAGAGAAAGGGGGGGAAAAGGGGGAAAGAGGGGGACAGTCTGGTGAAACGAAGAGTATGAAAAGACATACGTTCACTGATCCCTCGGGGAGGGGGAAGGGGGAAGATTCTGTGGGCTCCACATTCCCAGAGGAAGGGAAAGGATCCTCAATTCGGCGGATGAGGTTCGGGTTGTGACGGCTGCCGGTGACCTGACTCGGGTTTGGTTGGGGAGGAAAAGAAAAGGGGGGGGGGGAGGCCGCATCATCTCGTCTTGTGAGGGGGGGAAAAAAAAAAAAGGAAAAAAAAAGACAGATTCCACCAACTGTTTCGGCATGGATCATTTCTTCAGAGGTTAAGGGTGATGCTCAGGCGGTGTGGGGGGAAAAAAAAGAAAAAGGGGAAGAGGTATCACGTTCACGCATATTTCTCGCTGTTAGGACAGGAGGAGAAAAAGGAGGGGAGGGAAACACTATATTGCTCCTTATGAGTTGGGATTTCTGGGGGGGTTTTTGCGCTGCTATTTCAAGGAGGGGGAAAGAAAGAAAAAAAAAGAAAGAGGGGAAAATGTATCTCCTTCGTAGAGAAAGGGGAAGAGGAAAAGAAGATCATAACGGACTCGGCTGGTAGAGATTCGAGGAGGCAAGCAGAGGGCAGTGGACTTTCCACTTCTGATGGGGAAAGGAGAAAGAAGGCTCCCTTTTCTTGTTAAATAGAAAGAAAGAAGGGGGAAATTTTCCACACCGCATCCGCCGACGACATAGGTTTCTTTTCTAAAAAAAGGTTTCCCTGTCCATCGATGTAAGCTGTCAGAAGAGGAGAAAGGGGGAAAGGACCTCCATGGCCATCTCCACCCTTCATTTCTGGAAAAGAAGAGAAAAAAAAAGGAAAAGGAGGGAAAAAGGAACTTTACCCTTACCGGCTAGCCTTTGAAATATTCTCATGACCGGAGGAGGGGGAATGGCGCAGCGGGTACTAATATCCTTACTCATATAAAAAAAAGGGGGGGGGAAAAAGGGAAACAGCTTTTTATTTTCTATGAAGACCTGGGGGAAAAGAGAGAAAAAAAAAAAAACCCCCAAATGGGGGGCCGTCCGTCAATTGGGAAAACTCATGACCTCACATTAAATTCCTTCGGATGAGAAGGAAAAGGAAAGGGGGGTTTTGTGTAGACCATTTAGACTTGAAAAAAAAAAAGAAGGGAAAAAAAAGGGGAAAAGGGAGGGGCCCTTCGAGTATGTTGAATTGGCTTCAGCCGAAGGTTAGGGGCAATCATGAAATCCGCTCTCGGAGCCCCGATTCATCTGTCGCACTCCATAGAGCTTACCTAAGGCCATAAGGAAGAAGAGAGAAAAAAAGGAGGAAGGGAGAAGTACGCTCTAATGGATTTGCTACAGAAGAAAAAAAGAGGAAAAGAAAAAAATGAGCAATTCACATACTCGAATGAACGCCGACTCGTGGCATCAAGAATGGATACTGGAGAAGGGCGGCAGGTGTCCAGTCGTCGGGGGAGAGAAAAAAAAAAAAAAAAGGGAGGAGAAGAAGAAGAAGAAGGAATTTCCTTTGCGTAAAGAAAGGAAAGAAGGAGAAGAGGCGTCCTCACGAGGCGTCCACGGTCATTCATAACATCCAGCTGTTTTGAAACCGTGCTTGATCTTCTGTTCGAGGAAAAAAGGGGGGGGAAGGGAAAAAAAGCTGCTCCGAGCATCCTCATTGTCATGGGCGAGAGGGGGGAAAGGAAAAAGAGGGGGGGGAACCATGCGGCCAATGTCTTCTGACTGATTTAAAATTTACTGGGGGAGGGAAAATGGGGCAATTTCTCTGTATATTGACTGGGGGAAGAGACGACATGCTTTACCGAAAGGGGAAAAGAGACATCGGTGATTCGGCGGATGCGTTGGGGAAAAGACAACGGAGAAAAAAGAAAAGGCTATTTCCTTCCCACTAAAAATGGAAGAGGAGAAGAAGAGAGGAAAAGAGGGGAAAGTCCACTTGCCCTCCTATGCCGAAAAGAAGGGAGAAGAGGAAAAGAGACTCGTTCCACATCCATAAGAACCGGAGAAGCGTCGATCAAGTGAGAATCACCGGAACGATGCATCTATTCGCTGGGAAGAAAGGAGAAGAAGGAGGAGCAATATCTTTTTTCAAGAACTCATGGAAAGGGAAGGAAAAAAGAAAAAAAGGCACGGACTAACATCGAGAAATGGGAACGTGATAAAGAGGACACTCAATACCACCGAGAAGTACGCGAAAGGAAAGAAAAAAGCTGCGCATCACACCTTAACTCCTTGCCCGAGGGGGAAAAGGGGGGGGAAAGAACACACAGTGGTTAATATGGCGAGCACTCGAAGAGAGAACTCTTAAAACCGCACAAGACAGAGGGATAGAGGAGAGAAAAGGAAAATCAGCAACACCCAACCCTATCTCATGTCAAAAGGAAAAAAGGGGAGGAGCCCATCATAACATGACCCTCAGCCCGAATCTGGGAATGTGGCCGCCCCCCCATAATCTAAAGGGGAGAAGGGGGATGAAAACCCTCATTGATCAGGGGAGGGGGAAGAGAAAAGGGAAAAGTTTCATCACCATACTTCAAGGGATATAGGGAAAAGGTTATGAATTTCTATAACCTCAAGCGTAGGGGCGGAGAAAACAGAAAGGGAAAGGAAACCGCCACTTCTCATCATCCAAGGAAGAGGGGAAAAGGGAAAAAGAAAGAAAAAGCGGTTCTGTGGAATTTCAAGAGAACACCTGGCAAAAAGGGGAGAGGTTTTATCTCCTCTTATTCAAGGGGAGGAAGGGGAGGAAAAGAATTCCATAATATTCTATCACCAATGGAGAAAAGAAAAAAAAGAGGGGGAACCGGGTCCTGGTCTTCTATTGTGGCAGTTAGATCATTCGCCTTCATGCGGGAATGGGGAAGAAAGGGAGAGAAGGGGGAAGAAGACCGATCGATTAATCAACTCAACATGGAAGAGAAGAGGGAAGAAAAGATGTTTTATTAACCTCCCGGAGGAGAAGCTTACCTCTATATATGGGGAAGGGGTCGGGAGCTTTACTCAAAAACCTCTCTGACTCAACAAGGGGAAAAAGAGAAAGGGGGCGTTTCTTTCACTCTTTGGAAAAAAAAAAAAAGGGAGGGAAAATCCTGCGGCTCTGAATCGGCCCTGTCGTTACTGGGGAGAAGCGCGGTGGATTTTGTCGACCGTGGGGGAAAAAAAGGAGGAGGGGAGGGCCAGGATCTGTGTTTTCTACCTTCGGAGGGGGAAGGAAGAAGCGTCACTCAATGTCGAGCATATGAAGAGCCACAATCAGTTTTGTACTGGTTTCCGAGTACAGGGGAAGAAAGAGGAAGACATTCGTCTCTTGAATTCGAGAAAGGGAAAAGGAAAAACGGTTCTGTTCGTACAATCGTAAGTGGATGGGAGTGTCGACCTTCATACTGAGAGGAAAAAGGGGGGGGGGGATTTCTTTCTTATACTAGGAGGGGGGAGGAGGGAGAAAAGGTCAATATACAATTCCTGCCTTCAATCTGGGGAAAAGGATCAGATACTCACTAGCCCGAAGAAGAAAGGGAAAGAAACGCGTTTCCATCTCCCTTCCAAGAGGAAAAGAGGAGGAAATTTCATTATCACTCAAGGGAAGATCACGCCTGGCCTGGAAAACTTGCCGAGAAGGTGAAAAGGGGAAAGAAATGACGCTGATTTCTTTTCCCAGGATGAGGGAAAAAGAAAAAGAAGAAACGCTTGTTTCGAATATTCTGGCATTTTGGAAGAAAGGGACTGGCCTAAACCTTCCACATGGGAGGAGGAGACCTGGACCTTAATCACACTCTTCCTGAAGATAAAAAAGGAAAAAAGAAGAGTCAGCCAATTCGGGATATTAGGGAGATCCTACGATTGAACACTTAGTAAAAAAGAAAGGAGGAAGGTGACAGGCCTCCTTTTCCTACGGGAAAAGAGAGAGGGGGGAGAAACCCAACGAGGGAGAAATAGAGAGATAACGGAATATCTCTCTTCCCTTATACCAGGAGAGAAAGGAAGAGAGGGGACTGGTATCCGCTGTTTACGAGGGGGGAAGAAGAGGATAACCGCTTGTCTTTCCTCGTTCAATAGGCAGCAGAGAGGACCGCATAAGTTAAGTACGCGTGGGAGAGGAAAAAAGGGTGATCTTCCGTATCATCAAAAAGGGGGGAAAGGGGAGAAAGGATCATTTCCTCAGTCCGGAGCGCTGAGAGAAGAGACTCATTCCATGGTGATGACGCAGCCTGGGGACAAAGGAATAAGAGGGAGGGGGAAGCACCTTCTCTTCAATTTTTCCCGCCAAGGAGGAAGGGAAAAAGGGAAGAAACGTTCCCGACGATTTACTGGCATGGGGTAAAGCTTAATCTGGGGGAGGAATATCTTCCAGGACTCGCTTTCGAGGGGAAGGAGAGGAAAGAAGGGAAAGGAAAGGAATTGTCTCTCTTACCTTGGAGAAGAAGAAGAGAAAAAGAAGAAAAAAAGACGGGCGTGGTCCAGCGCAGTCTGATAGTCGGAAACAAAGACACTCAAAGATTGTCGACTCAGAAAAGGGTAGAAAGCTTCAGGTAGCACAAAAAGGAAGAGGGGAATTCAGAATCCTCCAGGGAGGGGAGAGAGGCGTCACTGTACTCGTCAACCAGGGTACACAGGACTATTCCATCTCTCCTACGACATGAGGGGGAAGGGAGGCGTTCAAACCGTGGGCCATGATCCGAAGGGAAAAACCAGATCCTGGCCTCATCTTCAGCAAGGAAGAAAAAAAAAAAAAACCACTTTTAGGAAGAGAAAAAAAAAAAGTCCACACCTGGCAGAGTCCTAGCCGCATTAGGCTAAGGGAAAAGAGGAAGCCCCCTCTTTCCATAACTCCCAACGGAGGAGGGGGGGGGGAGGGGTGGAATTGTTTACATCACGGGAGGGAGAAAAGAGGTGTTGATTACATCTCCGCGGAGAAAAGGAAAGCTCTTCTCTATTGGGGAAAGGGAGAGGGAGGAAAAAACTCGCCTACCTGAATGCGTTACATTGGAGGTTGCTCCTCTATCGGACTACTTAATATAACCAGGAAAAGGAAAAGAGGAAACTCCAATTCACGCATTACCTCTCATGAAGAGAAAAGGAGAGGCAGCCATAGAGTTGGCACGGGGCAGGACCGGCATTTTTTATCATTTTTGCTCACGAAGTTAGGGGAGAGGAGATCCCTTTACTCCTATGGCGCGGAAAGAACCGGGGAGAAAGAGGGAAGAAGCCCTCCAAACGCGCGGTGTTGATACTGGGGCAGCCTCAGAGGGCGCGACTTGTTCTATTCTCATTTGCCGGATGAGGGGGGGAAGGGAAAGGGAAGGGAGGGTTCTCGACATTCTAAATGTAAGAAGAAGGGGGAAAAAGAAAAAAGACATACTTCCCTGATCCCTGCGGTTTCGGGGGAAGCGGCAGAACAATTTCCGGTAGATTCTGTGGGAGAAAGTAAAAAGGAGGGGGAAAGGGCTCCTCAATTCTTCTCTTGCGGAGGGGGAGGGGGGAAAAGGGGGATGAGGGGCGATTTCCTGTCTGTTTCTTGGGCCGGGGCGCCGCCAAAAAGAAACATGTCTGTGCGGTTTTTCAGAGGGGGGAGAGGAAGAAAGGTGCGGCATTCCAAATCAAGTTCGTCCGGAGGAAGGGGGGAAAGGGGAGGAAAAGTACTCGTGGTCTTGAGTGCCGAGGTAACGAACGCAGATTCCTAGAGGGGGACGGACAGAGTCAGGAGAGGACGCTTCTGCGCGAGAAAGGGGGGGAAAAAGGTGCTCCTATTGCGTTGGGAGGGGGAGGAGGGGAAGGAAAGTGTCCAGTCGAAATAGCGACTCTGTTCAGGATGTATAACGGGATCGCCGGCGTAGGCGAAGGGAAGGTGGAGGAAAAAAGGAAAAAAGAAACGGACTCTTTTTACTCTCAGGGGAAAAGGGGGGGAGGAGGGAAGAGGGTGATTCAATTTCGTTCAGAAGACTTAGCAGGCTCCATTGCGTGGGAAATAGATCGCCTGATTTCTCCGGGAAAAGAAGGGGAAAAAAAGGAAAGCTTTTCTACCAGTTCCCTTGCCAGCAGGGGGTGAAGGGAAAAAAAGGGGGGGGAGACCTCTCCAGCGAACTTGCAACTAATGGCCGCGGAAAAAGAAAGGGGTCTTTCCGCATCATCGAATACATTTGTCCTGCAGGGGGAAGGAGGAAGGAAAAAAGCGCCTTTGTCCCGAAATTCTCCATGAAAGAAAAGAAAGAAAGGAGAAAGAAAGGGAAAAAAAAAATGGTGGGAGATAACAGAAGATCACGCCGGGGGAAGGGAAGGAAAGACCTGGACGTCCTTCTTTGAGACTCCCCTCTCAGAAAGGAGGAAAAAGTATTGGAACGCATTACATCACAGGAAAGCCTTTCTGAGGCGGATTCGCTCCAGAACTAGAATTCACTTCCCCGTTTGTGGGGAAAAAAAAAAGGAAAAGAAAGGGACCATCTTATTTCCCTCTACTATTCTGCGTGAAGGAGGGGGAGGGGGGGGGAGGCGGGGGTTGGCAATCCGGAACCGCTCTCATCGTAATTCATCTGTCCGCAAATCCATAAGGACCTAATCCCTAATTACT
>Ga0179591_1322119_pt1 | contig 10528 bp, 10 predicted proteins | sample CZOMad2_1_08_16f_FD_182891 | JGI IMG/M metagenome (GOLD analysis project Ga0179591, IMG submission 182891) | Vadose zone soil fungal communities from Angelo Coast Range Reserve, California, USA - CZOMad2_1_08_16fungal (PacBio error correction) | ecosystem: Environmental > Terrestrial > Soil >...
GGGAAAGAACGTAAGGCTTAGCCTGCGTTTCGAAAAGGAGGGGGGAAAGCTGGTCAAGAAAGGGTGAGGCGTGAGGTCACATCTAAACAGTTGGTGGGGGGCGTTACTTAATGCTCAAGTGGGGGGGGGGATTTAGAAGCCGCCCGCGCGCTCGTTTGAAAAAGGCACAAGGAGCACAGGCCGAAGAACGGTTAAACGGCTCGGAGGTGGAGGGCGTGATCGAATTACAGTCGACTGATTAGTACCGGGAACCCCACCGGGAAAAAAAAATGAGGCTAACATGCGAGATGGTCGAGAAGCGAGTTTGAAAGGCCGGGGATACAACCTTTGCAGGACAAAAATGAAACGCGTGCCGGGGAAAGGGGAGTCAAAAATCGTCCCATGATTCAAGGTAAGAACTGTCTTACAAATGCAGGGAGTTTACAAGGCCATTAGTGGGGACGCCAAGTGGGGGGGGAACTTCTGAGGAAAATGAGAAGGAAACAAATTCCGGGGGATTGAAGGAAATAAAGTCAGCGCTGTCTCACCTTGTTGAGTACAATCCCCAGTCCTAGGGGACAAAACTTTCCCGAATTCATAGGGGGGCCTGGGCACGAAGGGAGTCAGTGAGAGAGGAATGACAAGCCGTGAGAGTAGGGGGGATGAGGTCAAGACCGAAGAAGGAGTCTATTTGAGGGGGTATGTGAAAGTCTCGAGAGAAATCTGAGGACGGGAATTAATTTTCGAAAAATCAAAAAAAAAAGACCAAAATGGTGTCGACTCAACAAGGAAGAGTCAAAAGAGAGGGTACCTGTAGACCTGGATCAGAAAATCGAGCGGGTCTAATTTGGGACAATGGGAGAGGAAAAGGGAAATTCTGAGGGTCGACCAAAGCAATCGGAAAGGAACTGAATCCGATCAAGGTAGGACAATTTGGTGGCTACCGTAGGGCGCGTAAAACACCTTAGGAGGAAATGCAAGATAATGCTCTCCCATAGGCGAAGTCCTTCTCCACCAGGGGAGGTATATGTATCGAATCATACATCTTTCTTCTAAGGGTTTTCCAAAAAGAAGTTCTAGGGATAGTCACAGATCCAAAACCATGAAGTATCGAAAGGGGCGAATTTAAGGGAATAAAGGTTGAGTTGAGACAAGTGAGGTTCTGTTGACCCAGGAAGACAGAGACGCACGCAAAATTAAATACCGAAGTGAAGTATAGAGTTTGGCAGGAAGTAACCGTTCTGGCGAACTGGATGAGTGACACCGGGGTACAAATGGTGTCTCATGGGGAGAAAAGGCGACTGCGTAAAAGGATACTGATTACCCAGATGAGGGGGTTCTAAAAAGCGCCAACAACTTAACATTCCTAAGAGAATCTACGAAAAATATTAATAGGTGGGGGAATGTGTCTTGATCAGAACCCTAAGGCCAGGCCAACCACCCCCCCCCCCCAAAAAAACCCCACAAAAAAAACCCCAAAAAAAAACCCCCCCCAAAACCACCCCCACCAAAAAAAAAAAAAAACACCCACAACACCCCCCACAAAAACCCCCAACCACCCCAACCCCACACACACCCAAAAAAAAAAAAAACCGCCAAAAAAACCCACCAAGCAAACACACCACAAAACCCAACCCAAACCCCCCCCCCCCCCCCCCCCCCTAACCCCCCCCCCAAAAAAAGAAAAACCCAAAAAAACCAAACCCCCCCCAACACCACCACCAAAAAAACCCCCCCCAAAAAAACCAACCCCGCCCCCCCCCCCCCCTCCCCACCCGCCAATCCACCACCCCCCTCGACCCCGCATAACCACCTCCCCCCCCCCGCACCTCCACAAAAACTTCCCCCCCCCCCCACCCCTCCCAAACTCCCCCCCCCAACCCCCCCCCAAAGCCCCCCCCCCCCTCCAAACCTCACCCTACCCACCCCCCAAAACAAAAAAAAAAAAAACCAAACCCCAACCCCCGCCCCCACCCCAAAACTCCCCCCAAAAAAAAACCCAAGCCCCGCCAACCCCCCCCCCCACCAAAAAACCCAAAAAAAACCACCCAATCCCTCAAAATACCCCCCCCCCAACCCCCCCAACAGACCCCCCCCCCCAAACCCCAATCATATAAAGAAACTTTTCCAGGAAATATTTATGTTCGCTTGATATAAAGAACTAAAAAAGTCAATAATTTCGGAGGGAGGAAATACGCCCTTCACCAGTGAGTCTCCTTCTCCCAAGGGGGTAGAGTTCCTGAGGAAGAAGGAAAAGGGTTTGCTTTCGCGAAAATAGAGAAAAAATATCTGGGCCAGGATTGGCGATAATTTTAGTATTAAAGAGTGGCAGTCGGGGTGGGGGGGGGGGGGCTTGAGGAAAAACGAATGAATTTTAAAAACCGGAACCAGTGCATTTGCTTCCCACGTTATTTGGAATCGAGTAAAGAGAAACGGCCTTTGAAAAAGGAACGCACCCTCCGAGAAAAGCATCGGGGAAAAAATGTTTGAGAACGATCAAAGGGTAAGGTAATCACAAAACTTCCAAAAACTACGGATCACGGGATTGATCAAGCAAAGCCCGCGCCTATGGAGCGAAGAGAAGTCCGCTTGGGACATAGAGCACGGGGTACCCGAAGATCGCGAACGCCAAGAAAAAACATGAAACTCAAATAAGAAGACTCGAGGGGTCACACTGAACAGACAATCGCCCTCAGAGAAGGGGAGAGACTGAGAAAAGCGGCTTGAAGGGGGACGGATCGAAAGAAAAGATTCATGGATCTTAAAAAAAGGATAGTCTGGAACCCGAAGGCTTTGGGAAAGGAAAAAGATGGGGACAACCTTTTCGATTGATAACTAGTGAAGGGAGGGGGCAAGGTCGCGGAGGGGCACAAAAAAAACATTGGGTCTTTAATGGAGGTGCGACCTGCAAAGGAAAAAAGGAAAACTGAATCAAAACTAGTCGGGGAGAACATCGCTGGAGAAACAGAAAAACACAACAACGGAGATTTTAAAAGGAAGAGAGAAACACATCGCTGGAACTCGTCAAGTGTGCCTGGAAGCTAATGGTCCCCTGAAGGACCTAGCATACTAACTCCAGGAATAACTTGGTTGCTAACGGGACTAAAAACGAAAGTATCGAGGAAAAAATTAACAGGGTGGGGAAGAGTGATGAATCACACCCCTGGTCAGGGAGGGAAAGACTTGGTGAAATACCCGACAATGCCATACGAAACTCGGAGAAATCAGGGGGGAAGGGGGCAGAAGGTACTTCGCAGTTGGACAAAGTTATTAGTTCAGATGAACGGAGGTGTCGGGGAAAAGACTGATGGGAGGGAGGGAAAGGTCTCTGGATAGAAGAAAGGAACGGGAGTAAGGGTGAATTAGCGGGGGGGAAAAAATCCGGGAACGTGAAGTAGATCCCTCCTGGCAGCAAAAAATCAAGAAGTTATATCATATTCGTGGGTGAGGAGGGGAGTCATCGAGGGAAAGACCGCCGGGAAAAAGGGGGAAAAAAGATGGGACAAGTAGATCCTCCTTGCGCTCGGCGAGGAAGTTTTCATAAGGCATTTTTTTCTCTTTAAGAAAGAAGGGGGAAAAGTACAAAAGTTACCGCGACGCCCTGGGTCCGTTGGTGGGGCCAGAAGTCGGACAAACCAGCCAAAAAAAAGACACAATGCAAAAACAAAAGGGAAAATTCAAGTCTCTGCATCAAGGGACTGACAGCAGAGTGAGAGGAGGGGAGCCAGGACCCACCCGTGTTAGAAAGGCTTGGCTGAGAAAAAGGGAATACGGCACGACAAATGTGAAGGAGTCATGAATCAACCGCAACGAGTGGGATTCGGGAGGCGACCAAGATCGAATGAAAGAAAAACGAACACGAAAAGGGCCGGCCAGACGGGCTCTTTGGAGGATGAGGGTTGGCAGGAGGGGAGCGACCGCACGCAAGAAAGGAGGGACTAGGCCGGAGGGTTGAGCGGTTCGGGAAGTTGTTGAGAACGAACGAAGCGTCGCAGGAGGAGGGAGCCCAAATCGACCAGAGAGGGGGGGGGTCCCAAGTGTCCCTTCACAAAAGTTCAAAGGGAGTGAGATCAAGGACCCCAAGGGGGGGGGAGGGGATCCTGGTAATAACCCTGGGGAAGAGGGTCGGACTTCACTCAAAAAAGAAAGGGCTAAACGAAAAGCATTGCCGGGAGGGAGTCTAAGTACTCGAAATCGCCAGTAGGCGCCGAAAAAAAGAAGTGGCCAGGAAAAAGTGGAGACGACTCTTCCATTTGCGGAAATAGCAGGGCGAGACTTCTGAAAAAAAGGTAGAGAAAAGGTCGTGCAGTTTTTCCGGATCTCAAGAAACTGCATAAAGAAACACATGTCAAGGAATAACTGCGAGGGGAGATAGGCTTCGGGGTTTTCGTGTGGAAAGACTGGGCTCCATAAAAAGTGGACACATCGAACAGGAAAAAACGATGCAGAAAATATCAAGGTCGCATGGACTAGGGGGGCACCGCGGAGGGGGAGGAGGGGGGGAAAAAGCGGGGGTAAGATTTTGTGATTGAAAGAACTGACTGACTCCTGGAAGAGGGCCGAGAGAGGAAGACTACTATAACAAAGGGATCTCCTCAAGAATTCAAGTGGCGGAAAAATTGGAAAGACAGGAAAAGGGGGGGGATCGGGGGTCACATCTCAGGGATCCGGGTTAAAGGAATACCGGGCTTCAATACAAAAGAATAAGTCAGGGAATGTGTCCCTAACTGGGGGGAGGGAAGAAAAAGCTTCCCCAGCACAAAATTCGGCGAAATACCCAGCGTGAGGGAGTCTAGGAATGACGAACCGGGAAACTGGGCGAATATAGGAGCACTTTAAGTAGAAGGAATGGGGAAGAAGTTTGAACTAACCGAAGGGACGCGGAATCCTTTACAATACCCGAGGGTGACAAAGGAATCAAAATGAGAATAGGCAGCGTCAAACATCTTATCCTGAACGTAGAGGGACAGAACCGTTTGACAGACCCGTATAGCAAGGAGAAGGTACTCTAGAAAAACAAGGGAGAAAGGAGAGCCGAGGAGAACAAAAGCGCGACGCGACTCTATTCAATTGATTGGCTTTCACTCCGAGAGGGGAGGAGAACCGAGAAATGGAGAAGAAACTACCGCAAAAATTGGAAGAAAGGGGGTGAAAGAAATCTAATCAGAGGGACGGATAGGACAGTTCACCACCCAAAATCATAACTGCCTTCTAGACCCATGGAGGGATAAGAAACACAAAACGGAGGTTAGTGGGGGGGGGGGAAAAAAAAGGGGGGAAAGATTAAAGTCCATGGTCTATACTTACTTACGGGGGAGGGGGGTACGGGAACGTTCAAGGGGGGTATGCGTGGATGTCACGTCTTATTTCTTCGGCAGGGATCACTTGGCAGAAATTCACGCCGCCAAGCGCGATTTACATGCAAAAGTCACTGGCTCAAACCTGCGACACGGCTGTTTCGGAAGAGGCTACACTTTCTAGGCTAAGCATAATGACACGGAGACGGTCCGAATAACCGGGGCAAAAGGAGTAAACGAACATGTACTAGATGTGGAGGAGAAGCTGTTGTTAATCGTCCGGGGTTACGCGGTTGACGTGCATAGAAAAGGACGCTTTCGTGTGTTGAAACGGGAGTCAGCGGGGAATACTGGGAATGGTCCGTTCAAAAAGTCTCCAGGAAGAGAGGGCCAGGCGCATGCGAGGGGCGCGGGGGTTACTTTTGGGGGAAAGCCTAAAGCTGCAGTTTTATGTGCGAAAAGTCGAAGGTCCAGAGGGGGGAGGAAAGACAAACAAGAAAGAGTGTACAAAAATTGACCTTAAGGAGGGGTATGATGAAGAAAAAAAGCAGGGAAAGGAGACTTAAGATGGAAAGCACCCTTGGAGAGACTGGAAAGGCCTTTCAGCCCTACGCATCTTGGTCGGGGGGGGAGTTTGGGGGTATAGGCTTTCGGGCGGGCGCTCGACAAGAGCAAAAAAGGACCGGGAATGAAGTGCATAAAAAAGGCTCAAAGACAGAACAGCGGGGCGGCCAAGGAAGATGGGGGACCTAGAATGGTAAGGTAACCCGGGAGCGAATGTAGAGGGGGGGGAATATATGGGGACACTTGGCTGCGAAATGAAGTCGTTCGACAACAAGATCGAAAGGTCCGTCTCGCCGGAGGACTGAAGGGGGGGCGGACAACGCGGACTGTAGGAGGAAAAATACGAAATGAGTGCAAAAATTTCATTCACCGTAGAGCGCGTTCGGAGAAAGGAGCGGCAAAAACATGGCCGGCAATAAGGCGCGGGGCTCCGGCGAAACGCCAACCTGCCAGGACGATTGTAACACGCTAAAATGACGAAGTTTTCTGGTTGAAGAATTGGCGGGGGTCTTGGGGAAAGGCCGAATGACCTAGGGAGGAAGATGGGCGGGCCGGACGCTTGTTCCTTACCTAAAAAAGGGAGGCGATCGCTTGAAAGGGGGAAAACGCGGTGAAAGCTTCCGTACAGGTAAGAAAGGACGCAGGGTCAGGAAAGAAGCGCCAAAAAAATCAAAAACGGACGAAGCGAATCTACGAGAATTTATTTAGGTTTCGGTCGCGCGAAAAAGAGGGGCACCTTCAAAAACCACCCCCAAACCCCCAAAAAAAAAAAACACCCCCCCACGCCAAAAAAAAACCAGCAAAAAACACCCCCCGCCCCCCCCCACCAACACCACAAGAAACCAAAAATAAACCCCCCCCCAAATGAACCTCCCAAAAAACCCGCCCCACACCTACCCACAACCCCCCCCCCCTCCCCCCCCCCCGCACCCCAAAACACCAAGGCCGAACACCCCCCCCCCAAAACCGCCCCCCCCAACAAAAAACCCCCCCCCTCCCACCCCCCAGAGCGCACAGGAAACACGACAGCACACCACACAAAAAAAAAACAACCACCACCCGAACCCGGAAACACCAACACCCCCCACCCACCTCCAAACCCCCCCCAACACCCCCCCCAAACCAACCCCAAACCCCACCCCCCCTCAAAGCACCAAACTCCCCCAACAAGACCTCCGCCCCCAAAAACCCCACTCCCCACAAAAGAAACCCCCCACCCCGAACCAAACTACCCCTCACCAACCGCAACCCCCCCCCACCGCACCCCCTGCCTAAAACCCCCCACCCCCCCCATAAAAAACCCAAACCCCCCCCCCGCCCCCCAAATCCCAAAACCCCTATAAACCCCCCAGACCCCACCAAACCCCCAGCCAATCTAACTCAAACACCCACCACCCCCCCCCCCCACCCCAACAATCACCCCCCCTCCCCCGCCCCCCCCCCCACCCAAAAGGACAACCCCCCAACACGCCCCCCCACCCCATAATAAACCCCAAATCCCACACCCCACCAGCCCCCACCCCAAATAACCCCACCCCCAATACCCCCTCCCCCCCAAAAAATCAACCCCAAAAAACACCAAGCCCCCCCACCCGCCCCACAACCCCCATCGACCACCAACCCCCCCCCCCCCCCTCCCCCAAACCCTCCAAACCAACCATAAAGCAAAACCCCACAACCCCCCCCCCCCTCAACTCCGATACCCAAACATCCAAAGTGTCCAGAGAACTTGAGGTTATTGAAGGGTTCATCTTTCCGGGATCAGTCAAATCGGGGAGGGGTCGTAGGTCTTGATCCAAAACGTACTGGTCTTGGCCTTCTAGAGAAATTAGTCTTGTGACTACAATCCGAAACAGAACGGGTTGTTACCGTTGTAGGAGAAATCGAACCCTTTTAAGAATTATGACGAAGGGATATGGGGACCGGGGGTTGGGAAATTTGTGATTGGGTTGCTGGCGGAACCATGCCTTGGAGAAAGCCAACCGGTCCTTGTGATCTTCAAACACATTTGAAGGTGGGGAGTAGTAACCAGGTAAACTTCCGTGAAAACAGCAAAAAGAAACTGGACAAATTGAGGGCGGGAAGATCAGAAATTTTGGTCCAAAGAAATCAATTAGGTTATTGGATGTGACGCGAGCACCCACACGAAAGCAAAAGGGGCTAGCCGCGTCGGACGACGCACTGACGTCCGGAGGTGGAGACGAGATTAAGTAGTGACCGATAAAGCACCAAGAAGAAAGACCGCCATGCCGCTCGAAAAAGAAAGAGGAAAATGTTAACCGACACCCCGACAGGGGGCATCTGCCCGCATATACTGGAAAAAAAAGGAGAGGTCTTGCCTTTCAAGGGGCGAGAGGGAGACTGGGGGGAATCGGGGGGAGGGGTAGGGGTCCCAAAGGGGGGTCTCAAGGAAGGAGTGGGCTGAAGCACGAGGAAAAAACCTGTTCACGAGGGAATGAAGAGAAGTTCTAAGGGCGGGCCGCGTTCAGCAAACATTGGAGTTACTGCGGAAAGCCGTCAGGGAAAAAACCTCTGGTCAGAAGGAAAAGCAAACTGGCCGTCGACTACCAGGGCAGGGAGAACACAAAGGAACACACAACGGTAGGGGAAAAGGAAAAAAAGGGGGGGGGAGCCTAGAGGGACGAAAATTGGGGGGAAATAAGCTCTTGTTAAGCAGACGTAAAAAGGGGGGCTAAGTCAGGACATTAGGAGGACTAGACCAGGGGAGGGACTTCTCCAAAATTACTGTCAGAATATCTATGGAAGAGAGGGAAACGGAAAAGGGGATCCGCCCCCTTGGAAAACAATCCTTAAGCGAGGGGAAGCCCCCAGGAAACTCAGTAAGAAGGGGCGGAACTCTAACATGATGGGAGGGGGAGGGGAGACATTGCATCGATGGATCTCATCGTTACCGGGAGGAAAGAGGGGAAAAGCCGGAAGTCTCTAGTCCAGCGCCAAGGGGAAAACTTGCCGAGTCCGCAAGGAAAAGAAGGGGTTTTTGGAGGGAAGGCGGAAAATACCCGCATGATCGGGGGGAAAAAAAAATCTGTCAACGGTCGATCTCCTCGATCGGCTGAGAGGGTCCCCGGTTTTCTGGGTTCTCAGGGAAGAGAGGCCAAGTCCTGGGGAGACAAGTACTGGGGAATTGGAGAACTATTAGGGACGAACATCAAACAAGACACCACCCCTAGAAAAAGGTAGCCTGACTCTGCATCAGCAGGCCCAGCTTGCAACCATGAACAAAAAGTTTCCCTCTTAAAAGGCGGAAAAAAAAAAAGGAGCGACGTCACGTACGGTGGGGGAGGACCTTAGAAACCAACGAAACTAGTTGGCTCTACAGGGAAAGACTCACGAAAAGCAGGGCAATGCTTGGGAGGAAAGGAAAAGGGGGGGACGTCCTTCGGGTGTCGACCAGACACAGGAAAGGGTCCGAGCCGTCTTTCAGTGAACGGGTGGTTGGCGGGACTCCTCTAATCGCGCAATTCTGATGTGGCTCCTTGAAGCGAAAAGAACGTTAAAAAGTTGTCCATTTAACACCCGGGAACAGGAGGAGAACGTTGCTTAGTGATCTTCTACGGGGTGAAACCGCGGGGGTCCTTTACGAGACAGGAGGGCAGGGAGAAAGGGCTGCTGGGAAAAGGGGGGGGAAAAACGAAGGGGCTAGACACTGCTTCATTCTGAGGAGGGCTAAGAAATATCAAGGCTTGTCTCATCGGACGAGCAAGAGGCCTGTTGCCGGCAAAGGGAAAAAAACGCCACATGCAATAAAAATTACATAAAATCAATAAAGTAACTGAAAACGGACAATAAAACAGTAGGAGTATCGAATTCTGGAGTTCAGGTCGCCTGCAACGGCCCGTGGGAACGAAAAACAGTATTCTGCCGTAGGAGAGAATAAGTCGTAGTGATGGTGCGACGAGGGGGGGCAGTGGGGATACTATACCAAGACTACCACATAGACCGCGAGACCGATGACAGGTTCAAGGGGGAGAAAAGTCATCTAGTAAAACGCCTTGTGGCGCCCACGTCGGTGTACGTTTGGAGTCCTCTTGGATCCTAAGAAAAAGGGGGCAAAAAAAGGCAGAGAGCCTAGAAACGACAAAAGAAAATGGCTTAAGGTCGACCCTTACCATACAGAAAAAAGTGGATTGCTTGTACATCAGTCCCATTAAAGGAATCCCTAGGGCTTTCAGCACAACAACGAATCCACAGTTGAAAAAAATGAACTGGGGAGCTCAAAAGTGAGAAACTCCGACGCTGGCAGGGAAAAGAAATAAGAAAAGATATGTCGGATAGAGTAAAACCGTACAAAAGGTGGCTGCAAGAGAAGGGGCTGAAAAGGGAAGGACGGAAAAAAGGGTGGTGCTGAACGAAAACATTTACGATGATAAAAAATTTTAGCTGAAAGGAAAAGCGGCATACTGGAGCGGGGGCAAACGCGGAATCGATCGCAGGGGAAAATTGCAACGAACCCGTGAGGCAAGTCTACGTTTGAAGGCGGAAACAAAAATAACGAAAAGCGTTGACCAACAGCGCGACGCTCCTTAAAGAAGAATGGGGGCAATTAAACGAGTCGAGGAAAAAGCAATTGAAAGAAAGAACCGCAAAAAGGTCGGGTGAAATCCCGCTCAATCAAAGGAGAATACAACCCAGAAGTACACACAGACCCGGCTAAAACACATGAAGTT
>Ga0179591_1275649_pt1 | contig 10527 bp, 8 predicted proteins | sample CZOMad2_1_08_16f_FD_182891 | JGI IMG/M metagenome (GOLD analysis project Ga0179591, IMG submission 182891) | Vadose zone soil fungal communities from Angelo Coast Range Reserve, California, USA - CZOMad2_1_08_16fungal (PacBio error correction) | ecosystem: Environmental > Terrestrial > Soil >...
CCTTCAAATCCCGACGAGCGCTGTATCCAGTCACCAGCTATGTACCTTAGAGAACGTAAGAATAAGGTCAACCATCGTGACGCCACGACCTTCTGGCCTCCGGAGAGGCTTTCTCCTACTCCGAACCAATTGAACAGGAGGTGAGAAATTAAAATTACAATCGCTACGGGGAGAAGATGACGGGGGGTTATATCCATTTCCTAGGTAATTAGCGAGAATCGACGCAAGCAACTGCTTCGGAGCCGTGAAAAGACTCTAGCGACTGATTGTATTGGAAGGTCCATGAACATGCTACTGTCCACTGAAAAGAAGAGGATTCTTCCCTGGGAGGTTATGCTGTCATTTCATACCGAATTAGTCGTCGAATTGTAGAGATCCTAACAACACCGACCAAGATGCTTTTTCCGCAGCCCATCTTACTGAGGGCAGCTGGCTTGACTACACCGAACAGTAACTCCACGGAAGACGACTGGAGTAGGGAAGAGGTACTGCATTAATCGGAAGGATGGGGTGGCCTTGAGCCTTGGGTTGGCCAAGACTGGTTCGCCATGTAGGCTCGCGTTTTTCGAACCGCTTCAATGGGTAGGGAGATTTCTGACATGGGAAGCCGGATATATCGTTACGTGGTGGCCCACTGGTTAGGTTTGAAGAGGGGAAAAGAGATTACCCTTCTCCATCCGGGGGTTTAAGGACATAGCAGGGCGGATTCGACTCTGGGACGGGCGGATCAGTACTGCCTGATCGCGACCTCTCCTTGAGGACTGGGGGGGAGCTCTGAGGAATCTCGATTCAGGAGTGTAGCCCATTTACGTCTGGAGCAGCATGATCCGTAGAAAAGATTCCTGGCGAATGAAGAAGCGGGACTTGGCCTTCGGGGGGAGGGCACAAATATCAACCATGACCGAAAGTGGTATCACCCTACACCGCAGAGGAGGAGACGAAATAGGCTCCCCTTTTGGTAGGAGGACGGGGAGGTCATCCTCTATGAATCGGGATGGATAACAGGCCGGCGCGGTCTATGGAGGGTGATTAGGCTCTTCGTTTTCGTAAAAAAGGTTAAAGAAACGCATGATTTTTAGTTCCACCAACGGTAAGAAATCTACGGCGTGGAGCCGAGTTCAGCCTGGAGTCTCTAGAGACGTCAAACATCGACTTTGATCAGAAGGAAAGAACTCTTTGTCCTCATCCGCTAATCTATTGCTTGATGGGAGGGGTAGAGGATTATCAAAGAAATCATGTATATTTCCAGGGGGAGACAGTACTCTATCCGAGGGCGTTTGATGATCCAGGGGGACTAATACTCACTACTGGAGTACGGAGAGAGGAGGGACTTTACTTTATCGTCTAAACACCATTTCGCCCGTAAGCTAACAAAGGGGGGGGGCTCATAAAGAGCGCAGAGGGAAGGAGAGAAAAAGAATTGGAAGAGGTATCGATTTTTATGGCGAAGCCGCAGACACGAAAAAAATGCCGTCGCTCTGTCTCCGGGAAAAAGAGAGGGAACTGGGTCTCATCTTCTAGAAGTTGAGCGGGGGTTTGATGGATGGAAATCTTCTCTCCGATCGGAAGATTCCGGAGCTATGCTGGGTCAAGGCGGCCATACGGGTTGGAGAAGTCCTCGGATAGAAGGCACTGATCAAACACTACTCTTTCCGAGTTGAGGACGGAAAGGCTCATTGGTTTGAGGATGGGGGTTTTCTTCTCCAGTTTGCAGGGGGAATGATACATCGCGTACGAACCGATCGCGACTGATATTGGTCCTGCTGCAGGGTAACTATCGAAGAGATAGAGCGATCGCTTTAACCTCGATCCCTCCTAGACTTTCGAGAGGGCCGCCTGGGGGGGAGTTTGAATTGACTTACGGGACCTGCTGAAGGGAACTCTGGAAGACAGATCAAACTGGCTTACCTATCTCAAAGAGAAGAGAGTTCAATCAAAAGTGTGATCCAATCACGCAGAGAAATTTCAAAGGAGGCTATCTTAAAAGTCTCCAGAGGCGAAAAGGATTCCCAGAGGGGGGAGGACTTCCGGAAAACTATTTTCTCCAGAGACTCCGGGGCTGGCGGCGGCTGAACAAGGAAAGCTGGAGTTCCAGTCGGTTCGGGAAGGACTGGTCTTTTATAAAGCGTTCTAGCAAGAGTCACGAAACCGTATATCCACTAGGGGCCTTCGACTGCAGCATGTTAAGGATTAGGGCATAGGTCCACGCTGGCGCGGATCTCGTATAGAGAACTTCTATACTCTCTGATCAAAGGAATAACTATGACTTAGAATCAGGAGGGGAGGCAGGAGGGACAGGTGCCTTCACTTTTAGGAAATTGGTCGTCCAAGAGAGGAAGACTATGAGAACACATTGAAACCCAAAGAAGAATACTTAGAGGGGGGAAGAGAGCGGAGAGTCTTCATCCCTCCGGAGGAAGAGATCCCTTAGAGGGGTCGTGAGTGGAAATGGAACAACTCTAAGGAAGATGTAAAAGGGGTTTTTTTAATATTAAAAAAAAAATTTAGAAGGAAGAATCTGAAGAGTGGCTGAAACCTCTATTTAAGAGCCTCGCCGCGACAAGGCGCTGTCAGGTCAAAGAGCCTTCTGCGAGGCTAGGTCTCTTCTTCGGATTTTAGAAAAGGAAGAAAAAACTGGAGGAAGGTAGGGAAAGGTCCACATCACAAAGCGGAGAAGAAGGAGAGGGGAGGGAAATCAAGGGCTTCTCCTTTCTCAGGCGCTCCGGAAGGGTGTAAGAAAAAGACTAGTCAAGAGTCTCCCTTGATCAAAAAAAGGGTTTAAAGGTTTTAAGTCGTGAGGTTAGAATCCCTAATTCAAGGGAGAAAGATCTCTAAAGTCCCTCCTCCGTTTCTGCTCGCCGATCGGGTTCTAAAAAAAGAAGGGAGCTTTTAGAAAATCGAGGCATCTGGGGATCCCTCTTGAACTCGAACTTAAAAAAAAGGTTTAAAAAAGAAGGAAAACTTGAGTAGTTGCCCCAGCTAGGGAGAATCGGAGGAGAGGATATATCGTATATCAGAGAAAGAAGCGGATCACTCCAAAGAGCTTTGTACCGTCGTCCGGGCAAGGGAGAGAAGCCTGCCTGGTGGGAAGGGAACGGGACATTCAAATGCGGGGAAAAGCCGAAATCTTAGCGCCCGAAGAGACCAAGAAAAAATACCAAGCAGAACCTGTCGATTCACAGCACAGAAGGGGGACCGAATAGAAGTCGTGGGGAGGGGGTACACAATATTTGTGAGACGAATCTAATCACTTATCCTATACTAAAGCCGGAGAAAGAGAGGTACTCGGCTGGATCTACTCCCTGCCGCGTCATATTGAGCTTCCTATCCCGTAGACCTTCCATCCTGGACTTAAGAAAGCTCAGGGGAAAGCCATCTCCGAAGACCCCCAAGAGTTTGGGAACCTATACTCCCGCAGCTCAGGAAAAAAGGGGGGTGAAGAGGCTTAACTTAACTATAGAGAGGGTCGAAGGCTTAAAAGGGTTCTTCAGACCAGTTCAAACTGAGCTTCTTAAGGCTTATCGGCGTCTGGTAGGAGAACAAACCCCCTCACGCACCTATCACTGAAGGGAGAACCAGGAAGAAATTAAAAAGTCCGAGTTGAGGAGAAGAGTCAAGTCCTGATCTGGGAAGGCAGGAATTGGCCCGAAAGCGAGACCATCATTCTGTCGAGGAAGTCTCAGGGGAACCTCACAGGTACTCTCCTGAATCTGGGGGGAAATAGAAGAGTAAACCTGGTCTAGGGGGGGGGGCATGTAGCCCTCCGAGGACTCTGATCCAACCACAAAAGTCAGCTTCGCCATAAACGTGTTGGAATAAAAGCTCACAGAAGAGCCTGGATGGGGGGGGGCAGTTTAAAAGGTGGGGGGCCTAACCTCCTATTTTGAGTGGGGGGAGGATACTCGATCACTTGAAGAAGGAAAAAAAGCGTAGTTTGAGACTGAACCCCTTAAGGGGACCGTTCGGACCGCCAAGGGATAGAGTTCACAAGATAGGGGGAGGCCTTACCCTAAAAGGTGGGAGATAGGCCGGCGTCGGCCACTAGGCTGAAGGACCCTCTTCTTAAGACTCTCTGAAAGCCTCTTCAATCAAATCATGCGGGGAGAAAGAGGGAGGGTTACTGATCTCTCAAGGAGTACAATCTGGTGTCCTCACCTCATCGGGTGAGCGGGAAAAAAAGAGGGGAGCCACGTTGGAAAACCTCACGAATCTAGACAGGTGAAATATCACACAGGGAGATCATCACTCTCCGCCCGAGAATATCCAGCAAGAGACGGGGGGTAGACGTATCGCCTGAATAATCGTATAAGAAAGGTCTGAAGAGCCGAACACTGTTCCTTCTGGGTGCAGCGGGAGTTCGTAAAAGTGCTCAAAGGAAAGGGGAAGGATGTAAGGTAGGCTCCTTCGCCTCGAGGAAGGACCTGCCTCCGTACTCGGGAAAAACAGAGAGAGGAGGCTGAAACTACTACAGGGGGGGGGGATGCGGGGAGGGAGCAATCCTCGTAATCGGCTGGTACGGAGCGGAGGGTCTGGGGCGTCAGCACATTAAGAAGAAGGGAAAAGAATGAAGTTCATCCTCCCCATTCCGTCAAAGGTCATTCCGTGGAACACCAGGGAGGGGCCTTGAGAGGATCGCGACACAGCCCCCATGGCAAGAGAGCATGGGAACGTGGCAAAAAAATCAAGAAGAAGTACTTTTTGAACCTGACTGCTTCAAAGGGGGAGGGGGGAGGACTCTCCGGCCGAAATGGAGAAATACATTTCTTTGTTTCAAAGTACAGGAGGAGGGGGATTGAGAGCGATGGGCTGCTAGGAGCATGAACCTCGAGGGTCGAGCTTGATGCCTTTTTTGTTTGTGTTTTGAATTTGTTTGTGTCTCTACGTATTCAGGGAAAGAAGGGGAGAGACGGGATCCTTATAAGATAAAGACTACAGGAGAAAAATCAGAAAAAATAGATTCAGTGCCTCTCCCCGTCAGGACGTAAAATGACTAAGGGTTGGCCATTCTTCGAAACGTCTAAAGGAGCAGAGGCTAGGTAGGGGGGGGGCAAAAATATCTCACCTTTCGGAGTCCTCTGCTTTGAATTTGAGGAAGGGGAGACGAGGTTTTCTTTAGCTGATTGCTGCGTCGAGAGTGACGGTAGGGTTCTTGGGGGGTAGAAATCAGAGGGGGGGAAAACCATGTTTGCGATCAAGTACAGAGGGACAACTTTTTCCCCGAAGTCGGTGAATCTCGTACTCTTTATGATGGGAGTCGAGAGAGTGGGGGTGAGAGAAACAACTTAGGTGAGGGAGACATATGATGAATCAGTCGGGTCAGACCTCACTCAGGAAGGGAGCACCGAAGAGGGAGTGTTTCAAGGTTCTGAGTTGAAGGGGGATCAGCCTCTCTTGAAAACATCGGAGGACGACAACACCAAAGGGCCTCTAGGAAATACGCCTCCATTGAACTACAGAAAGGAAGGACGCAGTCTCGGACGAGGAAACAAAACGAACTGAACTCTCTACATGTGGGGGGGACCGGGAAGTGTGCTCAAATATTGCGAGAGAAGAACTAAGAAGAAGCTTCTCATGGCCTGGTAGAATAGATGGGTGACATCCAGAAGAGACTGGGAACACAGGTCTCTCATTATGTTAGGAAGATGAGGGAGGCTCTCCGATAACGTCGTCGCGTTGAGGAATCTTAGAAAAAAAAAAAGGCCTGACGCGGTGTTGAAAAGACTTTAGAATATGACTTCAAAGAGTCTGACGTGCGGAAGAGGTGACGCTACCCTCCCCTGGGACCGGGGACTTGAAACCTCGGGAAAATTTTTAAAAAAACTGAAAAAAAAAAAGTCAGGAGGGACTGATGAAAAATCATCCCTTGGAGAAGTAAGAGAGGGGTAAACTTCCTTGGCCCGACGAAGAGCTGAAGGGAAGGCAAAAATACATAGCTTAGAAAGGGGACACGGGGCTTTTCAAGGATCTATAAAAAAAACCACTTCAGGAAAGTTCCTAAGACCGAGGCCGTCCTTTGTCGAAAGCTTATAGAGGGAAGGTCCGACTAAACTCCCTCTACAGTGGAGGGAGGAAAGGAAAAGGGGAGGGGAATCACGAAGCTACTCTCAGAAAGAGAAATTATCTATCAAAATCCTCCCGGCGCGCCTCGGAGGCGGAGCCGGCGACTAGGAGACTGATCCGGTGAAGTAGAACCGCGATTCCAGCACCATGGGAAAGACTCACTGAAAAGAATCAAAAGAAGGCCCAGGGAGGGAAGCGTATTACTCAGTTATCAAGAGAAGCCGCAGACCAGGGAACCTCGGAACCGCCGGACGCTACGAGGAACGTGAAAAGCAAGGGGTCTGTGCGGTGTATAAAAGGGGGAAGGGGGCCTAACGTTGGGTATGCAAGAGTCCTCCGGCCGCGAGGAAGAGCGTGGAGTGAAGGCCAGACGACTGTCCCACAGACTTGCGAAAAAGGATGTGTGGGGGTGTGCTTTAAAAACTCGGGGAAAAAAGAGAGGGAGAAAAGCAGAATCAGGGATGCAGCTAAGGACAGATCCAACGGGGGGGGGGGGTCAAGGCCCTTCGGATCTTTGGGGAAAAGATCGAGAAACCTCTGGGGAGCTCTTCGGAAGGGCCGCAGGAGCTAAAAGACGCGAGGAGAATTAACTGAAGGCAAGAGAGAACACGTTAAACACGAGAATCTACCCCATTTCGATCACCAGCCCGCTAAGAACAACACGGGAAGGGGTTAGGAGGAAGTACTCATACCATAGACTTCACAGGAGCTCCTATGCTCTTGCTCCAACCTTGACGATTACATCGAGCTGCTGATAGGGAAGGAGGGAAAAGGGGGTCCCTTTAAGAAACTTCTAAGTCTAGGGGAGAGGGCCGGTTTCACTCTTCTGTGAACTGCCCTGGGAATAATCTAGGGAGAGGTAATCGATGGTCAAGAGAGAAGGGTCTACTGGGACCTTAGTTTTCTTCGTTCGAGAGAGGGGCAGGGGTGTTTTTCTATCTCCTGGTCGAGGGGAGGACATTCGAAGGATGAGAAGGAGTGACGTAGGGGGAACCCTTCTTAGCAGCACTAGAGAATTCCTGAGGTCGTTAACTGCGTACGACCAGTATCTCGATTTGGAGGACGGTGCCATAGATTTGCTGATGATAAAGGTAGGGGGTGGAGATCTCTTCGCTCCAGATTGAGAGGGAAAGGGCTTACCTGGGAGAAAGACATGTCCTTATGGGAGATTTATTAGGGAAGGGGGGGGGTCAACTCTTCCTTCAGCGTATCGGAATCCTAGTAAGGGGAATGAGTCTTCTCTCAATCCTGTAACGACGCCGATGTGGAGAAGAAAAACCAGGGGTGGTGGGCGGAGTCACTGGGGAAAGAAAGAGTGAGGGGGCAGGACTGGGAGGGTGTTCGTTTTCGGGAAAGGGGAAGCTGGTGCCTGGGGTCCTAAATCCTTTTAAGAATAGCAAGTTGAAGTAGAAATGCTACTCAGTGTCTGATAAGAAGGAACACAACGGTCCACCCAGATATTCAAAGGGGGAAGATTCAGGGAGGAGGAATGATTATCCCTTCTTGTAGTATCTAGCCTGATTCTGTGGTCGACTGCGTCGAAGAAGCCTTCTGCATTTCAAAGGGGAAAGGCTGTGTGCGCTCCACGAAGTCCTCTTTAGTACTTCGGATGGGGTCTCCCCCTCCTGCTGCGGAAGAAAGGGAGGGGGACGGGACAGAAGAAAAAGAATCTAAAAAAAAAACTCTGAAATTATATTCCTTCTGAGCTTGCAAACAGAGAGAGAGTAACAAAAGACTTATCGCTTGTTTGTGAGATGGCGACGTAGCTTGGCGCTCTCTGGTAAAAAAGGCTCAAAAAAACTGAGGGAGGGCGAGGGGGAGGAATTCAGGGGGAAGAAGTCTGAAAGACTCTTGCTTCTTCTTTTAGACATCTAGAAAATTAGGGAGAATATGCCCATCAGCAGCGAAGCGGCAAAGGACGAAAGGGGAATAGGGGCTGCAATGCGAACCGCTAATTGTTGAAAAAAAGGTTGGGAGGGAGGGAGCCCATCTAACAAATCTTCAACAAAAGAGGAGAGGGTGGAAGTTTGTCAGGGGTGGCGAAGGGGCGGGCCAGAAAAACCAGGCCTAGGCAAGAGAAGAGGTTGGAACCTTGTTCAGGCCTAGAGACCCGCTAAGGGAGAAGGAAGATTGTAATACCATCGCCGGCTTTGTGTGAGCACCTCGAGGGCCAGTGGAACCTCTGGGAAAGGGAGAACTTAGGAAAGGGGAAGGCAAAAAAAAGTCCTTTTCTGCCACCCAGGAGGAACAAGAAAGAAGAAAATGAATCTGTCCTCGCATGTCACTCCCTCCGGAGAGAAAAACGCGGCCTCACGGAGTTCCGGGAATCCCTGGAGGGAAGTAGACATGAAAACCATCGTGGCCTCACCGGGAACGGAGGGGATGAATCCAGAAGCCACACCTAGAAACAAGAATATCTTCCTCTGAGGGGGGACGAAGAAGGAACCACTTCCCGGCAATTCTTGGTACCCAGTAGGGTCTTTGATCGAACCGGAATGAGGAGAGAAAAGTCCGAACAAGGGAACCATCTAAGATCCCTCCTATACATATAGGAAAAAGTTGAAAACCAAACTTACTCAGGATCCTATCCATCCGGGCACGGGCTTAAACGACGTTGGGTACTCCGGAAAGGAGCTCTCCTCCCTATAGTAAAACGTCTCCATAAAGTGCAAGGTGAATTTTCCCTGGACTGCGACTGAAAGGGGTCGTAGAAAACTGCAAGACAAGAAAAGAGAGACCCTAAGGAAATCTCTAGACGTGCGTGAGTCTTATCTTAGCTAGAATCGAGCATCAAACAGCTCAAAAAGCACAAAACTCCCTTCAAAAAGAAAAACGCCGTGGGAGTCAAAATATTTTTATCCGGGCTTCCATCTAGGAGACGGATGAACAGGTAGGAAAATAAGGGGCCAAAAGAAAAAACTCTTCTAAAGAAAGGTATGATCAGATCATTAACCCCTCCTTCCGCCATAGAACAATCTACAACTTGAGCGGGACTGGGGGGAAGAATTGTAACGGTGGGCCGAAGATATCACCCTTCAGTCGGGACGATTCTCCAAGAACGTATAGGAAGCTCGCCCTTTTTCTCTGGGGTTGAGATCGGATTTTCAGGATAAGTTTTATTTCTCGATGGGAGACTTCATTAAAGGGATCTTCTTTCTCTGTCGGCACCTCCTAAATCCCCGAGACCATGAGAGGGATAGTTCGAAAACCTAGGCGTGAGGATAGGCAAAATAATTGATCAGTGGAGAAGAGGAGAGGGGAGCAGAAGAGAATCAGTGGTGTCTCGTCCGGAACCTCGGATAACCTAGGGATACTCCCAGCAGAAGGAGACTAGAGTTTAGAGGCTCTCAAACTTCTGGGGGAAAACTCTTGAGAAAAAGAAGGGGTGGGGTCCCTCGCGGTACCAAGAAATCGAAAAGGGGGCTCACCCTGCTTGAGGGAGGCCGGGTAACTATCATCACGCACCGTGGGAGGTGAAGAAAAGATGGAAGAACGCTAAGCTGATCCGCGTGATGTGAAAGGGGTACCAGTTCTCTCGGGGTAATCTTATAGACCGGGGGGGTTAGGAATAGAGAGGAACATCCACCACTGGGGAACGGGACGGTACGTTGGTGAGGCGGGGGAGCTTTTTTAATACTCAGGATTCCAACGGAGGTTTAAGAAGGAGTCAAGCCTTCCTCCTCTTACAGGGTATGATGAGATAAAGAAGGGGGAGAGGGGGGTGCCCCACTAGGGTGAAGTGGATTCGATCCCAGGATCTGTCCCTTGCATAAGCGACGTAGAGCACCTACAGACTCGGTACTACAAGCGAAGAGGTCATTCGTACCAGAAAAAATGATTTTTCAGGGGTTCAAGGGAGAGGATCTCCTAGTACGACAAAATGTGGGGGCAATCTGGGTTAAGGAGAAGGGAAAACTCCCTTTCATCGTCTCGCCTGGGAAGGGGGGTAAACACCGGGATTAGGGGGCTTTCGACGAGAGGTTCCCTGTCCAGGTTCATATCGCGGCACAGAAGTCTTTCCTTCAGTCGTCCAGGGATCTTGTCCCGGTTCGGCTCTTCGCTCAGAGGTTCTTGGCTAGGCTTAGGATCCTATCTTCTACCTTTAACTCGATCAAAGGGGAAAATAAAGGTAAGAAAAAATCGGTTTTTTTGGGGGAAAGGCATATTCAGGACAGCGGAGACGAGCGGTACTCGAAAATAGGGATCCATGACAAGAATACTGAAAAAAAAAGGGAAGAAAAGATCGCAAATCTTAGGGAAGTACGGGGTACCTTCTCCCCGCCCGGGACTGGAGATTTGACCAAGCGAGGAGGAAAATTCAATGTACGCCAGAGTTGTTCCGGGGGGAGCGGAGAGTACATCTCTGGGACAGGAGAGAGAAAGACAAGCCGTTTTGAAGCGAAGGGCGGGTTTTGGGGGGGAGGGTGTCGTTCAAAACAAATAATGGCCCTGGGGAGTAGTATCGCG
>Ga0179591_1322925_pt1 | contig 10527 bp, 11 predicted proteins | sample CZOMad2_1_08_16f_FD_182891 | JGI IMG/M metagenome (GOLD analysis project Ga0179591, IMG submission 182891) | Vadose zone soil fungal communities from Angelo Coast Range Reserve, California, USA - CZOMad2_1_08_16fungal (PacBio error correction) | ecosystem: Environmental > Terrestrial > Soil >...
CAAAAATCGGGGGGAGAACTCCTATTCCTGACGTGAAGAGCGAAGGGAAGAGAATCAGGGAAGCTGCGTCATGTGCTGCTCAACCTGCACATAAAATTCAAGCACGGCGTAGCGCTGGATCGTAAGGAAGCTTGCAAGGGAATCGCTTTCTGGTGAAGGAACCCTCAGCGGAAGAGGGAAAACGAGAGAGGAAAAGGGAGGTGTCCGCGAGTTCAAGGAATTACGGCATTGAGAAACTAGGGGGGGGGGGGCGGAGGAACGGGGGGGAAGGGGCTCCGAGAAGGACGCATCGGAGGGGAGAAGCAGAAGTTAAACTCAACTTGCTAGGGATAGAGGGGAAAAGGGGCCAGAGAGAGGAGGAAAGAAATAACGGAACACTAAAAAAGTTAGGAAAGCTCGTGCCGTCGAGGAGGTGTCCCCAGGAAGAGGGAGGACGGGGGAGGTCTCGCCAGAGGTTGCGTTCCAAAGGAAGGATGTGTAGGGATAGGTCGATCAATTCTTCAAAGGCGATCATTGTAAGATGTCGTGAAGGACTCGCGGTGGGCCTCTCCGAACGAAGGGTGCCTAAAGAAAAAAAAAGACGCACGAAGAGGAGTGGATCTGAAGGGGGGTAGACTCAGGTTCGAAGCTTCCTTATGGGAAGTAGCGTGGGGAAAAGTCCTGAAAAGTTAAAGTAGATAGTGGGAACGCGGAGGATCGGCCTCGATGTGCGGGAGGCAATGAAGCCTGAAGGGGTAATCTGAGAACCTATCTTCCTAGGAGATGTCAAGGGGGGAAAAGAGCGCCGTTTCAATTCACCTGCAAGCAAAAATGAGAAGCCTGGTCGAAGGGAAAACGAAGATCAATCTGGGGAATAAGATTAGCACCGGAGAGGACATCGCGGGCCAGCAGAACAATGATTTAATCTCTTGATCCTGGCACGGAGGGCTTGCCTCCTGACGGGATCAGCGTGACTGATGGAACACAGATTCCGAGCATGAGTAAACGAACCCTGCTCAGCAGGCAATCAGGAAGAAGAACAAGGACCTTCGAACGATCCTCTGAAATGACGAAACAGGGTTAAGAATCAGATAGGAATTTCAAAAAGAAGGGCATGTACGGTTTAATAAGGAAAAAACTGAAACGGGAGACAACTATGATGGCAGCCAATCTCCTCATCCATTCTCTTAGTAAAAAAGGGACTAAGCCAGAAGGAAAAAATCTCACTAGGGGGGCGATCCTTGGCTTCAGCGGAGGGGCACAATTTTCTCAGAAAAATGGGGTTGGTGTGCAATGGTGGGATAAGACAGGAAGATCGCGAGGTCGTTAGAGAACTACTTCTGCCAGAAAAAAGAAAGAGGGAAAAGAGCCCAAGGGAGGAGGGGAAAAACCCAAACCAGAAGAAAAAAAAAAAAAACCCCAAACCACAAAAAAAAAAACTTGGCGCTAGGGGAAGTACGACAGGGATCGACTCAGGTTTCCTAGAAAAAACTAAACGCGTGTCTTACCGAGAACATCTCCTGGATCCCGATAGAAACCGAAGGAAATCGGAAGAAGATTAGAACATTACCTCCTGGGGAAGGGCGACGAACGTCTACAAAGAACGGGGGAAGAAGGCTCCAAACAGTCCGGCTGGAAATCGACCCATTCTGTCACTTCTTTACCGTCAATACTAGCTCGAAACTGACCTTTATGTCACCGGGGGGGGAAGCATCTCGGCAAGTCTCCGGACAAAAAAGTAGTTGGCATGGAATTGGGGCTTGGTCCGCATCTCGAAAAACAAGTTAAAAAGAAAATGCTTGAACGCCAGGTCGAATAATCATTGGTTTAGGGAAAGAGCTACGACTTCCGCTGTGATGCAATTCAAAGTGTGAGAAAAGAAAAAAGGGGGAGAGGTGAGAGGGAGAGGAGGGCAGGTATAGGAGGAGATAACCTAATGGAAGACTAGGTCGCCTCCTAAGCCGATTGCCGAGGTGCGTCAGAAACTTTCTTAGACTGCGCTTGACGTCTAGGGAGGGAAAATTTTGGGAGGGGAAGGACTTTCGGAAGAGAGACTGAGGGATAGGTGTATACGACAGGGAGGGAGGGAAAAAGAATGGGTAATCTCTTCAAAAAAGAGGATCTGGAGGAAACCGAGGTCACGATAAACTTCGGGGGAGCATTCCTCCACTGGGTATGAAGATAACCGCGACCGCGAACACGAGATGGGGAACGAACTTGCCAAATATTACAAAGGTTTTTCCAACCTCCACGCTCAGAAAGAAGAGAAGCAAAAAATGTTTTCACCGGGGAAAAGGAGGGGGGAGAGAGGTTGCTCTGCGGGGGCGGAGGGTAACCTTTAGAAACGATAAGGGAAAAGGACTCTTCTATGTAGAAAAGCTCGGTATCGTCGCGATAGGAAAGAGAGTATTGAGGAAGAAAGAGAAGAGGCCGTCATTCGGTGGAAAGCGGGAGACGTCTTAAAAATGTGTCGTTCAGCATGAGATCGCTTCGCCTTCGGGAGGGAAGGACCCGAAAGGAAGGCAACTTGGGAAGAATTTGTTTTTCAAGTGCCGGAGGTTGCAGTGGATGAAGAAGCAGGGATGGAAGAGGGCGCGGAGGAGTGCGCGCATTATTGGAGACCTTCCTCCCGAAGAGGAAGGGGGGTGGTTTTGGAAAGTTAGAGAGGGGGAAAGAAGGACAGCAGCGATAGAATCAGAGAGAGTTGGTTTCAATCGCTAAAAGGAAATCAATTCTGTCAGGGAAGAGGGAAGCAACCGGACGGATTGGGCTTTCTCGGGGAAAAAGAAGGCAATACAAGACTTGGCAGATTCCGTTCCTAAGTAAGAAAGGAAGCCAGAGATGACGGAGGAGCAGGAGAGGGACGGAAATAAAGGGGGAAGGGGAGGGAAAGCAATAGGCCTGGGGGAATGACCCAGGTTGATTCCTTCTGAAGAATTCTGGTAAACATCACATACGAGGGCAGGAGAGAGTTCGGTCTTCTACAGAAGGGAGGGCTAGAGGAGGGCTAATCCTCTTATCGATCATTAAAGCCCGTCGAAAAACTTCATCATTTCCGGAGGCAGTGACCTCAAAGGATAGCAACGGTTGGGAGGCGGGAACTCGAGTAAATAGGAGTCCTCGGTGCTCGGTCTCAGGGAAAAGAAAAGATGGAGTACGTCCTTAAATAGAAGGAAAGAGACTGTAAGTTAGATTTTCGGCTGCTACGAGAACTATCGTAAGATTACTGAGGAGAATATCACGCGACCTTCTTCGTGAAAATTGGGGGGCTCCTCCCGAGATTTACAGAAGACGACGGAAGGAAGTAGGAAAGGAAATATCAAGGTTTGAAGTAGCTCGCTGAATTCATAGGGGGGCCTCGAGGGAACATCGATAGGACATCTCTAAGCCGGGGAGGGGAAGTGAAGGTTCTCCAGAGATCGAGGTCTTTCGTAAAATTCGATGGGCAAAAAGGACGATAAGGGCTACTGGGACTAACAGGGGAAATAGGGGTAGTGGAAGGGGACCTGGGTGCGGGGGGCAAAAATACTCATCAACATGAGGTACCAGACTTTATTAAAATATCTGAAGGGGCCGAGAGTCGAGTACCATCAGAGAGGCTCGATTGTGGTATCTATCTAAACACAACAACAACTTATTATGAAGGAAAATATCAAAAAGGAGGAGGGAAGAAAACTTAGTGACTACTATCGGAGGAGATAGGGAGGTGGAAAACGGTCAACTCGGAGGGATGCTTCTCAAAAAATTGGCCTCGACATCTCCGTAAATGAACTCTGCTTCGGTGAGATGATATGACATGGGAGATGTCGAGAATCTCAGAGGAGAGTGGGGGTTCTATCGGAAGTCTTATAACCCTACGCCCTGGAAAATAATTGTGCTCGTAGTAGGGGCTGCGGCCATTGAGGAATTTCTCGGAAATAGGCAGGGGGAGTTTGTATAGTTCTAAGAGATCGAGAGGAAACTCATTTGCGCTCACTTTTGAAAACAGCAGGTAGAGGAAATAGACAGTGCGAATGGGTCAGACTGGGTGCTCGCGGCAGTAAACGAAAAGAAAATGTTCGGGGAAGCCGATTTCCGGCAGGCACGGGAGCGATTAGGGGAAGGGAGAGAGCTAGGATGCCTCGGGCGATCGGGGAGCCCCTGACAACTCTTGGCGGTCGGGAAGAATGCATGAGGATGTAAATTGGGCGCTTCCCTCTACCGGGAGGGGCGAGGGCAAAACTTACCGTGGAGGAGACTCCGAGGATGGAGTCTTCAAGGAACAGGATCGTGCCACACTCTCGGACTCATACTTGGGAGGGGGGAGCTACCGGTTCTACTCTGGGAAAATGAGGGGGAGCCTCGATGGAATCGCGTGAAGAGGATATCTCCGACTGCTAAGGAGCGAGTCTTTTTCTCGATGACAGTGGAGGGGAAACCGAAGAATTGATAAGCAAAAGGACTACGTGAGGGAATGGAAGAGAACTCATCAGAGGAAAGGTTTGAGGCACATGGAAAGACGATACCTTTTCTCACATTACATACAAGAAATCTTTTGTAATAAAAAGTCTAGCAACCTTCGAAAAGAGCAGACTCGACCACAAGGGGGGCGAGGAAGCATCCTGGATTCCGGGAACGATAAGCCACTGAATAGTGAAGGTATGTCCATAGGACCAGATAGGACGCAGAAAGAAAAAAAGACGCCTCGACTAAAGCCACCCGGAGAAAAAGATGGGACGACAAAATACCCTTTTTGGAGGGTCCTTTCAGAAGAAAGAGAAGAGAGGGGGGACTGAAGGTTCTAATAAAGCCGCTCGAGCGCGAGAGCTTATTAAAACGCTATCCCTCGACGCGTCAACTGCATATCTGAAACGGGGGGGTACATAAGGGAAAGCAAAGAAAAAAATTCTCAAACTACAATATTTGGCGCCCTCTGTAGGCCAGCTTCGCATGCGTTTGGGGTCGGGTGTCAAGACGGGAAAATTTGAAAAGTGTTGTTGGGGGGGGAGAAAAAAAGATGAAGGGGAGATCGGGCAGGGGTCGGCCAGGAAAGAAATTTGCAGAGCGATTGCATTACGAAGGGGTAGCTTGTGGCAGAGAAGCGCAAAGGGGGAAGAACTTAGAAATTCGGAAGACGCCGAGAAGAGAAACCGGAAAAGAAAATCGATTCTTGGAGACGAAACCGAGGTCAATTCTCAATTCACCGGAAATCGTCTGGATGGACGCCCTCAAAAAAATGGAAATTCTGGTAGACCGCGGAAGAGGGGTCTAGGCCGGGAAGGACCTTAGCTAGATACCGGAGGGGACGAACCGCGAGGCTTCGCCTTGAAGGGGGGGGCTCCCTTAATTGAAGATCGGGGTATAATACGGAGACCTGAGGGGATATTGCCCTGGAGTCGTCTACAACAGAACAAAAAAGGGAAAAGAAAGTAAAAAAGAAAGTATGCTGGAAGAAAAATGCAATTGCAAAAGAAGTGTCCGCTAGATCTTCTTCCTACGAGCAAAAAAAGAATCAGACAGGGGATGGAGGACACTTGGAAGACTCCTTTCAAAAACGTGAAAAAGGGATAGCTGGAAAAACGAAGGGTACGATGAAAGGGCCGGAACGACTCTTTTTTAGAGGAGTAACTATGGCGAAGGAAGGGACGGCTATGACGAAGGTCAGGTCTTTTCCTGGTCGCCAGAAGGGAGGATTCTGATTTCTAGGGGGTAAGAGATGCCGAGTACTCTGGGCTCTGGCGCGAGGGAGAATAGGATGGGTCTTGAAAAACCGACAGATCTTTCACGGGAAACTGTCAGTCTCCAATCGAGAGAGAACTGGAGATAACAACACGTCGGGAAAGAGAAAACTCGGGGTCGATCTACCAAGACCCAAATCGAAGGAAAATTTGAAACCACCTCCCCGAAGAAGCGGGGAGAAGAATTAGAAGACAAGAGTAGTTGATTTTTCTCTGGCCGGACGGATGGTAACCGTCCTCATGTGAAGAAGGGGACTCTCTATTTCTCCATAGTGGATCCATCTTGGGGGTAGCGTATAGTATCTGTAATTGATTGGAAACTCAATGAAGCTGAGAAAAAGGAAGCGCTTACAAACCAGGTGAAGGAGGCACCAGGAAAAATTCTTCGAGGGAAGGTCGGGTCCTAATCTCTTCCCGGAGGCCAGGGGTTGAGTAGGGGATCTAGGTGATGCATCTGGATATTATCCATGCACTATTTCAGGTGGCCGAGAGAGGGGGGGTTCTTGGACTGAGAAAATTTCAGTATTCAAGAAGAGTTTAGCGGAGAGAGGGTCAGAGGTAAGAGAAGAGAGAGCATAAGAGAAAAAGAAAAATCAATTGGATCTAAGGGGTGGGTCGGGACGACGGGGAGGATCATGACTTTCATGTACCCGGAGAGGATTGGGCAATCTAGGACATCTCAGAGACCGAAGTCGGGTGAGAAAACGGTCCGTGGCCTGTAGACAGCAGACTTAGCCAGCTATTAGGAGGAGAAAGGGATTTGAAAAAAGGGGAAGGTTAAAGGGGAGATTGCGCGGCATGGAATAGCTTTGGCGGAGGAAATATTCAGAGAGGAGAGGGTCGGTCTGGGTGCGGAGAGGGCTGGTCGAAATAGGGGAAGACTGTAGCTTATGATCATGTGCGAGAGGTCCGGGGCTCTAGACATTCCTAATTGTCGAGAACCCTATGGCAGGACAGAGACGGCAGTATTACGACGATCTGGCAGGCGCTGACTAGTAAGCGGATGGAAGAATTAATGACTCGAAGAAAGGGATGGCTGGCAGGAAGAGATCTCTGGAGACGTGAGAAACAGTTTTCTTTAAAGGAAACGATCTCATGGAGGACCGGGAAAAGTAGAATCCAGGGGGACATCGGTATGGGGAACAAAGGTGATTGAGAAAAGACGCGTTACTATGAGATAGGGGGGGTCGAAAGGCCATGGTGAAGAAGTAAAGAGCATCTCGATAGTAAGGGAAATGCCGAGGGAAGGAAATCCGTGTCCTGCACGTTGCGAGGGAGAGCCTGGTCTTCAACCATAAATTCGGAGGTACGTGAAGGAAGGAAGGGGGAGAGAAGAGAGAGGGCCGCAGGTACGCGGTGGATTTTGCTCGTTCGAGGGGGGGTAGCTCGCCTTCTAAGAAGAGGAACTTGCGTCAGACTTTCGACGGCAAGCAGGCCAAGGCGAGAATCTCAGTATTTTTGGAGCAGCACCAACCAAAAACTTGGGGATGAAAATATAGATAGGAAAAAAAAGGAAGATAATGGAGAAGAGACTCTAAGATCTGAGGTGGACCGGGCGAACTTCAGGAGGGATGCTTTCAGTGGAGGATAAAATCGCAGAAATTCAAGAAAAACCGGTCTCTTACGTCTAAAGTATAAGGGGGAGATTTCCTAACTAGACTTGAGTCACAAAGGGGGGAAGGGGGGATCCACATATTAGGAAGGAAGAATGGTCGCAGATCGAGAAGGAAATGACGGCAATGGGCATCTAAGGGAAGGCACCGTCTCGCCAAAGAACTCTCTAAGGTCAAACTAAAGGGGAGGGGAATCGGAAAAAAATTTAAGCAAAGCCGGAGAGTGAATATGCGTTGTAGAGCAATCAAAGAGGAAGCAAGAAGGATACCTTACTGAAAGATGTAGAGGGACTTAATCTTCAATCCAGTCAAGGGGGAGGGTCAAAACGAGAGCAGCGGAATACTGAGAGAGCCGCAAAAAGGGGTTGGTCAAAACAGACTTACATTCTCTTGGATTGAGGAGAGGGAGAGAATCCGAGGAGTCCTTATGCTATAAAGGTGGGGGGGGGGGGGGGAATTGAGGGAATGATTCACTCGATGAGGAATGGTCGGGGATAAAGCGATGTCTAATCCGGAACAGAATCGTCGAAGGATAGTCATTGATGTTTCAAGTCCGGGCAGGAGGTGAAGACGTGAGATTTCCCCTGAACCAGGATAGATTAAGATAAATCCGAATCAACCCTAGCCGTCGCGGAGGACCGGTAGGCATCCTTAGGTAGATCACCCTATCATGAACTGGAAGTGGTTCCTAGAAAACAAGAAATCAGAACGGTCGCAAACTGCAATCAAAAAATTGCAATAAGGGTCAGCCGCAACTAAAACGCAAGGGGTTGTAGGGACGCACTCATGCGAGTTAAGCTAAGGACCATGGGAGGGAAGGAATAAAACCAAGGGAAGCGCTAAATAAGGGGAGGGCCGCAAAAGAAGAAGAGAGCCACCAAAAATATGACTATGATATGTGTAGATAATTCCGAGACAACTGAAGGACAGGATCTACACAAAAAACGAATAAGAGAACTCTGAAGAAGAGACTGCCTTCCTAAAAACTTCAAATCCAGAGAATACAGGACCCTGGGGGAATCTGCTAATGAAGTGTACCGATCCTTACTCTGGGCGGATCAATCCTCGAGGAGAGTGGAGGGAGCTCGGAAGAGGATGGGGTCAGTCCTAGGCGAAGACGGATGGGTTTCAGTCAGACGACAGAGACAAAGTCGCACTACTGGTAGAAAATCACTTGAATACAGCGACGGGGCGTGGGAAAATTTTGGTGAAATCTATCTGAAGGGGTTGGTGAGAGACAAGGATAATCGCCGTGAGCTTTAGAAAAAAAAGGCAGGGAAAAAGGAAAAGGGGCATTATCGATGGGAAGGACGACACGGGGATCGGAAAGAGTTCTCATCTCCAGAAGGGAGATGTACCTGTCTAAGGGAATAGCCTGGGGACTTCCTCCGGATGAAAACAGAGAATGTAAATGAGATACTAAGCAAACAAGATTTTTAGTGCGTCGAGGATCGTGTCAGTAAAAATCACTTTGAAAAACTCTAACCCTATGTAAGGATGGGAGAAAGACCATCTGTCACTATTATCTTTTTCACAGAGGGAAATACCGGCAGAGATACAAAATCCTACAGAAAAAAAGGTTTGATGTCCGGAAGTAAGGGCAGGGATCACTCAACCGAAAACTTCTTTGGCAAGCTTAAGAGTCAGCCTCTAGCTCACGAGGGAGGAGGGAAGAAGAAGAAGGTTAACTCCATTTCCAATGCAAAAAGTTGGAAAGGAAGCTATCGGAAAGCTGAGGGAGAAGAGAACATCGCATCTCTAGTAGAGGAGCTCCGTTTCTAGAGGGGTCAAATACTTGAACAATAGAGGAAAAACGAATGGGGGATATTCAAGGGGTGGAAGAAGAAAAACTTGGTAAGTGTGCGTCATACTTGTTGGTACTCTTGACCTCGGAAGAAAGGAAAGCTTTGACTGGAGGCTCATTAAGGAATTTCGAGGGGGGGTATAGAGGGAAGGAGGGGATCCTGGCGCTGGAAAGAAGGAAAAGACTCTTGTCCATTCTTAGGAGACAAAGGGGCGTGAAAGCTTTCAGGAAATTCCATCTTAAGTCGAAAGAGGGAGGAAATTATGAGGGAAAAAATAGACCGGATAAGGGAGAGAACCAAGGTGAAACTCGAAAGAAAAAAGTTTACGTCCACTCTCTAACTGATCCTCGAGTTCAGACTCGTGGAGAATGTGCGTTTAGGGGAAACCTTTAATCGTCGGGGGAAGAGGACTGTGGCATGAACAGAGACTGTCATCCATCGGGTAGATATCGAGAGGCGGAGTCGGAGAAAGAAGTCCCGGGAGTATTAGTAAGGCGGCTATCTTCCACCTTGAGGGTGGAGAAACGGCACCAGGATCGATGTCCTGGCCGGATGGCCGGCATCGAGGACATGAAAAGTTTTTCTCATAAAAACTGGGACGTCCAGGGGAAGAGGGACATCCTCGAAATAGTTCATAGGGGGCCAAAGTCTATACGTACGGACTGCAGGATTGCAGCTTTCCTAGCCTTGGTTGGAGGAACGGCGGATCCTGAAATACGTATAAGAATCACCAAATCTTTTATATAGTGAAAGAGGAGAACAAAGGATAGGGGGGGAAAGCTGCTTGAGGGAAAGGCAGTTATCAGGATGGGAGTAGACGGCATCCGGCAATATCGGGTTTCTATCAGGGTAAGACTTCACCGCTCCCATCAAGGGAGGGAGTCGAAGTTTTTAAAAAGAATAGCCTGGGAAGGAGAGGAAACATTCTGGAAAAACAAAGGGGAAAACCGAGGAAAAAGAGGGGGAACATAAGGCCTAGTCGTCGCTGCGGGGGAGGGGCTTACAGGCGAGCTTGTGCTAGAGGGAGCAATGCTCGATGAAAGGAACGCCTGCTACTCTAAGGTAATGAGAAAAGGGACATACAACGAGCAGTTGAATGGTCTTCCAAAAAGTGAAAGGAGGCACAGTAGGGCCCTGAGATGCTCTGCTGCAAATCCACATTACGAGGGAATTAATGCCTGCTCCGGAGAAGTGAAGGACAGAAGTTATTCAGAGGCGCTATTGGCAGACATCTACAAGGAAAAAAAGGGGGCCCTAACATTCTGGCACAATGATTTTCAGCAACCATTGATAGTTACGGGCTCTCGTAGAATTGAAAGAGCCGGAGTAAAGAATAGAGGATAGCAAATTCCATGGGGGCCTGCTCGAACTCGCTGAAGAGGAAAGGGGAGACTAGGGTTAGAGTGAAGGGAT
>Ga0179591_1232011_pt1 | contig 10526 bp, 11 predicted proteins | sample CZOMad2_1_08_16f_FD_182891 | JGI IMG/M metagenome (GOLD analysis project Ga0179591, IMG submission 182891) | Vadose zone soil fungal communities from Angelo Coast Range Reserve, California, USA - CZOMad2_1_08_16fungal (PacBio error correction) | ecosystem: Environmental > Terrestrial > Soil >...
CTTCTAAAGGAAAGGAGGGGCGTAGTGTACAGTCCGACACGCCACCTCCAGAAAGTGAGAGGGCTGGAAAAAGGACTTCCTTGTATTGGGATCGATCATTTAGAGATGAAGTTATTTTGTTCATACTTTCTGTCGGTGATTCCTCGAGAGAGAGCAGTTCGTTGTGTGAGAACTATTCTTGCGGTCCTAGCGTGCAATCTCGAGGAAACAAGAAAAACACACGATCGACTTGGGCAGGTCCTTCAGTCAGTAGGGCAGGAGGAAAGGCCAAAACGAATGAGCAATATGTGCAAAGGTTTGAGTCACGGAGTATTTACTTTGGGGTATCGGTACAATCGCAGTCTTCTGAACGGGGGGGGAAAGAAAGGAATCTAAGACCTTGCTGAATCTTTGCCTACCCATACCCGACTGCATTTCAGAAGGTAATCGCGGGGAAATAGGGTTTTAGCCTGTAATTGCTATGCAAATAGAGGAGAACGAAAGAGGGGGGATACGGCCTCGTGGATGGCGACTGCCCTCTTTCCCGACGAAAGTGCAGCCAAAAAGAATTGGGTTAATTTTTAGGGGGATTGTGGCATACGTTCTGGCAAATTCCCGATCACGGTTAGGGTACCACGGAAAGGGGAACAGCGCAATGAGTCAAAAAAAAAAGGGAGAAATTCACCGGGGAAAGGAATTCTAGGGCTTTTCTCATGGCATTCGCGTACAGTCTGACCAAAGGGGAGAAGTCCAAACCGAAGAAGTATGTAACCTATCCGTACAATGAAGGGAGAAAATCTTGTTCCTTAAAAGTCACTAGGGGGGAGCAATGAACTGACCTACGCGGTGGTTCGCAGACGTTTTGACCGTAGAAAGGGGGACGGAGACAACCTCATTCCACACCGAAGAAAAGGAAGAGAAGGGGAGGAGAGCAACCTGCTTCACACTAGGAAGTTCTAATTCTCATCATTACTAATGGGATTGGGGTTTAAAGATCTGGCGAAGGGCATTGTCAGGGGGACGACCAGGAAAACCGAAAAAGGGTGAAAGGGAGGGTGGGGTCTAAACGAAAATTGATCGAAATGGAGCGTTCACAACTGCCAATCTTAAGGAAATCAAGAAAAAGCTTCGAAGGGAGGAAAACGCGTGGAGTCAAAGAGGGATAAACTTGTGCAACAGGTACGTTTTTCTAACAAGGCCAATCCCATCATTAAAAAAAATGGAGGAGCTCTGACGATGTGAGCGAAAAACGTTGCTCAAGGAAACAAGTTGGACCTTCCGGAGATCTCGTTGGCAAATAAAAGGGGGGAAGGGAAAGTTTTTTGTGGGAAAGGAAAGGGGATGGCGGAAAACGAAAACGTGAGAGTTGCGTGGGCCAGCCATGAGTTCTAAGACGACGGTCTTGAACCAGAGATCGGAAAATTTAAAAACTGGGGGGGAAATGGGCTTAAGACTGACGCGGAAAGCCGAGAAAAGACTCTGAAAATATTCCGCAAAAAGAGGGAAAGGGGGGTTGGTCTCGTTGAGTAAAAACCAAAAAGTCTGCCAAGAAGGAGGCTGAAGGAAAAGACGTGCCACGATGGAACCATTGGGTCACATGAAGAGAAACGGTCTGTTCGTATCGGGAGAAGATCGATCAGAAGAAAAGGAAGACACTTCGGCCGCAACCGGAAAGACTCGGAGAAACCACTCTTCAGTACAGTTGTAGTCAACGGAAGGAACGACTACGGCAAATGCCGGAGACGATGATCATCTGAAGTAAAATTCAAGCACGGAAATTGGAAATCCGAGTCAAGCCTAGCAGCATAGAGAAAGGACCCCATAAGAGGGATAGCAAAATGGGAAATGGAACTTGTGAATTCCAAGAAGGGAAAACTTGGAATTCTATCAGGCTTTTTCAAGAAAAATAAAGACGATCGATCTAAAAAAGAAAAATAACCTCAAAGGTAAGAGGGTAAGCATAGAGATAGACAGGGGTGCAGATTATACGCTCAACTCCGATGAGAGTACTGCGTCCCCAATGGGTGCGACCGGAAAGGGTCTAAATAAAACTCAATCGTGTACAGCCGAAAAAGGAGAGCAGCTGGGGAAAGTTGGTAAAAGGCGTCATCAGGATCCCTCACGGGGAAGGGCGATGAGGAGAACTAAGAGGTATGAAAGGAGGAAATTCTTGTCTCGGTACTGCCCAAAAAAAAAAGGAGAATGTATCGAAGTTTTCGTCCCTTGGTGCGGAAGGACACTCCCCCCTGGAGAGAGAACGAACTCGTCGATTTAGGCTCCTTCGGAGGAAAAAAAAGGATACGCCCTTGCATGGGAAGAAAATACCTGGGGAAAGAAGATCCCTGGAACAAAGGCCGGGAAATCATTCAAAAAGGGGCGTGACTGAGAGAGAAGGGGCATGGGTTTGTGGAAGTATTACTGGAGGCCGTTCCTTCTTTGGGGGGCCTTTGATGATCAAATCGGAAAAAAGGAAATTTTAGGGGAAGTCAGTGGGCCCCTGTTGCAAGGGAACTGGAACAATTTACAGAGGAAAAAACGACAAGCACTCACGTGGGGGGCTTCGCTCGGTTTTGGTTTTCGAGGAGAAATGCGCTCGAGTGACAAGGAATGCTGATAGTGGGCAGAGGGGAGGGGAACGCGCGACATAGGGTGGGGCCGGAATCTCGGAAACGACAGAGAAGAACGAAAACGAATAGGAGAGGGAAGTCTTCACACAGCGGGGGGGTGTGTGGAACTCTATGGGGAGGGGGGGGGAGGGGGGGGTGGGTGGGGGGGGGGAGGGGGGCCGGGCACGGGGTGGCTCTTTTAAATCAAAAGTTTTGCCGGGAGAAGAAAAAAAAAAAAAAAAAAAAAAAAAAAAAATCGAGTGTCCGCAAATAGGGAGGTGAGGAGTCCCGTGTGGTATCTCACTCATGAGAAAGAAGAGACGTGGTCTCGGTGAACGAGAGAACCTCCGAGAGAGGGAACAGAGGAGTTCGCGTACTCAGAAACGGGGTCAGGGGTTGCAAAAAACAGGAGGAGGGTATAGAGAAAGGGAAGGGGGGTTCGGACCCTCGGAGGAACTATAAGAAGTGGCCATCTACTAAAAGGGGGGGCCAGCGGGGGAGAGAGGTGGAAGTCCCAAAACGACTCGGAGGGTGCAGTACCCCGAAGATGGTTCAAGTTGAAACGGGTGGCGCGGCAATAGTCGCCGGAAAATATGAAGCAAAAACGTTGTGTACCCGTGTTTAATCGAAAGGAAAAAAAAGTTCTATAGGAAGAGAAGGGGAAACTAAGACTGCATAAGAAGAAAAAATTCCGAACTTCTCCTAAAAACGCCCCAATCCAAGATATAAGCGGGAAGGCATTCTCAGGAAGAAGGTAAGCAAGGCTTAAAAAAATGTTTCGTCAGGCTTCTAAAAAATGCCCGACTCTCTTTTAAAAGGAAGAACATATGCTAGCGACAAGAACCTAAAAGCGGAGGGACGTGATTGGAAACCGGAAAAACCTCGACGGTTGCAAACACTATAAACAGGCAAACAAACAAAAAACACCAAGTTATCACGACGCTGGCGGGGCAGGGGTATCAGCAGGGCACCAAAAAAAGGGGTTTGACTGGTCGGTTCGAAGCAACACCAGCAGCCCCGGACTGACTACGAGGAGACAATATAGATAGAATGAGAAAGAAGGTGTTCGAGTTGGGGAAAAGACCTTCAAACCATTGCAAACCGAACTAAAATATACACAGGGACAAAATCGTTGAGACTGCGAGAAAGGGCTGGGGGCGGGAGGTTGACCGTTTAGAAGGGAAGTGAGGAGAACTAGCCACGCGCCGGATCGGAGGGAACTCGGAGATGCTCGTAACTTACAAAAAACCAAGGTAGGTTGCCGATGGGGGAAGAAAAGTGGTACCTCAGAAGCAAACGTCGAAGGACTCAAAGCTCGGCTTCAAATTAGAATGGAAGAAGAAAGCGGTTATTGTGGGGGAGTAGGGGTTCGATCGGAAGTAATAGTAAAATAACTCTTGAGAGAGCACGGGGCGAAGCGTACGCACGGGTCAACACCGGGCGGTTCCGAGTACTAGGGGCGGGGAACGAGGTCAAAACACATCGTGAACATGTATTCAACGTATTCGGGGTACGGTAACCGTTCACCTAGGAGGGGGGGGGAGGGTTCCTTACACACCGATATCAAAAAAGAACAAAAAAGAGCGCCGCCGACGAGCACGACCGTCGCGACGAAACCTCGTGCAAAAGACAGTTCTAAGGAGGTCAATGAGGGGGGGCACCTCCATGACGTGCTCTTTACTAAAAGGGAAAAATTCAAGGAGCTAGTTACGGTTTGAGGAAAATATCACTAAAAGGGCAAAGAGGACGGAGACTAGGGGAGAGAGACCACAAACTGATCATGGGAAAGAGTCGAGAGAAAGAGGACATCTGACACTCTAGAAAACCTTCCCCCAAAAAAACTTGCAAATCGGAACAAAGAGGGAACGGTGATAAAATAACCTCACCTAAAAAACATCAAAACAAAATAGACTTCAGGAGAAGGAAAAAGAGGGTCGGTCTTCGTCTATTCCGTTCAAAAGAGAAAATGAGCAAACAATGGTCGGACCGTAAGAAGTAACCTCAGACAGATGGGCGAATGACGGACAACAAGAGTCGCAGTCCAAAAGCCACGGGCACGACAAACAACCCCTCGCGAGCCTAAGGAGGATTCGGGGGATGGGGGGTTTACGAGGGTACAGTCCCGCCAAAACGATTGAAGAGAGGCCGAACATGGGACTCATGATATTGAAGGAAACATGCCAACCAAACCTTTCTCACGGGAAGGGCAATTAAATAGCAGGAAACAACACCAGAACCCAAACGAACAATGGTGGACAACGAGATCTCCGAATGGAAGGGAGTGCGGTCCGTTTCTTCAAAAGAAAGAGGAAGGTCCTTATTCCGATTGCAGCCGAGGACTGGATCTACTGGAGTTCGGGTAGCTCTGCCAGGGCAGGGCGGGATAACCACCAATCTAAAGGGAAAAGGAGAGAAGCAAAGTTTGCTAGGTTTCATTAAAATCTCAACTGCGAGAGCCGACATCATGGGACAGGAATAAAATTCCTCGAAGTTAATCCGATGAAAGACCGAACAGCAAAAGAAGAGAAGGGAAAAAAATATTACTCGACAGGAAGGGATTCTATTGGCGAAAGACTTGGAGAAACAAACAAGTGGGGAAAAACATTACATCTCCATCTTAGGGTTCAAGGTCGCAATCACAATCCAAAACGTACTAAAACGGCTGCTTGAAAAGGGGGTGATTTTGAACGGTGGATCTTAAAAGTTGGAGAATAGCGCTCTTGAACAATCAGAGGATCGGCATGGTCACGCCGTCAGAGGAAAAAAGGAAAAAAACATTCCATTGTGGCCGATCCAAGCTAGAAAGGACCTAATGTTTATCGAGTCGCGTTCGGCCAGCTTGCTCCCTTCTTCATCGTTCCTTGGGATGTCTGAACAGGTCGACTGCACAAGCCGGGCTTAACGAATCGGGCCGAGGAAAGGGAAGTGGGGGCCTGCAGACGGGGATGTCCTCTTTAAGCGAAGGCGTTCTGTCTGGGGATTACTAAATCCGCAGCGCTCAGATACAGAACGCCTTTTGAGAACCGTACCTGGTCCAAGCTGGGAAAGGAAAAAAAACGGAGCAGCATGATGGCGCCGAGGTTTTCTCTCACTTCAAGTAAAACGCCAAAACAATCGGTGTAGGCGGCATCGAGAAATCTGTCACGTGGTCCGCGGGCAGCGGTTAATGAGGGAATCTGTTTCCCTTACGAGGGGGGAATACCTCGCGGAGGGCCGGTCACCCGGATCCACTAGAAAAATGGGGAGAAGGAAAAGTCCCGACCGTCACAACAGCCTTCTAATGAGGAAGAAACGAGAACTGGGGGGGGGAAAGGGGGGGGTAAGCCCGTTCTCCTCAGGCAATGGTGTGTTCAAAAAACATATCAGGAGGAGGGGGAAAGGGTCCTTCGTGGCTGGGGGGGCCGTAATACAACGAATGCTTAAAAACCAAGGGGAGAATTGTTTACTCGATCATCAGTCAAGGGTTCGGACGCTTTGCAGTTAGGGGGGAGGGGAAAAAAAAATTGTGCCGTTTTAAGGAGAAAGACTCCCAGCGCCTGTGTAATACAAAGGGAAGAACGGGCAACGTGGGCTGTTCGGTGTGGGGGGTACAGCGCCTCCGACTGCAGAACCCAAGAATTCATAGGCCACAAGGGAGAATGCCCACTCCGGAAAAGGGGAGGGAGAGCCGGGTGAATTTGTGGAGGGGGAGGGTAAAAACCATTCGCAGAAAACTAGGCTGGAAACATGCGCTCTCTACAATAGGGGAAAGGGGATCATCAATAATATCGGAACATCACGGTCTGGAAAGGATAGTTGGGGACAGCTGCTTACAGGGGATCCTTAGTTGAAAAAGTTGGTGTCAAGAAGAGAGTGAAAAAGTGAGCCAGCCATAGACAGAGGTCAACGTCACTCCGGTGAGAAAATGAAAGGTTGATTGGGGGAAGGTGCGGTCCATGTCACGGAAAGTCACCGTCTATATTGCGGGAAGAGAGGTCCCAGCACCGCCACCGAGAGGCAGAGGGTGTCGCCTAAGGGTTCAGGGGGAAAGAGTCGGAAGGAATCTAAAGGTACAGCTCAGGTCTGGAAGAAACCCGTGAACGAGGGAAAGGATGGCGCTGGCCAAATCCTGAAGCGCGAATGATCGCTTGACCGTACGACGGCGTCGGGAAGAAACTGAAGAAACAAGCTGGGATTCTTCTGGGGCAGGTAGTTAAAAACGAACTGCGCAGTGTTAGACCGCAGACGCCGGTGAGAAAAGAGGGGGGAAGGCTCCCACCCGAGAAAAAGGGATGAGAAAAAAAAGAAGACGGCCAAGGCAGCGCGGGGGGGGCCTGTTTGTAGAGAGCTGCGAGCGCAACGCCCTAAAGGGACAACTACTTATCGCTAGGGATTTCCCGGAAAAAGGAGAAAACCACATCGAAAGTCACTCGCTCTCCAAAGAGAGGAAGGAAAAGAAAGAAGACTTCCGCGCCAAGAGGGGAACCGGGGCGGTCTTTTGCCTGGAAGGTGAGATTAACCACCAAAAGAGGAGATCTAAAAAAAACTCACAACAACAACGGTGGGGCAGGATGATACTCGTCTGGGTCTCAGGGAGAGGGGAAAGGCCGCACGTAACAGAAAGAGGAAATCTAGCTGGAGAAGTAAGTGATGTCGGCCTGGGAATCAAGCTGGGGAGGAAGAGGATGCGAAGTCGATGTGGGGGCAGGGACGTGAAAGGCCCTCCGCGTGGGGATCATTAAGTGTTCCGTGCAGGGGTCGGTGCTCAGAGGAAGAGATTTGAAAAAAGTCAACATCCACCCTACTACGGAAGGAACGGTCTGCGGCGTTCAGAGGCACATAAATAAGGGGGAGAAGGGGGAGGACAGGAGAAGGCGTGACGGACAGCATTCTGCTGAAGCGGCAGAAGACATCAATCTGCAGGGGAGTCTTAGCAGAAACCTGGTGAGATTTAAAAACCAGAGTCGTGACCTAATGAGGTGGTGATAGGAGGGTTCTCTTTCACTTCAAATCGTCTGGCGCGAGCGGCGACTAATCTGCTCTGCTAAACGACCGAGGTGGACTCACCGACCCATGAAAGGAGAAACCGACTTTCCTTCACGATTTCGTTGGGGGGAAGAAGGAGCCGCTAACCCTCAAGAAATTGAGACAATACCTTACTCACCTGAAGACAAAGAGAAAAAAGGGGAAACTGTACAACGTAGATTATCTTGTCTAGATAGGTGGGGGTCTTTCTCTAGTTTGGGGGTTTTTGGGAAAAAGCAGGAAAAAGCGACAAATTCAAATCACGATAGCATGGAAACGGAGACCGTAACGCCGACGGGAATGAGGGTTCCTTCTCAGTACGGGTGCGCCAAAGACCTATACATCGAGCCACGGTTGGCCAGAGGGGGGGGGAAAACTGAGAAGGTGGGGTCGGGACAAGCTAGGACACACCCAGAGCATAGACTCAGAACTGATACTTCCTCGCGAATGCAGGATTCGACGAAGAGTTTCGGAATGGGAGGGTGGGGGAGGGGGAATTCGCAGTCAGGTCGATTCGACACGGGTTAAAAAAAAGACATCAACTGTGAAAAGTAAAATAAGATCTAAACAGCAGGAGGGGGGGTAACAGTGCAGACGGCACAACGGCACGGAGGACCATCCGGGAAAAGCTACTTAAGGGGAAGGAAGGGTCTAGAAAAATGAGTTCGACGGGGAAAACCATTTTTTTCCTGGTGGAGAGAAAAAAACAGCACAAATGGAAAAATAGAAGGGAAAAGAACAACCCTCGAGGAGAAAATAAAGTTCAAGTCAGGAACAGCTCGTTCCATCAGACAGGGTTGTAAGGGGGAAGGGGCTGTGCATGAAGGGGACCAGGTATCTTGCTGGTTAAAGGCAGGGTAATGTCTTTAAAAACTCGAAATGTGTGGTCAAACTAGCAAGGGGACACCGCTCGGATCACCATTGGAAAAGCATAGGGGGGAAGAAGTTTCGCCTAACGCGAACTGTTAGAGGTTCTTTGAAACACGGAACGCCTCCTGCGGGCGGCCGTGTGCGAACACGAAACAGGACGGTGCATCCTCGTTCGGTATCTGAGGGAGAGTCGACGTCATCACAGAGAACGCTCCGTCCTAAAACGGAAAGTCAAAAAAAAAAATGCTACCGGGGCAGGCAAAAGGCTAGAATGCAAGCATTCTGGCTATAAAAAAAAACACCCCCCCAAAGACACACGACAAACCCACCCACACCCCAAAAAGACAACAAACCTCCACTTGCACCCCCACCAAGAACACAGACATCCCAACCTCCAAAAAAGTAATAAAAAAAGGCAAAAGCTTTAGATCAGGGTGGCAATCACCATCTAGAAAGCGCAGTATAAAGAGCGACAGCCCTACGCCCAACAGGAGGGGGGGGAGGGGAAAATTCGAGACGGCGGTAACCTTGGGAAGGAGGTTAATGCTGGGGGGGGTCAATAGGGATCTGAAAATGATGAAAAAGGAAAAAACCGCAATGCAGAAATTTTCTTAAAGTAAAATATCGCGGGGCTGGGTTCGACAAAGAAAGGAGAAGGACTTGCTTGGCCCCAAGTGGGTGGGAATTCAGTAACCCTCCTGTCGGAAGCGGCTTCCTCCTACGGACTACGAAGCTGGTGAGTTAGGGAGGAACTCATCATGCCTTTACATAGAAGAAAAGGGAGCGAATGCTACATGATTACTGAGGGAGAAGATATACTTCAGTTTCCGATGGGGAAACACCTCGAATTGAAAAGTCAAGTCGCCCTTGGTGCGGAGAAGGGTCAAGAACCTGAACCATTCCCGCAGCGGTCGCGGTATTAAAGGAGGAAAGCGGCCTACGCCCTTCGGGTTAGAGGTACAGCGCCGCTTCCTAAGTAGGAAGGGCTGCACCATTGGCATACTGCATAGAGACGGTGCTTGTTTGGTTCGGGAGGGGAGAGGTTTATTGCGGTCAGTGCCGATCTGGTTTTGTTGTGGAAGGTGAAGCCGCGGAAAAGAACTCAAGGAAAAGGTCCGTGTCCAGTCTCAAGGCTCGGAAAGGGGGCTTTCCCCATGAGAAAGAGCGACGCGGGGATCCTAAACGACCACCAACACAGGAGGGGCTTCTCGTCGGGTGGTGAAGCGATCTGGAAGAAAGACGAAGCAGCGTCACGAGACTTGCTTTTATGATGGGGGTTCGCCACCTACATCTGGTTGGACCGAGGGGATTGAGAGGGAACGAATACGCCGAAGCACGACCCTCTGAGTCGGCAAAGAAGAGGCGGACCACGCTATTTGGTGGGGTGGACCTCCGATGTTATTTTCTGAAAAAGCCAGCGGTTGAGGGGAAGAATAAAATTTGTGTGCCTTTGAGTTTCGTCGGATTTCTAAAGAAACAAGAGGGGTCACTATTCGCTGTTTACAATAAGGCACCTGGGGGGGGGGGGGTCGCTAAAAAAAAAACAAAGCGTGAATTAAAAGGAGGAAGAAACGGAAAACACGAGAAGCTGGAAAAGCCTAGGAGGCGGGCCTACGATGTGCACCCCAAAGAGGTAGGGGAAGAAATATCGTAGGGTGTCAAAATCGTCTTCCTACGGTGTCGGAGAATCAGTTGTTGCCAATGGGGAGCTCCTGTGTTACGTTACAGACAAAACCTCATCTGTGGAAGACACGAAAGATATTCCATGGACACTATGAGGGGAGGAAGAATGCCGAATCTAATCGCCCCGCCCGGTTGTTACCTTTTCTTTAAGAATTCGAAAAAGAAAACGACGAGACTCGGACTCAGATTCCGACGGGGACTCAAAGACGAACAAAAAAATCAAAAACTCTTCCCACCTTGAAGGACAGCTCAATGAAGATTAAAAGGGGAAAGGATGTATGTAAAACGCTACCAACTGAAGCTCGGGGAAACCAGAAAGAAAAGAGGGCGGAAGCTCTCTTCATTGACAGCAAAGAATCCAAGGCTCTACGCTGGGAGCAGACA
>Ga0179591_1331580_pt1 | contig 10526 bp, 8 predicted proteins | sample CZOMad2_1_08_16f_FD_182891 | JGI IMG/M metagenome (GOLD analysis project Ga0179591, IMG submission 182891) | Vadose zone soil fungal communities from Angelo Coast Range Reserve, California, USA - CZOMad2_1_08_16fungal (PacBio error correction) | ecosystem: Environmental > Terrestrial > Soil >...
GAAGTCGCTATGAAAAGGGGAGCCAGAATAGGGCCAGTAGAAAAGTTAATAACAAGAAGGGGGACGACCTCAAGGGCCGCTCTATAGTTTTTGGATTCTGTTCTCGGAAGCGGGAAGTTTGAGTATTGTTTGGGCAATGCTTATAGTCATTATATGGGGTACCGGAACTTTGTAGACGAGAAATGTGCCCAAAAGGACACGTAATGTGAAACATGATGGATCTACCTGATCTGTGGGCTCAAAAGAAGGGGGTTCAACGACGAAGGAACAATGCCTTGCAAAATATTTGGAGATGTCACGCTTCTGGGCTTAAAAGCAGCGATAGGGTTTCTATGAAGGAACATCACCACCCCGCTAAACTCGCCATTGGTCCTGGAAATGAAGTAGTTGGTTAGGGAAAGGGGAAAAAGAGTCACGAAGGGGGGATTGCGAATTGTCCCGATGGGTGAACATGTCTCTTGAAATTGGCAAGGAAGTGGGTGGGGGGTCAAGGTGTTAAATAAGCCTAACATTGCTCGTCCTCAGTAGGGAGGGATGAAAGGAGATGAAGGCTGTGGGGGTCTTGGGGGGTAGTATATTAATGTTTGTTTTTGGTCGGGAAGTGTTGGTTTCTTGGAATGACCATCAAGAGGGAGCGATGGAAGCTGTTGGTATTCTTGGACTTGGCGCTTTTAATCTTTTTTTTTGGAACCACATAAGGGGAAAAGTCGCCCGTTTGAGCGACGCCGTGCCAATAAACAAGGAGGAGGGGAAAGAAGGCAGGTGTGAAACTCGGCAGCAAGACCGAGTCTTGCTTTGTAAGTAATCTGGGGTGAGGATGCATTGTGGACGATATTGGAAATGAGGGTGGCATCTACCGGGGTAATCACCTAAATGAAGGCGCTTGGGGGTCGGAGAAAAAGGGGGGGGGGGAAGATCGGGGGGGAATATACTGAAAAACAAAGTAGGGAGGAACGAGAGAGAGGAAACCGGGTTGATCCCCCTATGATAATCCACAAGCGACTGCCATTTAGGTGAGTAACAGGCGATTGCGCTCACACTAAAAAGAGAGGATAAAATGAAGGGGGAGGAAAAAAAAATGATTTAGTCCTTCAAAGCAATGCTCTTAAACATTATCAATTCTATAATGTATGGAGAAAAAAAGGGGCAGGTCTTCAAACGAGAAGGTTGAGAGCGTGGTCAAAAAAGGAGGAAAAATAAGAGGCCAAATCCAGCATACCAAAGAAATTCAAAATATCGGGGAAAGGGGGGCAGGTGTTAAATCACTAAACCACAAGATCTCAGTAATCAAACACACGGACAAACGGCTAAAAAGACCACCCAAAAAAACAGAGAACATGATACTTTGTCAGCCCGACGTCGGAAGAAAAACAGGAGGAAGTTATGATGTACGCGTAAGAGGCCTAAAAAAATAAAGTTCTACGGGGAGAAAACATGGTTATACCCGGTCAGGTAGGAAAAGAAGTGTATCAAAAAAACATCCATCCTCCTCGGGTACCCCTCAAGCACCAAGTAAGTAACAAGAGTCTTAGGAAGTTAAAGGGGACCCAGGTGTAAAAAGATTTGGGGGGGGGTGAAAAAAAAAGATGCTACCAAGAACATAGACCTCTTCGGGGGGCCCCGGAAGGAGGGGGTGAAGATAATCAAAAAGAAAAAGGGGGGGGGGGGCTGCAAGGCTAGAAAAACGGCCTGGGGGACTGGGGGAAACGAGGGCGGGGGTAAAAGCTCAAAAAACGGATTTCTACTGGGGTACTACGCGACCTTTTTGTTTCAGGCCTGGACCCTTGGGGGAGGGGAAAAAACGGCAGGACAATCTTTTAAGGGAAAAGCGGGACATTGGCGATCTAAATGAACGCCTTGAACTTGGACATCCATAATGCAGAACGACCCTGGGAAAAAGCAACCTGTCACACTTAAAAGAGGAATAACCTAGGGGGAGGGCACACTGGACGAGGATCACGGAACGCTGGGGGGGGGGACCCTATTGGCTGATTCTTTTCAAAATCAGGAATGGGTAAGTTGATGCACATTTCGACTGATTATAGGACTGACCAACTTGGGGGTAGTGGGGTAGGGAGAAAAACGAAGGCACATTTCGCAACACCCGATTGAGAAAACCAACAACTGGATGGGCAATCAACGTTTTTGAAAGGAGACCATAAGGGGGAAGGGGGAAAACAGGAACAGAGCCAATTCAAAACCCGCCGACTCCAACCGCCGTTGCGAGTTAAGAGGACTGTTCTTACCCGAAGGGTATCATCCCTCGGTTTCTCGGGGGGACGTCCCCTTGAATTGGTAAAAAGATGGAAGGAAAGATCGGCGGTACGAAGCTCTTGCAATCTACGGCCTGTCAAAATGAAGAAGTACATTTCAGTGCACTTTGAGTATCCAAGTTACAGGGAGAAATAAGAAAAAGGAAAAAAAGTGGACGGCAGCGATTTTGTAGACACCAGCTAAACTTGACTCCTTACGATCGATGCTAATTTTTACAACTTTGAGCTAAACAAAGATCAAAGAAGGGGAAAAAAAAAAAAGGGGTCCTGTGAGGACGGGGGATGGACCTTTCAAATCTCAACCCCATCTTGCAATAAAAATTTACCCAGAGGGGGGTTGACCAGCCTGCTCATAACGTCTTCAGGGAAATCAAAAGAAGATGGGGAGAAGGTCTGGGCTACCGGAGCTTTTCAAAACAATCGAAGCCTGGGAGTAAAGCTGTCAAAAACTAATGAGAAGGGGACAACAACCTGAGAGGCGCCAGATTACTAAAAAAGGGGTATTCTGGTAGGCTTTCGAAAACCTCGGGAAATCAAAACACCCAGACTAAGCAAGAGAAGAAGACGGATTAGGCAGGGGGAGATGTCGCCTGCAACTAACCATTAAAGGAATTCTCCGGGGGGAAAGAAAAGAACTCACCATATCGAGAAAAAAAAAAACAACGGAGGAGGAAAAAGAGAGAGGGGAAGTTTGAGCGTGAACAGAACGGACGAAATTGGCCACGGGGGGTTTCTGCTAGCAAAGCCAGTCATAACCTCCGCTCTAGCACGGGGGTTCATGGGGGGAATAGTAAAACAGATTGAACCACTCATGAAAAAGCTCATAACAGTTGGCAATCGCTGGACTCAACCCATTTTTTCGTGACCGTATTAGAGGGAAGGGGGGTGCTTTTGGAAACGAAGCGAAGCGCAGCTCGAGTGAAGTGTTTGGGGGAGAAACAAAAGAAAACGGGACTGAATCTTCAAACAGGCTGATATGATTGGAGCATGACTGCAAAAAAGTTTTCCATTTCAATGATGGGGGTCTTGTAGGAGAAGGTTCAAGGGGAGGCAAACGGATCGAAGACCGCGACGACGAGGGGGGATTCAGGGGACGATTCTGATGGTAACATTACCTCGCTTGTTCTCCTTAGCGGGGTAAGGTTAAAAAATCTTGCCGGCAATTGGGGCGAATGATCATGTCAAGACTTGGATCCCAAGGAATTCTTAAAATTAGGGTCAGGGTTGACAGGGGCCGTTGTTTCATGCTGGGGTGCAGTCGGGGGGTCAGAGGGCCTCAGAGCACAGGAAAGAGGTTGGGACGACTCAAAGCCGGAAAAACCGTACCGTTATATCCGAGTCTTTAAAGAACGGTAGAACCACCGCCAAACAAAAGAACAACAAACGAAACTCGCTTTGTTATGTTCGGCTGAAGGGTTGGGAAAAAAAAAAAGGGTGTATTTGGCTTTTTTCAAATAAATGGTTGTAACGAACGTTGGAGGGGGGGACAAAAACAAGCGGTGGTGGCGGGGAATAGCGGGTGTTTCGAATTTGAAACCTTATTCTTCTCCATACAATCAAAATTTTGGAATTCAAGAGAAGACGAAAAGAAAGGGGGGGTGACTCCGGATCCAGACAAAAACAAGTCAGGAAACAAGGACGCAATGGGGGGCTCACCCCCCAAAAAAAAGGGGGACAAAAAAAAAATCTCTGGGTGGTACATGAAAAGAAAACTTATTCTATTACCTCATAGTTCAATGTGTGGGGAGGGGAGGGGAGGGAGGTCGTCGGAAGTGAAGGGATCCCTCTTATGGCGCCGTCAAGGACGGTTCAGAACTATTGCTAATTGCGAAGGGCAGAAGTACACGATGGGACGTTACCGCAGTTGGAAAGACCAAGTCACGTTGGTAAGGGGGAAGAAAGAGAAGTTTTAAAGCTCGAAGTCAAACAAGGAAGAAGAGGCCTTGAAAAATTGTTGGGGCGATGGCCGCTGAGGGAATTGCCCGAAGGTCTATTTTTTCGAGTTGGATCAAGATAAACCACCAAAAAACGTTAAAAACGGTTCGCCATTGTCGTCAATCACGACGCTGGAGGGTGTCTGAGGAGTTGACGATCACAGCCGGTATGCTTGGCCGATTGGCCGAAAAGCTATGGGATAAAAATGTTTTCTCGGTCAAAGTTAGAAAATGGGTTGGCGGAGGGCGATCAGACCAAACAGGGTTTGCTGTGAATTAGCTTGCAAAAAAACCTCGCGCTGGGGGGATTTGGGGGGGTGGATCGTAAGGGGAATATGGGGTGGGTGAAGAAGGAGCTGGATGTGGTTTTCTGGTCAACGAAAACAACCAAAAACATGTCAGGAAAAGGGGGCTTGTATTCTTGGAGGGGGAAATCGGTTTCAGAACGTGTGTGGGGCCACATCGAACCGGAGACCGTGGGGGACATGCTAAACATTGCCATCGCAGCATGATCAGTGAAAAAGCTCGCAAATTAAAATAGAGGGTCTTTAACGAAGAGGAAAGTTCAAGACATGGCATTGGTCTCGAATTGTGGAGGCGAAGGATAAGTTTACAGAACCAAAGGGGGGGGGGAAGGGGAATTGTGGATGAGTCGCAGAGGGGGATTCAAGGGCATCGATCTAAACAACAAAAATAATGAGGAAAAGATGGAAGCTGAAACCTTTGATATCCCTCTGGAGGCACTAAGAATTTAGGGGGAAGGGAACAGTGTTTGAAGAAAACACCATAACGAAAGGAAGCTGGGGCGCCAGGTGAAAATTTCATTTCGCCTTCCACTCATGGTACCTCCTAGCACACATTTCATTGATCACTTAACTCTATAAATTAGGCGAATGTCAAGACGTCAAAAAAGGTAAAGTGAAGGTGGAAAAAAAACGGCCCGAAAGAAGCCTCCAAAAGAAGAAAAGCCATTCCAATCTCTCGTGTGATTGTTTACATCCGACAAAAAAAGAAGCTCAAGAGAAAAACAAACCGGAAGAAAGGGAAAACGAGACCGAAAAAGCCACAGCGGCATCGTGGTTAAATCACCAGCTCTTAGCAGCCGGGAGGGGGGGAAGATAAAAATATTCCTACAACAAAGTGAGAAAGGGGAAAGAAACATGTGTCTAAACCCATAGTCGGCAATCTTTAAAAAGCCCGCCTGTGATCGGGAAAAGCCCGACAAAAACTATGACCATCGTCGGGGGAGGCCGTAGGCGAACCGGTTAAACGCGGGGTTGTTGAGAAACGGGGAAAAGCCAAATTAGAGAAAAATAGAGATGCAGGGGTTTCACCGCAGAATCTATCCAATAACGAGTTCTGCAGGATCGGCCTGGGGGGACTGCGGAGTATTACGGGGGTGGGGAGCTACCAAAGACCGTTGGGTCAACCTGGTCCAGCCTTGCTGGAAAAGCGTCAAATCGGGACGCGGCGTTACCTTACGCGTGTGAACCGTCCTTATTTCCGGTCAACAGCAGAGAAGTATCCGTCAGACGCCAGGAAGAAAACGAAACATCCAAAATGCACGAACACGTAAAGCGTACTCAGTATTAACCACAAACAAATATCGGAATGGGGGCTGAGATAGTGCTTCTGGGGTTTACTAGGGGCTGGAGTCGGATGAAAGGGAATCGGAGGAGAGGGAAAGGACAAGTTTGGGTTGACTGGGGGTGTAACTGGAAGAAAAACGTAAGGCACGTTCGCAAACACAAGAAAGAAGAAAAAAAGGTGGGTGGTGCACTCACGGGGTTGCCCGTTCTCCTTTAGGGGTGCAAGAAAGAACGAAATTCACCCCCCGCCAGGACAGCATACAAGCGAGGGGGCGGTGGAGTCTGAAAGGGGTCTCCCTCGAGGGCGGACCTCACCGTGACCGGTCTTCCGTCTTAGGGTAAAACCTTAGGTAATCTTGCCTGAGATCGTCGGCCGACAAGCCTGAAAAAAGGGGAAGGCGAAGGGGGAAAACAATCGAATGAGGGGGGGAAAGAATTTCTGGAGTACCAATCAAAAACGCGAAATTGATCAGCCAAAAATGCCTGCCAGAGTGCAACAAAAAAAATAGGCAGACGCTAATTAGCGCGATAAACAGTACCAAGGAATGAATTCTCAAGACTCATATCAAAAGATTCTTCGATAAGGATTGGAAATGACGACAAGAACAATCATTGCGCATTTCATCAACAAAAAAAGATGAGGTGGGGCAGGAAGAAGAATAACAACCAACTCCGAGCGGTTGGACAGCTTTCGTCGGTTGCTTTAAAAGGAAAAAAACACTCACTCAAAAGGACTGAGCTTCTCTGGCGAAAAGAAAACTAATGTATAATATCAACAAGGAATGCTATGCGCCAGCGTTGACTAATCTTCTGCGATATGCTGGGGGGGCATGGTGTCTCGACCTGCTTAATAGGAAAACCCCGAAATAAGGGATAATATCATTCCGTGCTAACCGCCAGACCGCAACTATTCGTAAGCGAAAGCAAAAAAGTAACCAGAGAAAAAAACAACTAGAGGGAAAAGATAGGAAGAATGAGAGTTTGTTCTCCCCAGGCTCCTTCCCTTCGCGGCAGCCGGCAGAAGAAGAAGAATTCTCAGCGTAAGGGGAAAAAGGGGTAAAATATTCCCTGGAACAAGGCCCAGCATATCGGCAGAAGTAGTCAAGAGCGCAGGGTCATGTTTTGGCGTCACTGACGACATGTAGTTTTCTGTTCGAAACGAAGGAAAGGCGAGGGCGGTGGTGGAGAATCAGAGAGGAAGAAAGCTGCCACAAACGGGATCTGAGATGGCGGATTTATGGGAGAGCAGACCCCAAGAGGGAAGGGCGCATGATTGGGGGTGTCTGAGATGTGAAAGTGGGGGGGGGCCATCGGATCTAGAAAACAGGACTCTGGGGTGGGAGAAGGAAGGGGTAAGGAGGGCGCGAGTACGTACATTTATGGCTTGTTAAGTGTCATCCTCGGGGAAGTCAATTTGTTGCAGAATGAGAAGTTCGACGGAAAGGGGTATCCAAAGGGCACGAAGATAGATTCGAGGGGTGAAAGGGAGCCGCATGGTGAAGCTTGGTCTTGACGCTGGCAAGGCCGATTAAGGAAGGGGACGCCCAGCATAGAAACAAGTCAAACGGGGACTGTATCAAGGTAATGGCTGGAAGACCAACTCCACCGGTCGTTTTTTCGGCGCTGTGGAAGTGGGCGTATTTCTTTGTGAACAACGGAGGGGTTAACGGGCAAAGTTGGGGCAAGACCCATAGTGTGTGCTCAGCGTGTTTCGTGGCCTACGTATTAATACAGACAAAGTCAAAATTCCTGGCAGGAAAAGATCCACTGGACACAGAATTGTGACAACGACTCAGCAAAGTTCAGGACAAAAGTCCAATAGTGCTCAGCCCCTCAAAGGTCAGAGCTCGTGTTTACGTTTGGAATCCGAGTTTAATTACGCTTTAGTTGGACGTGCATGGGAGGGGTTCGCTTAATCTATTGTGCAGCTTTGCTGTGACCGCAATGACGGTTCATTAGATAGAATGTCCCGCCGGGGCACCACGAGGACGTCAGAGAAGAGACAACAAAAGGTCACGGTGGAGCGGGAGACCACAGAGGGTGACGCTTAAGTCACAAGCCTATTGCGCACTCGGGGGGGGATTAGATGCCGCTGGGCGGCAAACACCGCGGGATTTTGTTCAGAAGGGGGATTAACAACGTAAAACACCCCCAACGTTAAACCGTCGAACATGTCACGCTCACGACGCTGGCAGGAAATGGGTGCGGAGGCGTGGGAGTCACGAGCCGTGGCTTCCTTGCCGACGACTGTACTGTTTCAGGGCATTTCGAAAGTGGGGGAAGGTAAAAGAAATGGGGTGAATCCTCATTACTTTAGACCAAAACAGGGGAGACTGGATTGGGGTTAAGTCGAGTCAAGTTACCTGGGTTGTTGCCGCGGTTTGAAGGGTGGGGTGTTTCAAAAAGGGGGGGAACCAACTCCCCAGACGAATGGGAATTTTGGGTCAGAAACTGGGCCTTCGCGCTTTTGTCTCCACATTCTCCCGTTTGGGGGGAGCACGCCTTGCAATAAAGGAAGAATTTATCGCCGTGTACCAAGGTTTATCAGCGGAATCCTAGGGAATTGACTTAAGACGATCGTAAGTTGACAGGGCGGCAGTGCGGGGATTTTGAGTTCTTGTTGTGCATCGCAAACTGTTTAAAGAAACCTAATGGAGGCGCTTGGGGGTTTATTTTCACGCCAGGGGATATAAAAGTTTGGGTATTATCAACAAAAAAAGAGTAGGAAAAGAAGGAAAAATGGAGGAACCAACTGGCGAAATCGCCCTTCCATTGTTTTTAAACATTTATTGCGCTCCCAGAACTAAATATCGGAGAATGCAGCATGAACCTAGTCGTAGTAAAAAACCGAGGCCGCCCAGAAAAACTTGCAGATGAAGCGATAAAGATGTGTCAATGAACCTGTATAAAGGGAGGAGGGGGCCAAAAAAAGCTTTCAACCGGGGGGGGAAAGAACAATCGACAGATTCCAACTAAGGGGGGGTGAATTGTTGGAAGTGGGAAACCACCATAAGCTCATCAACCACCCCTACCTGTCAACGGACGAGTACCTAACCCAAAGAAAAAACACAGCATGATCCTGTGGTCATAAGCCTAAAGGAAGACAAAAAAAGGTAGTTGAATCTGAAAGATTCCAGTCTTCAATTAAAGAAAATTTATCCCATAAGAGTCGCCCATCGGGACAGCCAAATCGGAATCTAAAAGACCTCCGGACAAAAAAAAATGAAAATTCCACTACTTGATGGCCGTGAGGCGAACCGGTTTAAAAACAGGGTTGGGGGGGATCGTGTCAACCAAATGGTGAGAAGAACCGGGCGGGTTTCATACCTGGTCATCTATAAACAGAAGATTTAAGGCTATTCTTCATGGTGACGGAGAACGTGGGGGTAAAGATTTCTGTGTCTCGTACCAAACAGTGAACCTTTTGGGGACACCAGCCTTCGTGAAATATTCAAGAGTGACGTTCAAGGAGTTCATTCGGGTCAGGGGGCGGTAAAAGGGCGTAAAGCATAAAGAGTAGCCGGAAAGAAAAGACGCCGGGCGAACATCAACCAAAGTAAGCTTAAGCTATAGATCAGTTTATCATAGAAAGATATCGGAACCTTGTGGCTTAAAACTATTGTGCTTCCAAAAAAAAAGGGTTTTTCCTACTTGGGGGGAGGGAAGTAAGATCACAAGTGCAGAGGAGGAAGGAGGGGCCTGACCAAAGTTTTTTGCTTGGGGTCTGGATACCAGAAGTAATTTAAATATTCGCACCCGTGAGAACCACCATGTTTCTGGCAAATAACAACTTGTTGTGAAATGGACCCCTGGGGAAAAAGACAGCCTCCACCCCCCTCCCGAGAAGGACAAGCGCTTTTGGGGGGTCGGTTCTTACGCAAGGAGGATCAGGGGACCTGAAAGGTTGCAGGATACTTGCTGACTTTAAGGCAAATCTAACCGGATCGGCGGTGAAAGGCCTGAATCTTCAAGATTCTGAGGAAAAAATCGCATTTTCAATAATCTGCTACGGGGTATCCAATTACTGCAAAAGGGTGAATGAGAAAATTCTGCGATTTGGGAAACAAACATCTACTGACCAGAAGGACTCGAGGAAAAATGGGCCTTAATCCCAAAGACTCGAGTTCCAGAGAGGGTCTTAGGAAACTATGGACCTTTCCAATCAGACCCCTCCAAGGAGGCGACCTTTTTTGGAAATCAGGAGGTGTTGGATTACTAACTTCCCATCTCCAGGGTGGTCGCAGGAGGGTCAAGCGAGTCTTTCCATTTCTCCCCAAATGCTGGAACTGTCGCTAAAAGTTACTGCGAACAAAACCATGGAAGACAAAAAAACACCTAACCTCGTTATTATATCTTGAAAGGCTTCTGCGAGAAACTGGGACATTATGGGAAGAACTCAGGAAAAAAGTCTAAAAGAATATTAAACCAAAAAGTAATCGCTGCGATAGAGTCTGTCAGGGAAGACGTCGCCGGCAACACGGGATTTCGTCATCGAACGGGAAGCGGAACAACGCTCCACACAGCGTCTCAAACAAGGAGGACGAGGAGGGGAAGGTTTTCTGGGGAAAGGGCTTCCATAAAAAAAAATTCTGCGACCTCTCCTTCAAAGCCGCCCGCTCTTCTCATAGGGGTGTGCTGGGTTTAGTGGGGGGAAGAAAACTAATGGAAGATAGAATAAGCCGTGAGTCAAATAATGTTCGATATCCAGTTCGGTGAGTTCCATTATACAT
>Ga0179591_1341611_pt1 | contig 10526 bp, 15 predicted proteins | sample CZOMad2_1_08_16f_FD_182891 | JGI IMG/M metagenome (GOLD analysis project Ga0179591, IMG submission 182891) | Vadose zone soil fungal communities from Angelo Coast Range Reserve, California, USA - CZOMad2_1_08_16fungal (PacBio error correction) | ecosystem: Environmental > Terrestrial > Soil >...
CAGGGGGGGGGTTCCTTGGAGGGATTTTCTAAAACTGCCCAAGACTGCAAAAACGGTCGAAATACGCGAGAAGGACACTACTGAAACCCCGCTTGCAAAAAGGGGCAGAAAAAAATTGAAAGTCAACATCCAAAAAAAGGCGGTGTGGGGGGAGGGGGGGGGGAAAACATGTGTAAGGGGGGATGGGTTACTTCGTTTTGATGGCAAAAAAACCAAAAGGGAAAAGGTACAAAAGGGTATTGCATAAGGGGAGTCCTTAAATTGACATCTATGAAAGAAGTCGCCGACTAGCAGGAAAGGAGCGATATGCAGTCTGGGGTTAAAAAAGGAGGGAAAGACACTTCTGCGGTGAAAAACGAATGGCAGCGTTAGGGACAAGATCAAGCTGGGGGTGGATAAGTCGAGGCCGTGTAACCACATCAACGTGGCCCCAAAAGGAACGGGAGGGGGGTGACGAGATTGGAGTGGAGTCAAAGCAGTTGAAGAAACAGAGGGGAAACAAACGGGTTTCAAAAGAAAGGATAAAAAGTGGTGTCACAAGGGCTGAGGTCTAAAAAAGTCGACCAGGGGGGAAAGGGGAAAAGGGTCATAACTGGGTTAAACATCTGGAACATCAAGTAGGTCTCATGGAGTCGCCAAGGTGAGAGAGACTATGCCAAGCATCAACGGGGGGTTCTATCCCGAAGAAAGGGGGGCCCAAAACAGAGATTCGCGAAGAACCAAAAAGTACTGTTTGAAAAAGGAAACAAAATGGGCGGAATTTCGACTCAATTGTGAAGAATGACGACGTGACCTTGCAAAAAAGGCGAAAATCAGAGAAGGGAGGGGGGGGGGTGGGTACTTATTCACCCGCAAGAATTCAGATGCATGGAAAGAACGGAAAGGGGTCTGGATTCGTGCAGTCCGACCCCAGTGGGGGGGGGGGGGGGACACAAACGTAGGGGGGGGGGAAGGGAGGCGACGTAAAAAGGGAAAAGCCCGGGGGGGGATTCACGGGAAAAACTGGGGAGTTGGGAAGGGGGGTTTTGGTCCTTTGGGGGGAAAGAGGGACATAAAGGGCATGGGGGAGGGAGTGGGGGTCTCGGGAGGAAGGGGGGGAAACGTCGTTCAAGGAAAAATACTGGGGGTAAAGCCGTCTGGGGCTAAAACGGCGAATCTCAAAAACAACCAAGGGAAAAGAAACCTCAAAGGTTTTTGGTAAGGGGGACAGGGGGTATCTTCTGACAAAAGAAAAGTGTAGGAAAAGGTGGAGTTCAGAGCTCACTGGGGGAAAGTTGTCAGGGGGAAGGAAGGGGAAGGGAGGACGCGGCGGTTTGGGTGGGGACTGGGGGAAATCGGCGGCCGTTGGGGTAAAAAAACAAAATGAGGAGGGTCCATAGAACGGTGGTAAAGGGGGCCAATTTGACCTGAAGGAAGAAAATTCCCCGAGGAGAAAAACAACAGTTGAAATACGGCCATGGGGGAAGCAAAAAGCCAAAATCAACATAAAGGTTTTTTAACAGACGGGAAGAATGGGCAAACGGGGAATGCAAACACTTAGCAAAGAGATAAGAGGGGGCGGGCAAAGCACGGCGCAATGGGGGGGGGGGAGGGAGTCTGGGCCGCGTCAGGGAGGGGGGGGGGAAAAAATCGCTAGGTCTCTCTGTGTCTGGCTTAAGCATAGAAGGGGGGTTAGGGGTCTCTCCGGGGAGGGTTATGAGACCATAGAGGACGCAGGGAAAAAGGGGGGTGACCTGTCTGTAACCGATGTTGGGGAACCTAAGCCCAATAAAAACCGGAGAAAAGCAACTGGGTGGAAAAGACAGAAAAGAGGTCTGCCGTCGTCAATTAAATAAAAGGAAAACAGGGAAACGGAAAAGCAAAAAAAACCCTTTTGCGAAAAGGGGGGGGGGAGAGGAATGCCACTGACTACAGAGGTCCCGGAGAAAGGAAAATTGAAAATGAATTTGCAAAGGGACAGGAAGAAACCCATGCCGAAGGGAAAACATGCCTGTTATGAAAAAAAACTGGGCCTGTGCCCGGATATCAGGGTGGAGTCAGACAGGGGGGACTGGGGAGACCTTGCCCAAGGCACGGGAAGCCCGGGGCCTACGACCGGAAAGACGGGGCTAAAGGACAAGACGGCGCCTACGAAAAGCAGTACATCGAAAGTCAAGGCCTTTTCCGACCCATCCAAAAAGGACTTTCCGCGTGGCAGGCCGACGAACCAGAGAAAGCTGTCCAAAAAGAACGGGAGACAAAAGTGTTGCAACTGAACCAGACCGCAAACTAAGGGGGTCCTGGGGGAAAAGGTTGAAGAAAGGAAATAAAAAAAAACAATCGACCTTGGGCCGGGCAGACTCGGGGCCCCGAAAAGGGGGGGGTTCTCGATTGTGGTGACAGAAGTTCCGTTGGGGCTCAAAAGATCCCGCGGCCTTTGGGGGGGGAGGAAAAAGGGAGATCAAGGGCTCAGCGCACTCCGAAAGCGGGGACATACTGACTAAAACCAGAAAACAGGGAATGCTGGTACCTCGAAACGAGGAGATTTGAGCGCCAATACGAGATCGCCGGGTTTTCTGGGCGGCAGAGGGCGTCGGAAGAAGAAGAGGGGGGACATGGCTGGGCGGATTGTGGGAACACGAAGAAAGAAACGCAAGGAATGAGGTCGAGCAGGAGGGAAAAGAGTCTGCGAGGGGAAGAAGGGGCAAAACCGCGAAGGAAGACTGGCCGAACATATAAGGACCTAAAAAGAGTATTCGAGGTAGTGAATATTTTAGGGGACTCGAAACTCCTACAACGCGCAGGGGACTTTAACAACTTCACACAAAGGAGAAAGGGGGAAGGTGCCCGAAAACCTACAAAAAAGGAACGTCAACATGTGGTAGGTTAAACAAAGGTGCACTGATGACCGGAAACGGGGGGTCACCGAGGCAGCCACTGAAATTGGCCACCTGGGGGCAAACCTGACCAACGCCTAAAAAGGAGGGGAAAACAACAGCAGCTTACGTAAAAAAAAGGCTTAGAGGAAGAACGGTGAAGTGAAAGACCTTTTGAAATGTGAACAGAATTGTCCCATGGACGAAAAGAAAGGAGAGGGGAAGTCGCAAGAAGACCCGGGGAGGGAAAAGGCTTGCGTTCCCAAAAAAAAGCTTTGAGGAAAAATGAGCCTGGACCACTCGGGGTAAAGAGCAAGAAAAAAAACTGAAAAAACAGGGTAACATGGCGAACCTGCTTAGAGGGGGGCTGGGGGAAAGAAAAAAATCTTTTCGCTGGGGGGGGGGCGTGGGTAACAGAGACTTATGACGGGTATAGGGAGCGGGGGGGGTGTGAGACCCTTGAACACGAAGAAAGAAAAAACCGAAAAGGGGACCCAATTAGTCAAACGTACTCATGGGAGGGGAAAAAGAGGAGTGCCTGGGGCCGTGTAACGCGCCCACAAAGGGGAAAAAAATCGGGAGGGCAAAAAATCAAGTAGAAGGGGAGATAAAAACAAAAAAAAACCGGGGGGAACAGGGGGAGGGGGTTTTTCCGAGTTTGGCCAGAAAAAAAAAACAAGGAAAGAAGGGGAGGCCCCCACTGTTTGGGTTAAAAGTTTCACAAACAATAAAAAAGGGAAATTGGGAATAAACTGCAAAAAGGGGGGGGGGGGTGGTTTCAGCAGAAGAAGGGGTCTGACCCAATAGGGGATGGGAAAGGTGGGGGGGGGGGGGGTGGGATGGAGGAAGGGGGGGGGGGTGGGGAGGAGCTTGGGGGGGGAGGGAGGGGGTGGGAAGGAGTCGGGGTGGAGGGGGGGGAGTGGGCCTGGACAAAATCAGCTCAATGTTGATCATGGGGAATTCATGGGTTCTCAAAAAGAACTGTCAACAGGCCCAAGGTTATTTACGGAAAACCCACTCCAACGAAATTCAGAGGGGGACCCCCGACGAGGAGGTGTCCGACTAGGGGGGAACAACAACAGACGGGAGAAAAATAAAAGATTTCGCAGACCCATCAACTCTACCAGGGGGGGGGGGACTTGGATAGGCCGACCTGGCCTCCTTGGAAAAACAGGGTGAATCGGGTAACTGAAAAAACCGGGGTAATGTCGGTGGGAACCAAAAGAAAAGGGCCTTAGGGTAAGACAGGGAGTCTGATGGAAGGCCAAACGAACAAAATAATGAAAACCAAGACAAAAAACCTTTGCATAAAACTGTTGCGCTATCGAGAGAAAAACACACGAGATAGGAAAAAGAAAAAAGAGAGAGCGAACGGGGGGGTAGGGAAAAAAGGGGGGAGGTGTGCGTATTAGGAGGGGGGCGGCCACTAACCGGCCTCCGGGGAAGAACTATTCAATTCTGGGGGAAAAGAAAAATCGTGGACTCACCCGAAGAGGGGAATCGGTTCATCTGTTAGGAAGGGGGAATCCGATCATCAAAAAGGGCTATCATACGGGGACGAAAGACGATGACCGAAAGTGCTTTGAACCAACCTCAATACGGGAAAAGAATTGCATGAAAGAAAGGGGGAAGGGTGGAGGGGGGGTGTCCTTGGGGGTCTTGAAGTGGGGGGGGGGGGAAAAACATCTTTTGGGGGCAAAAGGAGGAAGGAATACAATATCTGCGGGGGGAAGGTGGGGGAGGCCAGGACATGCAGAACGAAGGAAGGATCGTTCGCCTTAAAACCTTGTTTGTGGGACGGTTTTGAACACTCACAGACTGTGGAACAGCACTGGGTTGGCTTTCCCTACAGGTGGGAAAAAACAGAGAAATTGCTAATGCAATTATTCCTTTATGAGGAAGAAAGAAAATTATTGAACTCTCAATCAAAGACAGGGAGAGGTGAGGTAACCTTAGCTTCAAACGGATAAAAGGGTCTGGGGGAGGTAAGGTCTTGGAAAAGGTCTCAACCCCCAGCGAACGGGATGCCCACAGGGACCGTTCTGGGACATCCGAGCTCTATTCGTACTAAAGACAGCGCCAACGACAAACTGTAAGGTTGAGAAGGGGTTCGGGAGGGATCCACCTGATTGGGGAACTCGCCTCATCAGAGAAGGATACCCGCACCTGAACTCATCGGGGGGGATGAAAACGAACTGAGAACGGTGAACAGGAGTTGCTGAAAACCTCTTTGAATAAAAGGGGTGTAAGTGAGGTCCTTAAGAAAAAACAGTAAGTCAATGGGTTCAAAAGGGGGAAAAAAAAACCGGAGAGAGTTTACAACTTAGGGGGGCGCGTTAAATTGGGGACGGGGGAGGTGGGGGGGAAGGGTGCGTGGGTGGAAAATCGGGACGTCATCAGCGAAAGGCCGGTGAATACAAACAGGGGGAAAAAAAGGACTGTTGATGTCATGGTCGGGGGGGGGAGGAAAGGAAAAGAATCACCTGGGGGGGGGTTGAAGAGGGTTGTAACAAAGACGGGGTGGGGGAAGGGGGACCGGCGCGCCCAGGGAAAACAGGGAAACTCCGATCCTGGAGAAAGGTCGGGTTCTGGGTACGAAAGAAAGGGGGAGTCAAGGGAAGGGGAACCGAAAATGTGAACGGGACGACACCTTACAGCGACAGGCCGACTAAAAATTGAAGAGTGAGGGAAAATATCTCCCAATCCAGAAAGAAGAGCAGAGGGGGTTTGAGGGATAGGAAAAGGGGAACGGAAGCGGTTGGGGAAAACAAAAAATCAACATCAATGTGAGAGGGCAGGCCCAAAGTCACCTGTGAGGGGGGGGGAGTACGTAGTTCATCTTAAGGTGAGTTGGGGAAGAATGAGAAGTAAACGCAAAGAACACACAGGAAAGAGGATTTCCTTTATAAGGAAGGACACGCACAATAAAACTAACAAAAATGTCTGTTTCAGAGTCTTCTCACACGGAAAGGACAGGCGGAGTACAGTTTCATTCAATTGGGAACAAACATTTCGTGGGGCGTGCACTCTAACGTAGGTGGCGTGTTCAAGCTTCAAGAAAATCAAGGACCAAAAGAAGAAGGTGGGGGGTAATGGTGGATCTTCAGGGGGATTTAAGGACCAGTTGGTCCGCTTCAGGGGAGAGGAGACCGTCCAAATAGAAGAAAAAGACTGCGTTCCTAAGGGGGAAGGAAGAGTGAAGGCGAAACCGGGGAAAGAGAGAACTTTCACCTGGGGGGGGGGGGGGGAAAAGCTTACATGGTGAAGGCAAAGCTAAAAATTATGGGTCAAGGGGGGATGCAGAAAAAAAATTTTGTCCAAAAAAGGGATTTAAGTTTCCGTTATGAAGGGCCATTAGGCCAAAGAAACATGGTGAAAAGCTGGCAAAGACGGACGGTCTTAATGCCTGGGTTTCCGTCAAATTTTAAAGAAGAGATGTGAGTGATAAAGAGGCATCTTGTGAATAAGATTGTACTGTAAAGGGTTAAGAGGGGCACCAACATACTTACACCCCATGTGACAGCGGGAAAATAAAAAAAAGGGACGTCGATCAACAAAACAGCGACTACGCAAATGAAAAGCGAGGCTCCGACGCGCCAATAGAGAAATATCTCACAATACAGCGCCCAAAAGCGAAATAATGGAAAAAAACACAACAAGGGACGTGCAATAAAAGAACCAATCGGAAAAAGGGCCTCAACTGGCCGCCTTCTCTTAAAAGGATAACAGGAAGGTACGAGGTGGGCACTGAGGTCAGGGAAGGGGGGGGGTATAGACTTTTCTGTGGAAAAGACGGAGTCATTTGGAAGGGCTTACACCTCTGAGGAAAACAAAACACTAGGTACAAAAAGTTCCCACCCAAAAAAAGGGTCAGAAATCCCATAACAAAAGAGGACGAAGGCGAAGTCTAAAGGTCAAACAGTTTCTTACACGGAGGAAAACGACAGACCTAAAAGAAAGTACACTTCATAAAAAAGAACAGGTCCAAGAAAATAAAAAACAAAAGTGGGAGACTTCCTGGGTTTCACAGCAATGTCGTCAGGGTCTAAGCATCCAGAAGGAAAAAAACAAATTCGGGAGGGAAAAAGAAGGGAAGCATCAGAGCTGCCAGCCATAACCAAAAAAGAAGGCCTAACAAACAAAGAGGGGGTACAAAGTTCCCGTGGACACGGAAACCAAAGGGCAAAATGACACGTGACAATACCTCGGGGAACCCCAGACCCAACGACCAGAGCCTTGCAGAAAGCAAAAGCAGTCAGTGATAGCACGAGTCCCATAAAAAAGTTCATCTTGGGTTGGGGGGTTGGGAAGTAAGGCCGCAGGTTGAGGACTTCGGGAAAGGGAAAAAATTGCGGGCATTCTTCCACAATAGAAATGCGCACAAATCGGTGAATTACTGTACCCACAAAAAAAAACTTGGGTAAGCGGGAATTAAGGGAGGAAGAAAAAAAATTCTTTTGGCTTCCTGGGGAACCGACTGTGTTACACTATGTCAAGAAAAAAAGACCAGACGGAAGGGGGAAAAGGACCTTTTTACAGAAGGTCGTGGGAGACGCCGGTTTTAAATAAGAAGGGAAAAAAAAAAAAAGCAACCCTTCCACGAAAAACGTTCGGAAAAACAAAGGGGTGGGTTGTCCAAAGATTATGAGGGGAAGAAAAATCCATCAGAACTGGTAAAATCTATCAAAGAAAAAAGGGGGGAAAACGCCGATTTCTCAACAAGAATGGAAATGGTCCGAAAACTCAAGTGTCCATCTTAACTGGTGGGGGGGGGGGGGGGGGGGGGGGGGGGGGGGGGGGGGGGGGGGGGGGGGGGGGGGGGGGGGGGGGGGGGGGGGGGGGGTGAACCTAGCTACTCCTCTGAAGCCCAGGAGAGGGCTCTTCATGCTGAGGAAGTGAGTAATGGGGGGGATGTGCAGCGGTGTTTAGCGTGATTGCTAGGTTCTCCTCCTTGGGGACGGGGGGGCAATCGAAGGAGGTAGAGGAGGGAGGGGGGGGGGTGTGATGGGGGGGGGGCGAAGGCTTGAGGGGGGCCGGGGTTTTCGTCAAGGAGCCTAAGGGGGAGGCTATAGGAGATTCCAGGGTGGCCCAGACCGAAAATTTGGGTGCAGAGGAAGCCCAAATTGACTTGGGGGGGTTTGGTGGTCTAAAGTGAAAAACAATTAGGAAAAGCAAAGAAGGGGAAACAGCTTGGGGGTTCCCCTAGAAACAATCGGCCTTACGGTGATGGGTTGTGGAAGACGCAAAGTCGGCAGCAAGCCGTAGTCGCGCTGTGCCAGCAAGGGGTTGGAGTGGGGGAAAAAAAAAAGAAAAGACAATCAAACATACACCACCCAAAGGGAGAGGAGGAAAAAGAGAGGGGGGGCGGGGAGGGGGTTCATTCCTGGGGGCACCATGGAAAAAGGGAAACCAGTGCGAACGGCACGGCCGACTACGCTATCAACGGGGGGGGGGAAAGAACGCTCTCTGGGGGGCGACAAACAAAAAAAAGGCGGATTGTTGGGAAGGAAAAAGGATGGGGAGGGGGGAAGGAGGGGGAAGGCTGTGTAACGCACGAAAAAAACACAAACACGGGCAGGTGTTGGGGACCCTTATTTCAAAACAAGACTGGGGAGCTTGTTCATTACCTCTGAAGGCTCCGGGGGCAGGTTAAAGACTGCCTAACGGTCTGGGAAAACGGCCTTCTTTTGGGACAAGCGAAGAGCGGGCGGCAAAAGGGTTCCCGGAGGGGGGAGGAGGTAGTGACCGATGACATTGGGGAAAAAACAAATCTGGGGTAAATAGTTCGGCCAGAGGGGGGGGGGGTGGGGACAGATTGAGGTCGTCACACGCAAGCAAGAATCGGTTTTGGAAAAAAAAAAAAGGGGTTGTGCGGAAAGGGTGGAGGACGTTTTTTGTGACCCGGTTCGGCGGAAAAAAAGGGAGAGAACCGGGGACGAGTCCACAGGAAAAGATGGTAAAGCCGGGGGGAATGGGGGCTACGGAAAGGTGCATCAGTGTGTTCGGCGACATGGATCCCAACAGGAATACCAATACGGACGCCGGTTTCTGAACCTACTAAGGACCATGGTGGCAAAAGAAGTCCTGCATAAACCTCCCTGTTTCGGGTGGGCAAAGATTGGTAGCTGTGGTGTGGGACGCCTGACAGATTGAAAGGTCAAAGAAGGGGCAACACAGTGAAATGCAGTTAAGCTCACCCGACATGGACCAATCATGTCAAAGTTCCCGCAAGATAAAGTGGGGAATGGTTGATAGAGGTGGTTGGTGGATGGCCGTCCCTCAGGGAGGTGGTGTGTGGGGTAAACACCCCTGAATGAACGGAAAGGAAGCCGTGTCACTTTCCGCCGGGACTTGAAATTGCAAACCCTTTTTAAGATGTTGGCCCCGGTGTTTGTTAACTTGGTTTTATGTCTGTCTTGTTTGGTCCATCGGGGTTCGGGGAGTCAGGGAGTGTGTCCTGGGGGTTTCTGACTGGCAGATCTAGTGTGGCTTTTTTTCCCCGTCCGGTACAACCCCACACAGGACGTTAGCGATGTTATTCCGCCCATGTAAAGAAATAACAGAGAAAAAAAAAGACAGGCAAGGGGAACTAATCCAGGGGGGGGGTTGGTTCGTTTGAAAAAATTTTTTAGATGGGCTGACAGGGGAAATGAGGGAGGAGGAAAATTGCGGTGCGCCGGGGTGGGGAGAAGAAAGGGGCCCGTCTCCTCTTAAAAAGAACGGCGGAATGGTATTTTTATGATCGGAAGGACAAGGGTTGGGTTTCATGGGCGCGGCGTCCCAGATTTGTTACAGACGCGGGGTGGTACTAAACTTACTTCAACCGTTGAAGAAGAAACAGTTGGTTCTACAGGGGGGGGAAGAGGGGGGGGGGCCGCAGAGAGAACACCCTGGAAGGTTGGTAAACATCCTTGGGTCCCTGGCGAACTGGGGAAGGTCCTGGGAGGGAAAAGTAGTATGGGGGGAAAGACGAGAAAAACTTAGAGAATGTGGGGGTCGGAAATGATGCTTTAAAACGAGATGCAAAAAGATCCCTATGTTGGTATGGGTTTTTTGTTGTCTCCTGAAGGGAGGGGGGGGGCCGTCAGAGAAATCTCAACGGGAGGCCGTATTCAACTCTGTCGTTTTTAGGACCGAAAGGGAAGGAAAGCCTTCTTTCACCAAGGGTTTAAAATTATGGGGGGGGGGTGGACCGAAAGGTTAAAACAATAAGAAAAAGCAAGACCATCCCTGCTCACATCGGGGGGATAAAAACTGGCTCGGTACATGACGCCAATGCCAGGGTAAAGGAGTACCAAGGGGGGGCCGAGGGGAAGTCGTAATGACCTAGAGGGGAGCCAGGGAACTCCGGGGAAAACACGTATGGTCAGACGGTCACTGGGACACTGGGGGGTTGCAATTCAGGGGAAAGTAACCATTCCTTGCAATGAAAAGGGTGGAAAGGTCCGGTTCGAAGGGGGGAATAAGCGGGACAAAGGGGGGGGGGGAGATTACCACTGCTGATCAGTAATCGACATACGGAAGAAAAGGACTGAAAGGGGGAGAAAAGAGAGATGCCTCTCCGTGGAACACGGAAGCAGCCAGCCAAAAAGAAGCAAGCAGAGAAGACGACCACTTGAAAACGATCACCATACACAAAGTTGGGGGGAGAATTAGACCGACGGGGGGGCA
>Ga0179591_1140167_pt1 | contig 10525 bp, 17 predicted proteins | sample CZOMad2_1_08_16f_FD_182891 | JGI IMG/M metagenome (GOLD analysis project Ga0179591, IMG submission 182891) | Vadose zone soil fungal communities from Angelo Coast Range Reserve, California, USA - CZOMad2_1_08_16fungal (PacBio error correction) | ecosystem: Environmental > Terrestrial > Soil >...
ATCCGGCTGATGCTATAAAAAGTTGGCGATTCTTTAAAATGCCCTTGCACAAACTTTTGGAGTGAATGCTGGGGCGCAAGAAGAATAAATTAAAAGGGTAAAAACGGGCTCCCACATTGGTCACGACTCACCTGACCGGAATGGGGAGAAAAAAAAAAAGGGCAAGTGAAAATTCTGAATTTCTCAGCACGAAATTGTCAAGCAAAGGGCGTGTCCTTCCTAAAAAAGTAAACCATAGAAATTAGCCACCTAGAGGGGTGCTCACAAAGCGGAGAGGGACATGACCACGAAGAAAAAGGGAAAGATGAAAAGACCCTACCCAACCGATTGGGAGCCCGGCAAAAGAAAGGTCCTTAAAAAAGTTTCTCTGAGCGATAATCAGGAAACTTAGTGTCGACGTTCGATGAAGCAAAACTAGGAGTAAAAAAGGGGAAACGGAAACTGCCCTCTATTTACTATTCGGAATTAAAAAAGAACCTCTTCACTGTGCAGGGGGAAAAATCGTTCGGGGAGAAGATTTTCTACCGGAGGGGACAAAAAGAAAAAACGTGCGGTGGGGGCCGGCAAGGCCAACGGTTTTTGGGGAGGAGAAAGAAGAGTTCCTTTGCTGGAAACAGCGATCGACTAAAAGACCACTCTTCAATTTATGACCGGAATCATGGAAGTCCGCACCGTGAAGTTGACAGAATACCGACAGGTTACTCAGAAAACAGACAGCGTTGAAGGGGATTCCTCTACCAGCCAAAGAAAACACATTACCTATCAGTGGGGAAACGAGGGGAAGCAGGGGAAGAAAAAAAAAACTTCGGGAAGGGGAGAAAAGGGCCTGTTATCCACGAAAAGCTGGAGAAATAAAGCCATAAGTTTGTTAGGGTGCCTGAGGGCGGGGGTTGTTGAAAGGGACACTACGCTACGAGGGCGCGAACCGAATCGAACCGGCTCGAATTGTGATTGAAAATAAGAAAAAAAAACGATGAAGGGAGTAAAAGATATGTCTGGGAGACCAATGACAACAGGCGAGACGATTTAAACAAAACGGTCCGGAGGGGAAGCACCGCACCTACAAATGAAAAAGCAAAGTGCGGCAAGTATTATGCCCCACTTTTGGGGGAAAGGCCCTTCTCTTATCACGCCATAAGGAAGGCGGCCAAAGCATCAAGAGCGGTTTTTCCACGATACGGGGAAGGGGGGGGACAAGGGGGATGGAGAGGAAGCGGAAAACTCGCGATGGAGTTTGAGGAAGAAAGGAAAGGCAAAGTATGTAAACTTAAACGGGGAGAGGAAAGACGCAGTTCAGAAAGCGTGAGGGACGCGTGAGAGAGAAGCGACTTTTCCAAAAAAAGAAGAGGGGATTCTAGCACCGGGGGAATAACAAAGAACAATAGCAAGGTTAAGCTCAAGTGGGGGGCAAACCGGACCTTCCTTCTTAAACGATTTTCCACTGCAAGTTAACGGGAGAAAGGCGGTAAGAAAGAAAAAGATATCATCGAACAGTGGGGGGCGTTTCCCGGGTGAGGCAAAGGAGAACAAAAGTCGACTTCCTCCGCTGAGGTAGAGAGAAAAATGGTTAAGGAATTCTGGGTAGCCACTGGCCTCCCATGGGTGGGTATTCACAAAGAGGGAGAGGGGGGGGAAAATGGAGGCCCCAATCTAAGAGGGGCAAACCTCCATAAAGTGGGGGGCTAAGTCGACGTCCCAAGGGGGAAATGCAATTAAGAAGTACCAACATTTTGAAAAAGTTGAAAGAAAGTGAAAAAGGGGAAAAAAACCGGGGGCCCACCACCTGTTCAAAGATTGAAAGAAAGGATGCATCATTGAGCAAAAAGTTTTAAAGGGGAGGCTTCATTTGGGGAAAACCGCTTGACAAAATAAGAGGGGAGGGGGGAACAGGGTCAACAAACGCCAAGGATGCTTCTCCATAAAGGTGAAGAAAGCAAAATCTTTTCAAAAGGAGAAAAGCAACTTAAATAGAGAGAACAATAACAAGGCGCGGCGGGGGGGGGACCCAATGAGATTCAAATCAACGGGCGTGGGCTCGGCGACCCGAACCTAGAAAGGGAAAGCTTAAAACTCGCCTTGAGCGGAGAATCGTACGGAACTGGCGTGAAGCTCTGAGCACAGGGTGGGAGAGGGACGCGTGGAACCTCGGCTGTCAAAGTGGCAAATAAGTTTGCTCAATCAACTCAGGTCAAAACGGGCCGTAATCACAAGACTCACTGCAAAGGAAAAGGACAAAAGGAAAATAAACAGAAATCAACTTAGGATTGTAACTAAACAGGGGGTTAACGAAAGCGGAGACGGCAAAAAAAGAAAACCGTAGGGGAACAACATGGTTACCCCGCATCGAAGAACCAAAAATCATCACATTAAAAAAGTGAAAAGAAGAAACTAAAAAAAGAGCGTTCGTAGGAAACAATGAAAGGACGTTCTACCCCTGCTTCGAAAGAAGGGAAGAAGAAAAGGTGTACCGGGGAAAAAAAGTCAACTTTCGGGAGAATGGGGGGAAATACGATGATGCCGAGCAGAACCAAAAACCACATTGAAAGATAAGAAACAGGGTATGGAGAGGTGAGCCTAACGAGGGAAACCGTCAAAGGTAAAAAACTCCAACTCACCGTTAACAAAATCTCTGGAAGAAATGCATTTAACAGAGACAAGTAGAATTGTGGGGGATGAAGAAGGGGGGAGTATGGGAGATGAACGGGGACGGAGAGGAGGGGGGAAGGGGGGTGGGAGGGGCGTGGGATAATAACGAGGTTTGAGAGGTGGGGGATAGATGGTGATCGGGGGTGAACAAAGCGGGGAAAAGCGGGATAAGAGGGGCAGGGCTATGGGGGAGCAAGATGGACCGCTAACTTGGGTGGGGACGGGGATTGGGTTGAAGAACAAAAATGCCGAATTCGGAAGGCAGAACAAAAGTAGAATGGGGGAGATGAAGATGGGGTCGTGTCTGCGGTGGCGGGAAAAAGAGTCTGACGGACACAGAAGTAAATGCTTCCTCTCAAGGAAAAGCGCCAATCGAGGGAGAGGACATGCTCATTCACACAGGTGGTGGGTGAGAAAAAAACCTTCTACTTGTGGGGGAAATGGAAGGGCGAAGCGTTTGCGCAGGGTTCGGAAGCCAGGAGGGGAACGGACGCAAGCCAGCGGGAATGTCCAAATGTCAGAAAAGTGATAAAGGCAAAATAATACAGGGGAGGGCAAAACGGGAAAAACTTGAGGCAATGGGAAAAGGAAAAATCGGCCCAGCAGCTTCGTCCAAGGAAAGGTAACAAACAGGGGAAAAAAAAGGTAAGTTCGGACCTGGATTGGTCTACCTGGACGGGCGGCAATCCTAAAAGGCCAGGGAGAAGGGGAAGAAGTTGAGGCGCGGCGGGGAAGGGACCAAAAAAACAGAGCAAAGTTAGGGTTAAAAATCGCTCGATAATAACGAGGGAAAAGCGAGGTTTGGCAAAAAAAGCAAAGGTAACGAGAAGGCATAACGAAATATAAGAAGGGGTATGCTCGATTACCGCAGGATTGGCGACAAGTTGAAAAAGCAAATGCCATCCGAACGAGGGAATCTCGCCAAGAGAAAGAAAGGACTGTTACTGCAGTTTCTTATGAAAGGAGGTAGCATGAGGAAAGGACCAAAGGTGAGGAGCTTGAGGTGAAAAGACTCTCCAAAAGAAGTATCGAAAGAGGCAAGAAAGAAAGGTGTAAAAAACAAGGGGGTCATTTCAGAAAAGGATCAGAAACCTGCAGTTAACACAGCGGAGGGGGGGGCGTAAAGAAGATGCTACGGAAAGAGGAGAAAAAGTCAAAGTCCCGCCACACAAAAAATCCCGGGCGTGAAAAGACACAGGGGTCCTAAAGAAAAGGAAAACTCGGGAAACAAAAAAACAATGACTAAGAAAAATTCGGCTGAAGCGGAGTGTCAAAAGAAAAGGGGAAAGTCCTTACAAAAAAAAAATCGCTTCAAGAGAAAAAGCAAAGTCCCAGGAAAAAGAGCAAAAAAAAACCCACTTAAAGAAGCCACAGGTAGAAAAAAAAAGTCTCCAAAAAATCAAAACTTAAAAAGGCTTTGACATCCACACGATTCCGGATTGAACGCTGGCAAGGGGAATTCCTTAATCATGGGAGTGGACGTGAGAAGACAGGTTGGTACCACCAGTCCACCAGGGGGGAGAGTTACGGAAAACTTCGGCGTGCAAGAAAGCAACTTAGACGCGCCCATCATAAAAAAAAGTCGGGAGCCCTGGGACAACGCTAAAACGCCACTGACAGGAATCCCCAAACTTGGAGAACGCAGACAAAACGCTCATAGAAACGGATGTTCAAAAAAACTAAACTTTCCACACGAAAAAAGAAAAAAAAGGATCCAAAAGAAAAAACATCAGACTTTCCGACCAAGAACAAAGTTTGGGAAAGGAACCAAACCCATCAAAAAATACCGTTGCTGTTCGACTGCAGAAAAAGGCGAAGGAAATGAGGGGGGGCTGACGTAAGCGTTGGAAGAGTGAGGGAAGAAAACAACTGGCAGGATTTTGGCCCGTGGTTTGACGTCGGGAACGATAAATCAAAAATTGGAACACACACGGGGATATGAGGGCCATTGCTGGAGGGGGACCGACAAAAAGGGAGCACGGCGTCTTTCGAAGCAGGGGAAGAAACGTAAGGGGTCAGAGCTCATCCACGGGCTATGCAGAGGAATGCCGTGCGAACATTTAGTGATTGATCAAAGGGGGGTTCTGAGGACCGGACACAGAAAAGGGGGGGGGGAAAGGTTTGAAGGATCCCACAACCAAAAGGAGGAAAGAAAGGTACGGTCATTCGGGAGGAGTTAAGGGCGAACTTGGTAGAGCATTTGACGGGAGAGTGAAGGTGCCTGAAATCAGCAACAGTGGAGAGGTATGGGGCAAAGATGTCAAACGCCGCAGGGAGGTGTCACCTAGAAGACAGAAGAGAAATATTCTTCCTAAAAAAAACAAAAAAAAAGAAAAAATATCTACGAGAAATGGCTCAGGTTTGAAGCAAAAAGAAAGAGAGCGGACAGAAATTTCATCCGCGCTCAGAAAAAAACGAGAGCATTTTGTCTGACCTAAAGAGAAAGTGTTTAAGGAAGGTAGAGCAATGGAAAAATAAAGGGATACAGGATCGTGGCAGAGCGTGCGAAAAAAACACCTGAGGCGAGCGGAAGAAAGGGGTCAAAAACGCTTTGGCGTTTGCAATCGGCTCCAAAGAAGAATGAAATGAACATCAAACGTCAAGTAAGAACCGGGCAACAGTTTCGCTGTAAGGGATGAGAACAGGGAGTTCATTCACTTGTCTGCCTCAAAAACAACGGACGAAAAAAAAATCCCTGCCAAGAAAACTGGGGACTTCGACTTCGAAAACGTTATTATAGGGGGTCAAGCGGGATGGCGAAGGGAAAAAAAGGGGTTAAATGAAAACTGGGAAAAGGAACTAACCAACCGGAAGTGATCCCGAGGAAAAAGTAGGAAAAAAAACTGCTCTGAACATAAAAAAAGCCAAGGAGGGAAAAATGAAGACCTGCGAGCAAGGGAACTAAAAAAGGGCAATTACTAGAGGGAGGAAAAAGATCAAACCTCTAAATAGAAAGAGGTCAGTAAATTACCGGAGGGAAAAAAAAAGCGCGTTAACTTTCTATTAATGGGGGAAGGCTAGTCCAAGGTGACGCGAAAATACAGCTTCCTGGGAAAGGGGAATCAGACAAAGACACCTTAAAATGAAGAGGGAAAGAAAGTTAAAAACGTTTTAGTTTACAGAGAAGCGGGGGAAGAAAAAGAAAATCCATACGAGTGGCCGAGTCAAAAAGAAACCACCCGTGAAAAGTAATCAAACCTAGGCTGGATGCCAATGATAACTGAATAGCTGAAGGCCTGGTAAAGGCGAATATTGATGACAGAATGGGGGCTTTTTGCAGGTCGGGGAGCAGGAAAAAAAAAAAAAAAAACGGGCTCTAAGGGGATTGTAAGAAAAATAAAAAAAAAGAAAAACGAGAGAAAAGAAGATTTCTCAAATAAAATGACGGAGACGGTTTCGAGGTCGTCGGCAGTCAACCCGCAAAAAAGATAAAACCAACGGGGGAGAAACACACTTTTGCGTGGATACAGGCCCTCTAAGAGCCCCGAAAAAAAACGATGCACCATCTGGTGATAGGGAATTTTAAGGGATCACAAAGGATTGAGAACAGGGCAGGGGGAAACTTAAAAAACAAGAAAAAGGAAAAAGCAATCTTGATGTGATAATGGAAAAAGAGTGTCCCAAACAAAAGGGATTACGTCAAACTCACCAAGGTAGCAGGAACAAAGAAGCAGGGGGCCTCCGACGAAATCATGAGTTCAAAAAAGAAAAAAAGATAGAAGTGATCCTTAGGTTTGATGGGGCAAGGCGGGAGTGTAGACGTTTCCCCAGGGTACTCAAAAACGAAGCTTATGAAAAAAGAATGAACTGCGGTCTCCAGAAAACGGGGTGAAGGAGGAGGGGGTAGCCGGAAGGGTAGGGCCGGTTGCAAGAAGGAAACAGGGAAAAAAGGAGAAAAAAAGCCCTACTAAAAATAAAAAGAAAACAAACAGGGGGATCCAAAAATGAGGAGCGGCGACAAGGAGTCCGTAAGAAAAGGTTAACGCGCCCCTGGTCATACTTAGAAAAAATCAAGGGACGTTTGTCAAAAAGTTGCAGGGTCTTTGAAAAACTGAGGAAAGTCCAAAAGATTCGGGAGCACAGCTCGGCAAAAGAGTACTTCAGAAAGAAAAAGAAAGATATCTTGTGAAAAACCCTATCCGGAACCAAATTTCGGGAAGGGAGTAAACGCTAGGGGAGGAACCCAAGGGAAAAGGGAGAAAAGAAAATCCAAAGTGCCTCGAAAAACGTGAGGGGGCGGGAGAGACAAGGGGGAAAAAATTGGCGCAAAAAACTTCGCCATTTGTCTAAGACGGGAGGGAAGGGGGCTGGCGGCAGAGTCTTGCGAAGCAGCAGGGAAAATAGCCTAGGAAACACCAAGAAATTGAAAAAAAAGCCAAAGGAAAGCGGTGGGCGGAGAAAAAAGCAAAACAAAAGGGACAACAACAGGGAACATATAGAAGAAAGGGGGGTAAAGCAATAAATAGAAAAAAGACAGAAGAAAAAAGTTGATTAATCGGAAAACAACGCCCGGAGTCCTCCCATAGAACAAATGGATCCGGGAAGTTACCCGGCAAAGCGGAGAAAAACAAAATGTGCCAAGCCGAGTAGAAAGCAAAGGACCCCATAATTTGCTCCCAAAGGGCTATCCGTCGGCAAACTGGGGGAAAGCAGGACGAAGGACTTTGGGGGCGTTCACAAAGGATGCTTGGGCTGATCATGTGTGGACAAAAAGAAGGCCGTCCGAAAACCCTCCACGTAAGAAAAAAAAAGTATATGGGGGATCGAACAAAAAAGCCAGGCCAACGCAAACGGTCAAAAAAATCGCTGCAAGAAAGAAGCAACACAATTGGGAAGAACTGGTGGTTTGAACAAAAACCCGGGGAGGGGGAAAATCAGCAAAAGGGGAGAATTGAGGATGGGAGGACGGGGGAGTCAGGGTCCGATTGTCAATGACGTTGGGGGCGAAAGGATGCTAGGGACCCGAAGCAAAGGAATAGCAATGGTAGAGGGCGAGCAAAGGGCGTACGCTCATACAGTCGGCAGTGGGAAAGACAAACACCGCGAAGTTGTTGCCGGTGCGGGAAGGGTTTGGAATGTGGGACGCAGGTTCACACTAAGACGCACGTCAAAGCTAAGCAAAGGGTGTAAGTCCACGAAAAAGTAAAGAGGAAAGACCATTAGTGAGGAAGGCACAAGGGGGGAAACCAAAAATGGCAAAAACAAATTAAGGGAAACAGATCTTCCCGGAGCAGGAGAGAAAAAAGAGACCGCCAAACGTTGGCCAAAAAACGGGCGGACTATTGTTTCTACCGGGCGGGAGAAAAGCCGAAAGGTTCGGAGGGCGGAAGAAAGTTGCACAAGGAAGCAGTCGGGTCTAAGAAGAAAAGCTTGAAAGGGGTAACTCCGACAATAAAGAAGGGGTGTGGGCCTGAAAATAGGGTTAATTCAACTGAAAAAAAGGAACGGTATTGACTCTGAGAAAAAGTTGTGGGGGAGAGTGACGAACGGGGAAGAAGCGCGCAGCTATCAGGGGAAGGGGGGGGGGGGAGACAATACGAGAATTTAAAGTTCATAACTTCTTCGAGTCAAGAGAAAAAAGGGATAAAAACCCCATTCTTGATGGAATTCGATCAACAACACAACAAAAAAGGTTATTATATGGAAAGAAAAAAAAAACCAGTGGGCGCCTAGGGGGGAGACGACAGAAAGAAAAAATTAACTATTGTAGGTCACCACTAAGGAAGCGGCAAATGGAGGAGAAAGAGTGGCCGTCAAAGTCGCCAAAAAATCTTTAGAACAACGAAATAGGAAAAGAAGTGAGAGGAACAGAAAGAGAAAAAAAAAAAGGAAAACATCTTAAAACGGGGAATATGGGAATAAACCTAAATCTGTTGAACCGTCCTCTTAAAAAGAGAAAAAAGCCGCCGTTCCTACCCCTCGCAAGAAAGGACTTAAAAAAGGCAGCAAAAGAACAGTTCGGACCACTTCAGAGAGACGGCCAGTGGGGGGAGGGGGAAAACAGTGAGTGACGGAATCAAGAGAAGGGTCAAGGGGGAACTTACATTGAAAGAATGCCTCCTTGAGTTGGGTCCGTGAGTCAATGCGACATGAAAACAAAAAGCTGTCTTAAAAGTGTCCGGAGGTACAGGATCGGGAACGGCCTTGAAAGCCCGACAACGAAAACAAGGGGAGGGGGCACCAAGCTGGGACCCAAAAGGTAAAGTCCCTGGTACAAGCTAAAAAAACGAGAAATGAGCAGAACGCCTGTCTACGCAACCAGGGGGGATCAAGACTTGGGAACAGTATGTGTTTGGAAAGGTTTGCAAAAAAAAAACGGAAATAAAAAGACGACCGTAAATATAGACAGTGAATGAGCCGGAACCTCGCAAATGAGGAACTACAAAACGCCCGCAACAAAAGAGCGTGCTGGTTAAAATGAGAAAAGACTGTGTGAACGTTGAGTTGCACCAAAGGCAATCTGACTTCAAATCCCGAAGGAAAGCGCCAACTTGGTCAAGAGGGGGGAAAAAAAAAAAAATATGTTGTCAAAAAAAACTTATCCAGGGGAGGGAAAAAAACTTTACAAACGAAGTCATTTGGCAGGGGAAAAAAAAAAAAAAAGAAAAGCAGACGGCCGTTTGCTAAAAGGAACGGAGAAAATGGTGGGGTCAGATGCTGTAAGAAAAAGGAAGTCCGGGTCTCATTCAGGGTAAATGTCCAAATAACTAAAAGGGGGTCAATGGGGAGATCCCGCGAAAGACCAAGTTAATCAGAAATTGTCAAGTGGGATTGAAGGGGGGAAGCCTGTTGAGGTGGGAAGGAGAGGGGGGGCTGCGTTCGCCGTATACGACAACTATTGAGGGAGAAAGTGAGAAAAGGATTAGGCCAGAGCCGCCAAAGAGGTAAAAGAAGAAAGGAAAAATGCTACGAGAAGAAAAGGAAGTCAAAACCAAAGGAGGCTACAGAAATGGGGAGGTTTTTACGGCAAGAGATAGAGAAATGAAGCGCGCCAAACAAAAGTTAAAAAGGGAGACCCCCAAAAGTTTTTAAGGGAAGAGAAGAGACTTGAAGTGGGAAGATCAGTGGAAAAAATTCAGGGAGAAAAAGAAGCATACCTGCCGCTCACGGTCACAATGGCAATCACAAAAAGGGTTGGAATGGGCAAAAAAGGGAAGAGGAACGGAGGGAAAAACAAAAGAACGGAAAAAAAAACCGGCAAAGGATGACAGTAAACTTGAGAAGAGACACGGGAGGCGGAAAAAAAGGGGAGACCAAAACTCGTTGCCGAACCTTATCCAAAAGGGGGGAAAACGAATCGCCTTAGACAAAAAGGTGGAAAAAATCGGAGCTTTGGGGGCGACCAAGGGAAAACAAACGAATACGGGAAGTACCACCAAAAAGTGAGGAAAAAAAAAAAGATTCCTGAACAACCGGTCTCGACGGAGAAAAGCATGAAAGGAAGGAGCTGTAAAAAACTCAGGAATAAACAAATTCAAACGTCCCACGGCCCTCGGAAAGAAGGGCAAACAAAAAGAAATGCATGGTGAAGGGGGAAACTAGAGTGAGATCAGGAGGGAACGTTACTGCCGGGGAAAAGTTACCAACGAATACCGGAAGGTAGTGGGAAGAAGCAGACAGAACGAGATTCAAGAGTCTGAACAGCGGCTCACCGGGGGGGTTAGGGTGCCAGAACCGGACATTTTGAAAAAGAAAAGCCGGATGGTGGCCGATGAAAGATAAAAAAAAAAAAGGAAAAGGGGAACGACTTAGCAGAAAGACTCATCATAAAAATGAAAAAAGGGAAAAGGGATCAACTTGCCGAATATTGCTAGCGACAGAGGAGGGAGGTCGGGGAGGCTGACCTCCAGACGGGGGAAAGAGAAAAAAACTGGAAAAG
>Ga0179591_1320306_pt1 | contig 10525 bp, 7 predicted proteins | sample CZOMad2_1_08_16f_FD_182891 | JGI IMG/M metagenome (GOLD analysis project Ga0179591, IMG submission 182891) | Vadose zone soil fungal communities from Angelo Coast Range Reserve, California, USA - CZOMad2_1_08_16fungal (PacBio error correction) | ecosystem: Environmental > Terrestrial > Soil >...
GTGGGGAGTCAGTTTTTTAAAAACCCCCAGCCAACGCGAATGGCGGATGTGGTTCCACAAAAACCCTTTGTTTGGGGGCCGACAGAGGACGCTTCGGTGGATTGGGAACAAGTCGCTCAAACATGGTCCCGTCTAAATCATTTAATCGGGTCCCAGAAACGCCAATGACGAGGGGGACGATCAGAAGAGCTCCAGAATCGGATCAACGATGACGGACCGAACAATCAAATGGGGGGATTAAAGTATGCCAAAGAACTAACAATGGCGTACCATTTAACGAATCAAAGGGATTGATGCCGTCCCCGGTCAAACTTTGCAATCGATGCAAACGGAAGGAAATTGTCGGGAGTGTAATAGAGGTGAAGAATCAGCAAAATACTCCCACAAAGACATCACCTATAAAGAGGTTGAGGGTGTGCAATGATTCCGTAAGCGGGCGGGAAAAAAGCTGTGGGACCCGGGGCACAGCTCACAAGGGCTAAATGCCAAAAAAGCGGAAGCTAAACAAGGGGAAAACTCAAAATTTGGGATTCCCCCTGGGGACTGGTTCGCAAGGGGTGTAACTAAAGGTTCCTAACGAGGGGGAATGAAGGCAAAGGGGGGACGCACAAAGCACTCAACAAGCGGGAGCCGGAAATCGTAAAGCGAAACATGCAACTACACTCTTCGGGCACAGTCCGTGCATATTTAACGAACAGAAAAAAAAAACAACAAATTCCATATCCTTACAATAAGGGGGGCCCCTTTCGTAACTAGTTATACAAAATAAAGGAAAAAAATTATTAAAAAAAAAGCAGAGAGGTGAATGAAAAAGTAGTCAAAGACTTCAGTCCTGTCGGGGACCTGGACACCAGTTCATCCACCAGTCGGGGGGTCTCCAGGTTCAGCCACAAAGAATATCCCAGCCCTCTCGTATCTCGAGACGATCCAATCTAAACTTACCTGTTGGAGCTACCATCCGCAGTAAGTTCTTCCTTGTGCTCCAATTTCACCTCAACAGAAGCTTCATCGGGTTACAGGAAAACACGTCTGAGTCCGCCCCTAAACTCTAGAAATGAAGAGCCCTCCGGGAGTAGAAACCTTATGTAATTCATAAGAAACAACCCCACAAAACCGGTCCCCTTATCCTTTCAATTGCAAGAACAAGATTCAGGCTACATGAAATAAGGCCGGAAAGTACCGCGTCAACCTCTCCGTTTCGGAACCTATAATTTCCCCAACTCCCGCTCCAAAGCAAAAAATCCGGGGGAGAGAGGAAACGAAACTACTGTCAACGGTCCGAACTCTCTGGTATTCTGTTCCAGGGACGCATGCTAAGGGAACCTCGTCTCATGCGTGAAACTCCTGCCCTTTCGTGTTCCCTCGGCCTTAACAACATACACCAAAAACTCGAAGCTCCTTCGCAATCATACAACTATCAAAGCTTTCAATAATACCTATATTGGTGCCGGTCACAGTCCTGCCTCTCAACATCTTAGATAAAAAAGCTGCTAACGGGAAATTAAACTGGCGGGTAAAAGATTAAATAGGAATATAGTAAGTGGAGTTCCACCGTGCCAAACCGGGATCCCCTTACGCGCGGGGACCGAAAGGGTGGGAAGCGATCTGGGTAAAGCTGCTTCGCCACTGCAAAGACAGAAAGGGGCACCACGAACAAAAAACCAGAGCTCTCGGATACGAGAAAAAGCCTTTACATTAATCCGATCCCCATCGCCAAAAAGCACACGCATGCAATCTTAAAAAGGGTATGCGAAATCCTAAAACGGGAGTGCTTACCCCGTCGCGCAAAGGTCGCCCTTATCTAAGTCACCGTAAGGACTCATATGCGGACTTAAAAAGACGCTGGGAGTTGGCAACAACACTGCAACTCTGACCACCAGTAAGAAAGACTCATATAGGGAACCCGCGGCAGATCCAAATTTGACCAAGCTTCAATTACAAGCTCACGTGGCAATCGTTCTCCCCCAAGTGAAAACAGATCCCCCAAGTGGGGGCTTTCTCTCAGGAGGCACATCTATAGATTCTCTCATAAAAGGACGTATTCAGAACATGCACATTGGGAAACTCTTTCGCTTTTGGGAGAATCGACCACCGGAAGAACACGAAAGGTACCTGAACTCCTTGGAAAGTTCCGAACACGAGGCGAGATTAAAACATCAAGACCCAACTCGCTCAAGAGCAAAGGAAAGGAACTGCTGTAGAAGGAGTGACCTTTGGGAAAGAAGCCCGGCCCGCGGCCGGTCTTTTAAAGCAGGGAAGATTCAACCGAGGGGGGGAGACAATTGAACATCAGACTATGGCATAACCCGGATGGGATGTCAAGGGAAGAGGAACCGGTAAATTATTTGAAGATCAGCTAAAGACTAAGCATATCGATAGGCAACCACACACTGTTCTAAGAAAAATCTCTGGCGTGGGTATTATTCGTCGCTACGACAATAAAACAGTAAGGTCAAAAAGTGGCTACGCTTCAAAACTAGTCGCAACTGCCAAAAGAGACGCCAGGTGAGCAAGCCGAATGTGGGTCCGACTGACGATTCAACCTCTACGGAGGGGGAAAAAAGTACCAAACAAAATATCTCACCTTTATACTATCTAGAAAACAATTTACGGCTAATGCCTTGCCCTTCGTGATACAGAAGTCGCTAGATCCACTTAAGGGTAATTGACGTTAGGGATCAAGTCTCTCGAAAGGTGAGGCTAAAATAGCGATGCAGATGTAATCAATGAAGGAACTTTGTCTCGGGTCTAGATGGACTACCGGGAGGAATTAAGTTCGAATGAGCGCGTTAAAGGTGTGGACCGGGGCAAAATTGATCAGGGACCTCAAAACGATGGGGGAGTTAAGCCAGTTGCCGGAACCATTCAGACTCAAGGATAATTCAGGGAGGTTCAAGAGACCACTCAGTCACCAAACCGCGATCACAGTTAATTCCAGCTAGCAACGTGAAACACACAGGGGCCTCTACCTCAGCAGATAACACTCAATGACTTCCCAATAGCATCCAAACACTTATTAGGGGGAACTTACCAGGGAGAGTTGATCATCTCGTTGAGTTGCTGAACAGGCAACAGTGGGGTTAACTTTGTTCGAGAGCATATTAGTATAAAGTTGTAGTAGGTGAGACAGGTACTGACAGGTAGTATTCTAAAGAGAAGAGGGTTACCGAGTTAATTAAACGTTTAATTTCCGCAAGGAGAGTGGAAAATGTATAGTTCTACGTTTACGGCCACAGTGCCTTTGAAGTGACAAAACAAAAAAAGCTGAGCCATCATTAGTCGCGAGGAGAAATAAGAAACATAAGACGAAGTAAAAGAAAAGACTGTTGAATCAAATATACAGAACAGTGGAAGTTGGAAAGGTAGTATGCACTCACTTAAAGGAGAATCCTCCAGACTTTCAACCCTCTGAGGCCTCCTTCGACATGAGAAGAAAAGGCTTATCGAAGGAGGCCTATTTCCGAATTCCAATCGCACGAAATGAAAGACCCAAGAGAGTCCCTTGGGGGCTTGGTAAGTGAGGACCTGGGCGTCGGAGCCATACTACCTGGAAGGGTCTCTCCCTGGGGCTTCACGGAGGGTCATGTTTGGGCAACTATTTGGGGTACCGAACAGTATTCCTCCGGATTTGTTGGGGGCCGTAAGAGCGACCTATTAAAAAAATTGGCCTTTTTCTTTCCTGGAGCGGTGTTTGCCGGGTTCAAAAAGGGGCGTGGGTGGAAATGAGCTTAAAGACAAATCTTAACCGTTTCGACTTAGGTTGGGTCGGGTAGCTTCGCGCTAGACACATCTTCTTAATCAGGACGCCCTATTTGTTGTCCACTCGAAGAGCGGAAGCAAAAAATCGGCTATTTGGGCAGATAATGTTTAAAGAAGAAGATGGGGAGAATATAAAAGCCGGAAGGGTGACAGTCAGTGATTTTCGTTGGTAATTCATCCCGTCCGGTGACCTTGCGCACAAGTGCGGGAGCGATGAGGGTATGGGGATTAAGAAGGGGTCTTTGGAGCTATTGGGTCGAAGGTTCCTTCGCTACAAAGTGAGGATTTTGGAAAATAGACCTGTCTAAGATTGATGTTTGTTCGGGTTTCAAAGAAACACGTTTCGTGGATTGTCGCTATAGCCGGAATGAGGAAAGATAAAGGAAAAAGGGTAAAAGTGGAGGGCCTCGACTGAAATGGGTTGGGGTGCAATCACCATTGTAGAGGCGGTCAAAAGTATCGGAGAATGTCCAAAAGGGGGGGGTCAGTTCACGATGATAGGGGACGGACTAACTTGCGTGAATCAGTGGTGGGGGGTTGTCCAACCCATGGAAGTCATCTGGTGATCTGTAGGGCGGAATTAGACTCCTTTCATGGAGGGGGACCACGCCCAAAATTTTAATGTACACTTAATAATCACTGCAACCCGTGTCTGGGTTGGGGGGGGACGTTCTTCTGGGGTTGTTGCGGAAGGGTTCTTCACGGACGTCTGAGTAATATAAGGAAATGGGCCAGAATCGACTCTGGGACTGATAAAGCAGAGTCGGCAAACACCAAAAGTTCAATTAGGCCCGGGGGGGGGTTAACATGCCCGGTCTTCACTGGAGCCAAGGTCATTCCAAGGAAATTGATCCATTACTTGGGATGGCGAGGTGTTTTTGGACTGTAAAAGGAGCTTTTGCAAAAGGGGGGCTGTCGGCCACCCCGGCATCTCACACCTACGTTGAAGGGAATGGGTTGGGGGGGGGGGTGGGGGGGGAAGGCCAGACTTTCTGAAATACTCGAGGAGTCGGGTGCATTTAGTTCGCAGACGTTGGCGTTTGGGGGCGGGGGAGGGGGTGGGAATGCCGTAATGCCGGCAAAGAAAAATGAAGTAAGTGCGGATGCGTCGAGGGGCGCTCAGAGACGCAGAGCCGACAATAACGGAACTTCTTTTTGAATACGTGTCTTTAGTGAATGAGCGGCTGTGCTCGTGGCTGAGATTGAGAGGATAGTCCTAGTGCGCTGGTTTTATACAAGTGTCTAAGTTCTGAACGGCAAAACCTCAGATAAAGTTACCGGGGTGTGTAGGGAGGGGACTCGATCGTGCCGGGTCATTCTTGAGATACAAGGTTGTCCTAATCCCTCTCAAAATGGTTAATGATTGAAAAAAGAATGTGTATGTCACAAGGAATATTAAGGATGCGGGACACTACTAGGAAAGGGTGGGCTGGGTAAGCTCGGATGGTTAGTTCTTCAGGATTCCTTAAACTCTTGCGAAAAGGAGGTGATTTTCGGGCTAAGATAGAGAAGACGTGGGGAGTGGCATGCCGTTTATACAACGGGATACCTCTACATAAAGGAAAAGTCTGGCTAAAAAGGGGGAGGGGGTCTATATTTAAAAAAAACGATTAGTTCTTACTTCCTTAAGAAACAGGAAAAAGCAAAGTTGGGGGCTCTCAATACGTGAGAGGGAGCTTTCACCAGCAGTAAATTAATTTTTGAATCGGAGGCAAAAGTGGTAGGGCCAGTTGTCTCACACATCCTCGGGAAATTTTCGTAAAGAGCGAACAAAATCAGGGGGGAAAAAAGCCTCGAAAAAAAGTGGGAAAAGGGGGATCCCGGCTGCTGCTCTTCGAGGGCCTACTGTGTATCTTCTTGATCGGGTAAAAAGCAACTAAGCCAAGCGGGTGAGCCATCCTTTCTCCTTCTTGAGTCGGTACTGGTTGTACGGTTCTGAAGACAAACCGGATTACACGCACGCATTGCGGTCAGTCAGTCGTCGTGCACCAGGCTTTAGGGCGAACCACCACGTAGAGGAGTTGGATCGATTCGGGTAAGCGAAGACTCGGGGAAACCTACTTGGGGGTCTTTGAGACTAATGTAAGAAAACCTCAAAATGGGCTTAATTTTTAGGTGAAATCGCGGTGCCAGGAATTCATGGAAGCGATGGAATCGGTAGCGAGAGGGGGCGTGAATGAACCGATACACCCTGCGTCATCTGGGGAGGGGGTCCCGACCTGATGCGCACAGACAGACTCTCTAGAATCGGCAAACCCGGGGGGGATAGGAAATTTGAAAGTCCGGAATCTAAGTAGGCATGCTGGGTGATTTAGAGAGCGGACCAGAAATCTAAACAAGGAGGATTAGAACGATTAAAATGGAGCTTAAGAGGCCGCCAACGAAATGCGCGAAGGCGGACTCGTTGTCTGTACCTTGGGGTGTGACCAGGGGGGGGTGGACTCTGCGGGGGCGTTGGGTTGGGGACTCCTATCGGCCATCAAACAGTTTCAAAGCGAGACGGCCGATCTTGAAGAACGAAAGAAACTATCATGCGAAAAATAAGCAACAGCGATGGCGTCAAAAAATAAAGACCAGGGTGTATTTCACATTTCCCAGTCCGAAAGGTCAAGCCTGAGGAGATGCCAAAGAATCGAAGACCCTGAGAAATCTTGGGTGGAAGTCAAAACCGCACAAACAGGGAGGAGGGGGAGCACGGAACGGTAGGGTCAGGGGTAATCAGGTTGTAATCAAACAGAACAACAATAATAAAAAGAGAAAATCTGACTTTTTGAACATGCGCCAATTGCAAGTTTTGAAAAAGCTTCTTGTTAACGGAACCTAGTAAGTTTCAGAATGTAATCATGGCCCTAAGGGTGACAGAAAAAGTTTTTATCGGGGAAAACCCAATACTGGCTAGACAGCTTGACTCTGTGGACAAATCTGGTGGTGGAGGCACCATTCCAATGTCCCAATCTCAAAAAGGCTATACATGAATGGATAGGGACGAAGATTTCCTCAAAAATCATCCACTCTTGACTTTCGAACTCATGTTAGGCTAGAAACATTAAGGTCCGTGCCCCACGCAATCTGCACCTAGTTTAGCCGAAAAAGGTTCTCTATTGGGGATTGAGTGGGTCCTGAGGATGCATTCAAAGGCAAACCTTTCCGCTTTTATAGCCGTAAGGGTAGCCCTTGGAGGGAGCAATCCAAAGAATATAAATCAACGAAGAACCGGCCGATGAGAATCTCCGACTAAAGCACGGTGGCCAAAATTGCAAAAGCTTCAACGGCCATGGACCACCTGGGGTAAGAATTCGAACAAGTATAACGAGCAAAAGGAAAGAACGAACATCCCGTCACCGGGCTTGAATGGGCAAGCTATCATACAACCAACTACCGCGGACGAAGACTGGATCACGTTTTCGCTCACGAAGACCTTATGCCTCTTGAAACCCTCTTAACAAGAAGCCAGTCACAAGATGTCCAAAAAGCCGATCAGGAAGCATAGCGTCAGAAACGACACTACAACTCCCGAGATGGGGTTGGGAAAAATTGAACCTTAGACCGAGCAGTCTCCAAAATTAGGACTAAAGGTGGGGGCAGGTAGTAACTTCACAAGGGACTAAATCAAAACACTTACCTTAAAGAAGCAGACCTCCCGATCATCCGCAGGTAAATGGAACTATTTGGGGTCCTTGCAGCCCCCGGCGAAATTGCTTGCAGTAGCACAAAACGCGGCACACAGGACTTGAAAAAATACAATCCGTTTGCATTACTCGCTTATAATGGGTGGAAAAAAACATAATGACAAGAACCACGCGGGCAGATGACTGGGGATCTGACCAAAGAAAATGAGGGCGTGAGGACTCCTCCGGGAGCGGATCACAATCCGGGGCACCCTAAGAAAGCGCCGTCGATTGTACGGAAAAGCCTGTGGAAAAAAGCCTCCCTAACCCGCACACGCAACCACTGTGCCGAGAATGCCTTAAGAACCTTTTCAGGTCATTGCCCAAGGAGAGAAACGGGCAGAAAAAATGGGGGAAAACGATCGGAGGCGCGCCGATAGGGGCCAAGTTTGGAACAACAGAACATCTGACCCAGAGTCACCTCCACCTTCCTCCGGAATAAAGGCCCTTGGAAACAAAGCCCTGAAGAGGACTCAGGCAAAGTGGCTCCCAAGGCGTCCATGGAAACGCACACAATTTAAATTTTCGCGAGGCAAACAAATCGGATAACTTGCAGTGGGGACAGTTACAATGGATACATACACGAACGGGAGGGAAGGTTGCAAAATCAAAAAACCCATAACGGGCAGAAATTAACCGGTTCAAAGGCGAACCGGATACTTGTTCTTACGATAAAATCAAAAAAACTCTAAAGACAGGGCTACGACCGGGAACATGGGTTGCTCTTAAGATACTAGAAGGAGCATACAATTTGGACGTTAGAAAATCATCTCGGGGGAACCAATCAGAATCAAAGAACTCACCAGAGTTTTTGGCCTCAGGGAATAGCTTAATCAACTAAATTCGAAGGAAGATAGAAAATCAGTAAGGTTCGAGGTCATGCCGCGGAATCCTAAAACACTTTAAAGGCCCGTTCCGCGGCCTCTATGCATCTTCTTCACCAGCCATCCAATCACCTGGGCATCTGTAGAGGCCAAGGGGTTGGAGTGACCTGTAATTCCTCGGCTCGGCTGGAGGGGGTAACACCATAGATTGAAAACGGAACACAAAGATCGCGACCCCCAAGGGACTGCCTGGGGCATGGCCCTTAGTAACCGTCCCGACTACCTAACGGCGGAATGTCGGCGGGGTTCTCGAGACTGTGTTAACGGAAATAGTGTTAATATCGACTCCGCGGCTGGTTCGCCGCGGGAGGGAAACGGTGGATTGAAAGTCGTGCAATCGAATTGAGTTGGGGGGGGAATCACAATATTAGCAAAAAAAAAAAAAAAAAGCGAGTAGCGGAAAGAAGGGGAACGAGGCAACGCGAGGTTTAAATGGCTCAGTCTTAGCACTCAAACAGGCCTGCAACCGATCGCGGGCCGGCATCACACACGGAATCACGAAATACACTATTACGGAAAGAGGGCCAAAAACATGAATGAAAGGGGGGGAACAGAGAAAGTAAATCACAAATAAGCTGATGATGTGCGGGAAGGATTGTTGGCACACAGAGGGTTTGGGAGTAAGTAAATGTTCCAGGAGGTCCTAATTGCTAGGGAATAAGAATGGATAAAACGGTCACCGACAGTCGGGGGCCTATAACTGGAAATAAAAAAAAGGCGAAACATCATTGCGGAGGCATAGAGAACATTCACTATACCGCGCGACGGAAGCCACCCTAAAACCTCTAATTGTACTAGGGAATCGCTTAAATAAAAGGAAGTGGGAAGAAATGTAAAATCAGGCGCAGGTGCCTCGCAATTAATCGAAGGTTGGGAAAAGGGGTGTTATTCTGGGGGGGGAGAGGGGACGTGAGGACCTTAAACCTTCCCGGCGCAACCACCAAACCAAGTGGGATAAAAGAAATGGGTTCTAGAGTTTCCAGCAATGTGGTACTACCCATTTTCCATCCTAGTACTATTATAGGCTTGTTTCTTACTGCACTGCTAGACGACGATGAAACGGTCTCCGAGGGCTGCGTCGGATCGTTTTTCCTTGGGCCAGGCTGTTGGGGGACATAAGGGAGAACCGTTTCCTTACGTGTATTGCATGTTCGGACGAAGACGCTATGAGACCAGCGGCTGGCGCCCGATGGCCGTGTTCCCGCGCTTCTCTTTCCAGCTTACTAAATTGGGAATGATCGATCGTGGTGACACTAAGCAGATGCCGCAAAATAAATTTCACAGACATGTGTCTCAGTACTATCAATGTGCCAGTGCCGAAACCAACTCTGGTACCTGGCACCTTAATGGCTTAGTTGTCTGGTTGAAGTTCCACCCGTTCATTGGGGAACCATAGAAAAATCAAGAATTTTTGAGGGTTGACAACTGCTCAACCAAACGTTTCTTAATGGGAGGACCATTACCAATGAAAGGGAAAGACGGGATGTGGAAATTTGGAAAGAAAATGGTTGGGCGAGGGACGAATTGCTCAAGGTGGGGCGCTGGGGGCCCGCTGTGTCCTAAGCAAGGATAAGGGAACCCGTGCGGAAAAGCGCTTCCGAAGATGGTTGTTGTCAAAACAGGTGGGAGAGCGGGACATTGCAAGCCTAATCGGTGCCTTGACCGGTCCAAAAACTTGGCGCCGGGGGGTTAATCAAACGGTTTTTAGATGACAACAGCCTCAGCTTCAAAGGTTGCTTGGAATTTCTCTTGTTAAGTCCTGGGTGGGGGGATTTCGCTTCTGGGGGGAAGGACGAGAGCGCTAGGGAAAGGAAATGCACGGCCATTTGCGCATCAACAAGGAACCCGAGAAGTGACGAATGGCCATGCCCTCCCACATGGATATCGTGTCCGGCAAGGAAAAGGGGAACTGCAAGAGTCTATTGGGGTAATAGAGATTATGAAGCAAGTAACGGGGGGACGGGGTGTTTTTGGGGGGACTATCTCCACTTTGAGGAACGGGGGGTCGGGCAGGCCCGACTTTCTACCACAGGGAGGAGAGGTCGGGGAGGGTGCGAAGTCATTGCTGTGATTTGGCGGGGAAGCTTAGGTGGGAAGCGAGGGAGGTGGGAAAGCGAGGCCACCAACAATGCACGGGGATTGCGTCTGGTTCGAGTAGAGAAGGGATCAAGAAAACAATAAAAATGTTTTGGGCTTTATGGGTATTCAGTGGGG
>Ga0179591_1332162_pt1 | contig 10525 bp, 16 predicted proteins | sample CZOMad2_1_08_16f_FD_182891 | JGI IMG/M metagenome (GOLD analysis project Ga0179591, IMG submission 182891) | Vadose zone soil fungal communities from Angelo Coast Range Reserve, California, USA - CZOMad2_1_08_16fungal (PacBio error correction) | ecosystem: Environmental > Terrestrial > Soil >...
GGGGAGCTCCATTATCTTTACTACGAAAGCGAGATGAAGAAGGAAAGCAAACAACGTGCCGCACGTCCAGGAATCTTCTATGGAGGGGACGCAGGCGATGCGCGTTCTCAACACCAAAAAGTGAGGGATAACTCTTTAAAAGGGGAAAAGGGGATCAACGAGGCACGCCTATCTTCTTCGGGAAGAAAAGGAAAATCCGGGGCGAGGGGGGGGTCGTTAATTCCTCTATCTTACAAAAGAAAGCTCTAAGATACAGAGGTCAGCAGAGGAGTTATCTTTCTCAGAAAGAAAAGTAAACCCGACGAAAGAAGGAAAAAGGACGTACAAACACTAGTAAGGGGAGGGAGCAACCTGCTTGGGGGACCTCTTCCCAGACGACTATAGGGGGGAAAAATCAAGCTAGAAAGGAGCTTATGCCGCGCACTGGCCGAGAGAATTATCCGTCTTTAGAAAAGGAGGATCTCCTGGAAAGGGTTCGGTGGGGGGGAAAAGAGGGGCCTTCTTTTATCTATCTAAGTGTATGCCAAGACGGAGTGTTGGGGTTTCTACCGGAAAGAGGAGAAGAAGTACGTCGCTTCTTGGACCTGAAAAAGGGAGAAAAAAAAAGTGTCGTGCAAAAGAGGTCGTGAACTGTTAAACTCGGAAATAAGAATTTGTTCTGTGGCAAAATCACCGATGCAAACATGAGGGAAACTTTGGAGCCTGTCTCTGTTCGCCGGGGTGCGGGAAGGGATGGAGCCGGCATTCCAACGACGAGGGAAGTGTTATAGAGAAAACTAAACTGGAAGTTTTTCCTAGAGGGGGGTGGAGACGGTGCGCTTGACCGTAAAATGGAGAATCTCTCTTTTCAGGAAAGGGGGAGACAGCTTCTAGCAAAGGGAGGCGGAAGGATGCGACTTATTGCGCGAATAGGGGGGTTGATCGGACACCCGACTGTCCAAGAAAGGGTTGATCAAGATTCTCCCAGGATTAGAGCTAGTGATGAAAGGGAGGCTCTTCTCAAGTCTGAGTGTGCACGGGCGCGGCAGGGAAAGGAGAGAGGTCTTATTTCAGAGGGGAGTTTGTCCGAAAAAAAGGGGGGGGTTATATGGAGTACTTTAGAGCATATTCAGCGAGAAATCACTCAGGGGGGGGGGGCAGGGGGGGGGAAGACCTTCGATACCTGGGCCTGTGCGCCTAGGGTACTCACAGAATGCTTCTTAGAAAAAACAACGGGAGCTATATCTCCAATTATCAGAGGGCTCGACTGGAATCGGAGGAGAATTGGAGGTGGGGGGTTTCCTAAAAAAAAGCCCGAAAAGAGAGAATCAAAAGATGCTAAAGTAACGCTAACCGCCCAGGTGGGGGGGGGGTCGGGAGGGGTCTATTCCAACAACAACAGGTTAATTAGATACCAGAAACTCAGAAGATTTTGTCGGTTAGCTGTTCGCAATGGGGGGAAAAGGTCGGAGAAAGGTGATCTCTTATGTACTTTCGAAGGGGGGACAAAAACCCCCACCACGCAAAAAACTCTTAACAGGCGATTCAAGCCTTATACAATGCAAGAAAAAAGATCGGGGATTGTTGTCTTTCACTCCAAAAATGTGAAAGGCATCTGTCCTCCCAGGCATCATTCGGCTTTTCCAAACCCTGTCTATTTATTCTAGAGATCGCAGTAAGGGGGAAATGTGTCTTGACGAAAACGGAAAAGATGGAATAGACAAAAGAAACCCGTCCTTCAGAAGATAAGTCCGAGGGAGAGGGGGTAAAGGATCAGGAGACTAATCCTCGTATCGAGCATGTGCTGGATCATGGAGGGTGATATTGGCCGTCGGGGAGATCAACACTCACCCGCTAAAGCATCCGTTTCAGAAAAAAGAGAGGGCCAAGAGAGGAGGGAATTCTTCGCAGGATGGAACTATAAGAATCCCGGTAGGCTCCAACAAGGGGATCGATCAGAAGCAGTTCGTTAGCAGTCACAAAGGAACGGACGTTGGCTGCAGAAAAAGGATCGATTCGAGACCAACGGCGCAAGAGGGGGAAAAAAACAAGGTTTGCTGAGAGCCATCCCCATTTTGAAATGGAGAAAACGAGGTGGTGGCCACCTCACCAAGAGGTTTCACTCCATCAAAAAAAGAAAAGGGCACGACCTTTTGGTCCAAAAAAAGGAAGTCCCATAGAAGAGTGATGCACTTCTCGGCAAAAAGCCACAGGCACTCAAAACCTCGATAGATCTCCCGCAGGACGAGTCTTCCCACCGACGGGGAAAGGGCTCGGGAAGAAAAGGGAGCCGTCCGACACTACATAGTCATAGAGGGGCAGAGGAAGAGCGCTACTCTCTCTTGAAAAGGGGGGAAATATCTTTCATCGGGGGAAGGAAGTGCACAAGAAGACCGCTCCCCCCTTAACGCTTGGGAAAGAGCTTCTGAGTTATTCCGAGGAGAAAGGATCAATGTCTCTCTCAAGGGGAGAACTCTGAGAAGAGGGAAGAAAGCTTTGCTTCTGGAGACAGGAAGGGAAAAAGAGAACGAGAGGGCATGGGAGTCTGCGTACCACGGGGAAGGAGAGATACCGCGTGTTGGGGAAAACGCTCATCGAAGAAAAATCGCTACACTCTTATAAGTGACTCCGGGGGTGGTAGGGACGTTAGGAAAGAAAACGTACATATAGTGAAAGGAAAAAAAAAAATCTGAGAAAGAGAGAAAAACAACAAAAGAGGGGGAGAGTATCCCTTTTTAATGTTGAGCGGGGGAAAAACGGGTACGAACGACGAAAGGGCCTACAACAACGTTGAAGAAAGGAACTGTCATCCGTCTTGTGAAAGGGAGAACCTCGCAAGATTCCTCTTTCTACCCAACACTAGAGGAGAAAAGTTAATCCGATAGCAATTAAAAAATCCTCTAGGGGGAGTGAAGTCCGCGAGCAGAAAGAGAGGGCGCCTCCTCCTCCTAGACCCAAAGAGCGACATGATCGTTCTAGCCTTCATACACGGGAAGAAAGAGCATCGTCTGACATCGGAAACAACGGGCCCTTGGAGCGGGGACTCGGCTCCGGGCTGAGGGGTCCCCATCAAGAGGAGGGAAAAGGGTCCAAGCGATTTCCTCTCAGATCGGGGGGGCCAATCCCAAGACGTCGTTTCTGGGAAAAAAAAAGAGCGTTAATCAGCGAGGAAGTCGGTGGTCAGCTCTGAAGGAGCTAATCGGAAGCGTGCCGCGAGAGTTTTGCATTTGAAAAAAGAATGCAGACGAATGGGGAGGAGGATTCCCTGTCCTTCGATGAACAGGTTCGGGTGTCTGACAAAAACCGCTCGGGCAATGGCCGATTGGTGGGGAACAAAAGAAGGAAGATCCTGCGGGTGAAAGAAGAGAAATTAACTTGGACAGTGAGAAGGTGGCTTCTCGGGAGGTATAAACGATTGGGGGGGAAGGAAGAGAGGGAGCATTTCAGTTTTATAAGAGTTCAGATGGGGCAGGACAGGCCGATCTATATAAGTGTTTTCTACTGGGAGAGGGAGTTATTCTTGATCGGGGGAGTAAGAGTTAGAACTCTATCCAGAAAACAGGCTGTTATTAGGGGACGTTGAGAGAAAGGCTCTATCTTTTTACTGGCAAAGGGGAGGACTATCACAAGGTGATCAATATTCCAAAAAGAAAGGATGAGGGAGACTCTTTCGGAAAAGTCTGGGGAAAAAGAGTTGTATCCGGAGAGAGCAGGCCCTTTTTGGGAAAAGGGATTTGAAGAAGGTGTACTTTTTCTATAAAGTAGTTACAGTATGGGCTATGGCGATCCTCCCATGGGAGAGGGGAAGATCCCCTTCTCCTGAGGGAGGGCCCTTGGTCTAAAGAAAGGACATCAAGTCTGGGGGGAACTCACCAACGCACTAATCTCTGGATCAGATCGGTATAATCATTCTCTTCATGGGAAAGAATAATCTCGTGGTGGGGGGGGGTGTTTTCCTAAACCAATCTGATAGGGGGAAAGGGAATAAAACGGGCCTTAAGAAGAAAGCTTTCTAAGAGGGGACTCCTAGCTGGAAGGATGTTGTCGAGTAAAACTACTCAAAAAATAAAGGATTATTATTAAAATAGGAGGAAAGACCAAAAAGAAGCCTTTTTGCGTAGTGGGGGTAGAAATTTTTGCATCTGGTAAGAGAGGGAAGGTTCGGCAAGGTTTCGGTAAAAAAAACACCATCACTACTAACGGGGTACCAGTCTAGATACAATTCGGATATACTATCGGGGAAAGTTCACGGGGAGTTTCAATCATATGTCGTAGAAAAGATTCTCCCAATGAACAGCTTACGCCATTATCAAGAGAAAAAAAAAATGTCAAGGGAGAAGCGGCATAGCTCTCCAGTACACTTACAGAAGGGGAGAAGGCGCCCACTTCATCATACCATATAGGAAAAAACGGGGCCTCCTCTCGAAAAATCTTTAAGGAAAAGGGAAAACACGACGATCAGGCCTCATACGATAGGAATTGAAGATTGGAATAAAATGGACTTTCGGGAAGGCAACCCCTACCCCGCTAAAAGGAAAGAGTTTCTCCAAATAGAAAAGGGGAAGGACTCGCTTATCAGGACTAGGGAATGGAAGACAAGAATAATCCCTGGTTCGTCTCCCCAAATTTTATTATAGAAAAGAAAAAATCCTCATTTTTCTGTGAGGAATGGAAAAAAGGAACTCTCGTCTTCATCGAGGGGGAACTCGATGACAAGGGGGGAAAAAAAAAGTCGTCAGGGAGGGGAAAAAGGTGCTTAATTACGCAACAACCGAAGGAAGAGTTTAAAGTTTTTGCCAGAACAATCTTATGAAAAAAAAAAGGACCCATCAAGAGGGGGGGGTCCTCTAATTCACAAACTCTGCAGGAGAGGGAAGGTCAGTCTTACTGAAAGGGATCACCCTCCTCCTGGGAAAAAGGGAATAAAAGGGAGATATCCCCTACTGGCAGTTATGACCGAGAGGGAAAGGAAGAATTCTATTAACAGACCCTACTTAGACGGGAAGCTCTCACTACTGGAAATAGATCTCCTAAGGCCGCTCGCTTGATTGTTGGACGGGAAGTCAGGGAACTAGCATTCATGTGACTCAAGGAGACAAACTTGGTTTGTAATTGAAGGGGCGTCGTGGGGAAAAAACTGTTATGGAATTTCTGCGAAAGAGAAGGGGACGGCCTCTATAGAAAAAATTGTCTCGCGGGAGGGGGGGAAAGGAACTAAATATCACATCCGGATCGGCGGGAAAAAGCAAAAGAGCTTCGTAAGGGTTCATATACCGACGTGTTGGGGGGGACAAGCTCATCGGGGGAAAAAATCGAAGACAACGGGGGGAAAGACATGCGCACGTTTTTTTTGGCTCGGAGGCTGACAGGAGTACAGATACTGAAAGTCTCACAAGGGGACGAGAAAAAAAAAAAAACTGTATGGATGAGTCAAATATAGAAAAAAGGGAAAATTTTCGTCAAAAGGCGATAATTCTCCTAGTCAGTAAAGCTAAACAAACAGGCACTGTCATCCCGGGTCTGAGGGACCGGCCGCGCAATTCTCTTGCGAAAAGATCTGGAAAGGAAAGGAGGAAGTAGCAGAGCGGGCTTCTCTCAACATGAGGGGCGAAAGGGAAAGTGGTAGTGAAATTTCCAGAAGTTCTCTAAGAAGAGAGCCTTCCCAGTTATGGTATCTACTCTTAAGGGACCTTAACAAATGAAAGAGAGGAGACATGGTACAAAAAAGACTGTTGGAAACCGGGAGAACCGGACTAGGTGCACGCGGCGCCGCGCCAAGAGGAAACACAGGCATCGTAGCTTACGAAAGATATCGTATATGCGGAAAGGGAGATCTTTTACATGAGGGAAAAAGGGCCGAGAAGGGGGAGGGTCATCTCCGAGACGTCGCTAAGCGTCACTTTGGGGAAAATAAGGAAGGAGGGATATATAGAGCGTGAGGTCGGGGTGTGTGCATTCCGGAAAAAAACTGGACTCGGGGGGAAATGGTAACTAATCTTCTTTGCCTTCTATACAATGAGGGGAAGACATCAGTCGGGAGGGCGGAAATGGTCCTGGTGGGCCAAAAGAGGATGGAACCGTGACCGGGGGGGGATGGGAGTACTTGGTGAAATACCGGGGAGGGGCGCAACTTTGTCGGAGGGAGATATGGAAGCTCCTCTATGAAAGGGACTGAGGGGGAGGAGGTAATTGGGAGATGGACTGCTGGCCGGGCCTAATCTATATGAGGGGGTTGAGGGAGGGAAGGAACGGGATTCTGGGCTGGTATAGGGGAGGAAAGCGGGGAGAAGCTCTGAGTTAGATTCTGGTCGACGGGAGCGAGGGATTGAAGTCAACCGTACTTTCCCAAGGTTATAGAAAGGGTATAAAAGACCACCTTCTATTAAGAGGTGAACGTACCCTGAGAAGGAAGGGACTAGCCAGGAGGGGCCTCCTTCCTAAGATGCAGGAAAAAGGATGATTTCCGGTTTAGAAGGAAAACACATTTTTCTCTCTGTGTGAACGGAGATGCCGCGCTCCAGAAGTTTCCTGGAAAGGACTGCTGGATCCGAGGGGGAAAGGAAAGGGGTGTCAGGAAGGGACGGGAATACGCCCTCACAGGCTGGGGGAAAGCCACCAACGGCACTATAGAGATCCCGCATTGGAAGAACTGCATCTCCTAAGAGAAGTTCGTGCGTGTTGTTTGTTTCATCGGAGGGATCTCCCAAGGAGAAAAACCTTTCAGAAAACGAAGGAAAAATGAAAGCGAGGGGGATCTCTCTGAAACACGGAGGGAAGAAACCGCGACCAACATAAAGTGGTCGTAGCCCGGGGAGGAGGTTTTTCTTCCTAGAGGAGTACTGGGAGAAAGATTTTTTTCTTACACAGAACAAAAAGAGGATATTCCATTCAGAAAAGGATACAAGCGGAAACGGAGATCGCGAATCTGGGGTGGTGCTGGAAGGGAAAAAAGATGGCTTAGCCTGCAGGGGCGCAAAGACGCAAAGGGTCGGGGCTGTGGAAAAACAGGGAGAGGGGGGAAAACGCAATCTTACCTACTAGGAAAAGACGGAAATATCAAAGGGCCCTTCTCCCAAAGGAAAGAGTCTCCTGCATCAGACCTCGGGGAAAGAAAGAGATAGGCGTCTAAGGCTCGCTCCCAGATTTTAGAGTACTCATCCTCTATAGAAGAGTTGCGAGGAGGGAAAAGTGTTAAGGGTCCGAAGGGTCAAAATCCCCTCTCGAAGAAAAGTCGCCAAAAAAACGCTCCGTCTGTGCGAAAGCGGTAAGAATTGGACCAGAGAAGAATCCCGTTCAAGGAGGGGAATCGGGGGGGGAAATAGGCTTCCCACGGCCGAGTTTTAGAGACGAGGGAGCTCCCACTAAAAAAAGGGGCAAGGGGGACATCTATTCCGCCTAACAAAGGCAGCACTATACTTCCACCAAAGGGGGGGGGAAGGGGTACTCCATCAGGGGGCGAGAAAGGGTGGTCCACCTCACATCAGAAGGAAATAGGGCAGAAAGAGATGTCCGTTCACTAGGGGGCCTCTAGGTAAGAAGCCTCTTTCCAAAAGGAAATCGTGCCGGTAGCACTTTAAGCCCAGGGGAACAAAAATACCTCCTCCAAAGAAGACATCCCCCTTCGCTGGAAGCCCTACTAGAAGAAAACACCGAAGGGAGAAAAGAAATATCAGGCGATTAACCACCGAAAGAAAGAAACTTAAACTCAGATGCGCTTCATAGAGAGGAAAACCCTGGGGAAGAGATCTTTAATTTGCAAAATAAGGTCGTAGGGGAGAGAATTGAGTTCTCCCCGACACCCTTGCCCGAGGGGAAAAGTCTACGAGTCAGGAGGGGAGGGGGGATTTGGTATTCCTTTAGAGAAGAAGAAGGGTGACGATCTCGAGAGAGAGTTGCTTCCGGAGACTCGACGGAGTTATCACAAGGTAGCGGTCTCTTTCATGTGGAGAAGGAGTATCTTTGAGTTCATATACCGCTGTTTTTGGGGAAACGAGCCAGAGGGAGAAAAAAGCCCCTCCTCCGAACTAGGGGGGGCGGAACGTTGTGGGAGATGAAAAATCTCTCCAAAAAAAGTCGTATACATAGAAATAAAAACACTATCTGAAAATAATCTCCAACAACCAAAAGGGAGAGATATCAAGGGGAAACAGCGGTTTTCTTATTACTGTACGAAGGAACGAGGCAGCGACGCCTACAAAGTCCGAAGACCTCTTGTAGGCGTTCAAAGAGGGGAAGAGTTCTCCACAAAAAGGAATCTGAAAATAAAAAAATACTCCTGGGGATGCTCTCAAGAAAAAGCGAAGGAGGAAGAGGGGGGTGCTATTTCTTGAAGCGAGATACCGCCTCTACGCGCGCGAGGAAAAATAGTTCTCTACTCTGCCAGAAACACGATAAGGAGAGAAAAGACTCTTAAGAGGAGACCCTTACTGGGGGGGAAAAGAGCCGCTTACGACAATGAAAGGTCGGGACCCGGAGAGCGGGTCCACTACGGGGAGGAGAAGGAAAGGCTCCTTCTTTGCGAAGGAGACAGGATAGTCTCTGAGAGAAAAGAGTCGGGGGGAAATCTTAATGCCTTCGTGGGAGTTGGGGGGTTTTGGGTGGTTTGTTTGTTGTTGGGGGGTTTGTGAAAGGGTGGTGTTTTTTTTTTGGTTTTGGGGGTTTGGTGTTTGTTTTGCGAAGACCAACGACGGACAAACCTCCCCGCCCACCCCCCCCGGGCCGTACCCGGGAATACGGTTTCATTCTCCCGAGGGAAGGAACTTCTTTTTTTTCCTTGTCAAGTCCTGCCTGGGGCCGGACAAGGAGGAATTTAACTATCAATTTAGGAAGAAGGAGAGAAACAACAGGATCTTCTTGATGGTGTAAACCGGGGAAGAAAAAGATCGGGTAAAAGGGCCCCATTGTCAGGGGATGGGGAGGTTGGACCAAAAAAGCTCTCCGGCAGAGGATTCTACAATGGGATGAGTACTGGACCCTTTTTTGGGGAAATAAAACGTAGGGCCCTTGGTCGCTTTCCTCTTGGGGTAGGGAGAAAAGGGGGAGTCCAACGCTGAGTTAGATTGGAGGAGGGGAATGTCCTCATATTCCGAAATAATCGGGGAAAAAAAAGGGGGCGACTTTGCAAAAGGGGATGGGATCTAGAGCCAGGAATCGTGACTCGACCAGCGGGGAGAGAAGCTTCGTGGGATTATTCTCTGAGAGAGTTTTGCGGCCAGAAGGAATATCCATTTTTATCGGAGGAAAAATTCGATACGAGCTGACCGGACCACAGGTCAGGAAAATCTGTAAAAAGGTCCCGCAGTCCTACAAATTCAGCCCGCCGGGAGGAAATTTAAAAAAAAAAGTGGACTGGGGAGCAGTAAGGGGAGAGGGTAATTAATTGTGACGAGAGGCCGCGAGTCTGACATGGTTCATACCGCCGAAAATCCTCTTACTCGGCGGAGGAAGGAAATAAGGTTCGTGCTTGAAAAAAACGGCAAAACTAGAGAGATCGAGAGAGCCGCATTGTAAGAAATGCATGAAGAGAAGACCTCGAGGGGTCTGGGGGTGGGGGGGGACCGATCGGCAGAAGCTACGAGCTAGCAGGGGGGGGGAAGAAAAATTGGAAAAAGCGCGACTACAAAAGAATGTGGGAAAAAATGTATCCTCTGAGGAAAGAGAAGGAAGACCTCGCCACATAAGATCATTGGGGGTAGTCGCAAGGGGGTCTTCCGGCAAAAAAAGACGTAGTAACTATTGTTGCGTAAAAACCCAAAAAAACGAGCCTTTCTTTGGAGGAGGCAGCGCCTGGCTCTCGCAGGGATCGTCTATCAGTGGCGTTTAAGAAAGAAAAAGGGAAAGGGATGGCGTATCCGTTATCGTCGAGACAGAAAAAAAGGAAGAAGAAGGTCTGAGGTAGGTCGATTGATGGCGCTTCATAGACCATGAAAAGTTAAGCAAAGAGAGACCCACGGAAAGAATCAGACCGAGAACACGGGAAGCCTCAGAATCTTGAAAGGGGGGAGAGAAAAATTTTCGAGCAACACGGGATCGCGGGCGCTTGATCACATTGGGAGACGGAGTGGGTGTGCCTAGAAAAAAAGCCTCAAAAAAAAGGGGAACGAAGCTCGCCTCCTCCCTCTTCGCAGAGGAAAAAAGAAAACCATCTGAAAAAAGACTCACAAAGAGCAAAACTTCGCCAAAAAAGTAAAAAAGGGAAGAAAGGGGAAGCATGCTATCCTCACGGAAAGGGGGATAGAGGGGGGGAAGTACATGACAACTTCTCACGATAACGTTAAAAGGGCTTACTACTCAGAAAGGGTCGTTGAGAGGCAAAAATGGCCACCTGTCACCAATAGATGTAGAGAAAGGGGAAGCACGACATTTGGGAGCGTTCCCATTCTACCGGAAGGGCTTCACTTCTTAGACGTCAAGCAAGAAGATATATCCCTACTGTCTTAGAAAAAATAAAAAAAGGGAAAGGCTCGACACGTAGGGTCTCCGGCCTACAAGAAGGCCACGATCGAAGAAAGGTCGCTCAGAAAGGAGCCGCTCTCTTTTGGGCATC